>Ga0065698_100218_pt1 | contig 13226 bp, 7 predicted proteins | sample AntLakMe24m_30um_FD_59087 | JGI IMG/M metagenome (GOLD analysis project Ga0065698, IMG submission 59087) | Hypersaline microbial communities from Antarctic Deep Lake - 24m 3.0um v2 (version 3) | ecosystem: Environmental > Aquatic > Non-marine Saline and Alkaline > Hypersaline | place: Deep Lake... | reverse complement strand
CGGCGCTGGTTCGCTGCCGACCGGCGCTCGCGGAGTTCGGCCTTCCGGGGTTCGAGGTACTGGTTGCTCAAGCGGTCGAACAGGCTGGTGTCGAGTTGGTGATAGTCAACGAAGCACGCGAAGCCCTCGCCTTTCGCGTCAGCGAGGAGCCGCTCCGTGCTAATCTTCCAAAGGATAGGTGTGTTCTCCATCTTATCGACATGGTAATCGAAGAGGTCGTCCTCGACGAATGCTCGGAGATTAGGGTACGCCTCGTTGGCGGCCGATTCTGCTCCGAGGATGTCGTCGACCTCAACGAGTCGATCCTCGGCGTACTCACCGTACGCTTCCTCGAATCGTTCAACGATTCGGTCAAGCATGTCGGACTGCTCGTCTGAGCCTTCGAGTGGGATGATACCGTCCGATTCCTTGCGGACTGCCTCGATCGCGAAGTGGTGGACGAGATCTTTGACCTGCTCGTCGATGTTTTCGGGGACTTCGGGGACGGAGTCAGGATCGGGAACTTCGCGATCTTCGGGGTCTTCTAAGGTTCTCAAGTAGACTTCTTCCAAGACTTTACTCCTCGTCTCTTCAGAAATATCGACTTCATTATAGACAGTTTTATTTATCTGCTTGAACGATTTGAGCAATTCTCTCTCACGGGATAGCGCTTGCCTTTTTGACTCTCTCGAAAGGGAAGTAATAGACATACTCGGATCAGAAGAGCCATAATCTGCTGATACGCCGTCAATTATCTCTGAGGTATGAGGATGTGTATAGAAGAAGTCCCCAAGTGCATCCTTCGGTAGGATTTCTGGGCCAACGTAGTATGGGCTAGTCGGAGTAGAATGATAGCTTTCTATCATCGTTTTATACTGTCTTTTCGCTATGTTTCTGAGATCAGAATTGTTCTCAAATTTTTCGAACCAAGGCATTCTCCCAATATCCCCAGAGTTCCAGTTTCGTTCTGTGCTCAAAGATAAGAATAGCGAATGGTATAGAGTCGAATTAACGACTGACATAAGCGTCCATGGAGAGTATTCCTCTCGGGGAACAAAGAGGTATCCTGTGTCACTAAATAGTCCACCGGGGTAGAACCCAAATCTTCGTCCGGTCTTCTTTACTCTAGTCCATGTCAAACCTTCTTTTCCATACAACGATTCATTGGGCGTCCGAATTGTCGGACTGGATCGCTTTATGCGTTCACCATTTTCTCCCCATTCTACCGTCTCGGAGATGAGCGGCGCAACCCAAGCGTCCTTGCCACCACTCGCAATAGGTGCGTAATCGTTGAGTCTAGATGACTCCCAATGGAATCGCATAAATCGAGAATTATTAGCAGTCGCAACGCCTTGGCGGGCGACACCAACAGAATCACCCTCGATACCAGCTTGCTCTGCATCAAGCTTCAGCCCTGAGTTATGTAATTCTCTCACCTCAGCAGGAGTAGAGTAGCAGATGGTGTGTCCGGGGATTTCTGCGAACTCATTGAGGGGAACCTCAAATTTCCGGGTAACATCAGTCTCAACTCCAGAAATAAGCTCTTTGAAGACCCCTTCCTTCTCTTTCGAGGGGAGATCATGCAACCGTAGGAAATATCCTATCGGGTTGGACTGTTCAACACCGGAACGCGTGACCGTCGCAGCAGTCCTTACCGTTGCATTGTCCAGAATACCCAGCCCGAACTCCGCTAAGAAGTCAAAATTATTATTTCCGTTTATGAAGTCCCTTCTGAACTGCCGGAACTTGTCTTTGAGCATGAATGACTGTGGGACAAGCATCCCGACACGTCCTCCAGAAGATGTAATGTTTTCACAAACCTCGAAGAAATTAACATAGAACTCTGCAGGATAGTCATAGTGTTCCCGAATGTACTCTTTCACGCTTTCCGGCATCCGGTTCCGTGACCCATACGGCGGATTCATCAGCGCAACGTCGTAGTTCTGAGCCAGAATATCCAACAACCGAACGAAGCTCCGCAAGTCTTGTGCGAGGAACGAATCAGCCTCTCGATGTTCCTCCACAGCCTCGCGCAGGTTGTGTAGCACCTGCCCAAGCGTATGGCTCTCTCGAGGGTCGTCGCCGAGGGTTAACTGCGTACCGCCGACATCGGCGTCGTCTTCGAACAGGTCGCCGAGTGTGCCGCGCACGTCGAGCAGGCTGCCGAGGCCGTGAACTTCCTCGAAGGCGTCGAGAATACGGTCGAGCGCCTGCTGCACCTCCCGGTCATCGCCGGCCACCTCGTCGAACACCTTCTCAACGCCCTCAACATCGGCCACTTTGGCGTCAGCACAGACGATTCCCACCTCTGGCATGTCGAAACCACCGGCGCCCTCCGTCGCAGCGCGGGTGCGCCCCTTCAGGTAGAGATTGAACGCCGCAAGCTGGCAGGCCCGCATGTCAAGGTCGACACCGTAGAGGTTGTGCCGCAGGATCTTCCGAGGGATCTTCTCGGCGTCAAGGTTGGTCTCGGCCCGCCAGATGCGCTCCAGCACGTCGAAGGCATAGAGCAAGAAATGCCCGCTGCCACAGGCCGGGTCGATCACCCGGAGCTCCTTCGGGTGGTCGAAGTCGGTTGGCTCGCCCTCCTCCTCTGAGGGAACAAGGTAGGTGCAGAAATCCGCGATGTCCGGGGACTCGTCGGGCGAGAGGGGGCGATTCTTGCGCTCGCTGGGGGAGAACTCTTCCTGTGCGTCGACCACATCCTGCAGTTCGCCGGTGTGTTCGAGATAGAGCTTCCCCAGCGAATTGTCTGTGAGCATCCGCACGACCCAGTGCGGGGTGTAGAACTGGTTCGCCGCCGGTACGTCTTCGGGCTCCAGCCCTTCGCGATCGCCCTTATGTCGAAGATCGTCGAGGAGCTTGACGTTGTAGTACTCGTACACCCAGCCCAGCACGTCGTCAGCCCGCCAGACCTCGTCGGCGACTTCGTCGAGCATCCCACAGAGGTCTTCGAGCGTGTCGTCGTCGGGATCGATCTGGCTGTAAGCCGTCGAGCGGTCGAAGAGAATATCGATCTCCTCAGCGAGGTCGTCGCACGCGTTCCGGTAGGCTTCGAGGACTGCTTCCTCCTCCAGCATGAACTCCTCCGTGACCAGCCGGTCGGCGGCCGGTGTGAGCCCGTCATCACGGAAGGTTGTGACCTCGTCGTCGATGAAGTCCCGCACCTCCATGCAGCGGAGGGCTGCGAGCCGATTAACGATGGTGTAGCCGACGCCCGTGATGTACTGTTCGTAGCCGTCATCCCAATCGTTCCCGTCGACCGCTTCGAGTTCGATGGCTTCGACGAGGTCTTCCTCCTCCTCGNNCAGGGACGCGTCGTCGTNCGGCTTCTCGTCGAGNTNGTACTCGTCCTCGAGCTGGTAGCGAACGTTCGCCTCGACGCGGTCGCGCATCTCGGTGACGACGTCCTCGAGATGCTCGCGCTCTTCCTTGTCGAGCTGGGCCTTGCGGGGTTGGGTAGATTGTCCGTCCATGCGAAACTCAGTGATGTTACAAGCAGAGTCATCAAGATGCCTTGAAGATTGTCCATATACTCTCGGACGGCGGCCGGGTCGGGACTTGCAAGTGGGTCGACGGGTAGTCCCCACGAAACATTTATCTCTATATGTGTAAGCTGCTGTATGGTTGATGAGTTTGCCGGCCCTCGGAAGATTCGATACTTCCTGTATCTACTGTTGTTTGTGGTCTTCGGAGCCGTGATTTCGACGATACTCGCCGACTTCTACGGGATCGCATTTCTCGAACCAGTCATGTGGTGGTTCGTAGAGAATCCGATGGTGCTGTTTGAGCTTGCAGGATTCTTCTCAATCATCGCGCTGGTCGTTATTGTGGGAATGAAGGCGCTTGAGCTGGCCGACAACAGCGGATTCTAACCGATATGTCCCGCCGGTGCAGTCTGTTGCATATTTACGAAAGGAACATAAACGAGTTCGCTATTTCGCAACAGTAGGACGTCAGTCGAGCGGTTCTATCATCATCACAGAGCCATCCGGTAGTTCATNNATAGTCTCTCGAATCCGCCGTAGCTGCTCGTCAACACCATCGAGCAACTGTTCGGCGTCTTCGATCAATTCACCCACGCGTTCCTCACTTGGCGGGCTGGTTCCCTCGACTGCATCGACGACCTCTTGGGTGAGATCGTGGTCGGGATACTCAGACTGCAGTTCGTTGGCGAGTTCTTCGAGTCGTTGGTCGACTTCGAAGGGGTTCTCCGCGTCGTCGAGGAGCTGTTCCACCTCGTCGACGCTCGGCGGCTGCGACCGACTGAGCATCTCGTTTACATCAGTCGTGACTGGGTGGTTCGGGTGTTCTTCCTCGAGTCGTTCCGATGCTTCCCGAAGCTGCGACCAGATCGAGGCCTCGCTACCGGATGCTTCGAGGAGTCCCCGTGCCCGTTTGTACCGCTTGGCTTGCTGAACGACCGTCGGGTCCACGAGGTCTTCCTCCGAGAACGAATCACCGTTCCAGGCCGTCTCGAAAAGCTCGTAGAGATCGTCGATGGTTACACCGTCGAATTCGACGGCGACGCGGTCGGCAGTTTCCTTGCTGCTCCCATCGTGAGCGTAGAGCCACGTTGCGAGACTGGAGACCACGCTCTCGGGCTCCTCCTTTGCTGGCGATTCTCCCGTAATCCGTTCGTACTGCTCACGGACGACAGTTCGTCTGTGAGTGTCAGCTTCGTCGATTGTTGCCCGAAGCCGGTCAGCATCAGGCACTTCGTCNCCGCCGACGATGTCTTGCATCTTCCCGGTGATGTCCGCACCGGCGATAGAGCCGCTGCATCTCCGTCGTTCGCTGGCTGAACTGCTCCCAGAGGGGATCGCCATCNTCCATCGACCGGAAGAGTCCTCTTGCCCGAGCGAAACGCTCGGACTGACGTGCGATTTCGTCGGACGCAAAGTCGTCTGTTTCGAGAGATTCGCCCCCGAGTGCGGGCTGGAGAGCAGTTTCGAGTTCGTCCAGCGAAGCCCCTTCGCCAAACTCTCTACTGACGCCTCGCAAGACGCGTTTCACCATCACGCTGTTCTCGTCAACCCATGTAGCCAACTCCGAGAGCCACGCGTCGGGTTCGGTTCCGTCCGGCTCCTCACCGATTAGCGTCTCGACGGTCTCCCGAATCTGATCGGGATCGATCCCGTCCAGTGACTCGAATCGAACCAGTACGTCGGTCAGGTTCGTCTTGTTTCTGACCGCTCGCCCGATCTCGTCCGGTTCGGTAATATACTCGTCGTCACGGCGCAGCGCGATTTTGTTGGCCGTTGCGAGTGTGATCAACAATGCTGAGATCGATTCCTGCGGTGTCCCGCGATACGTGCCTCCGCGCTGAACAGTCTGGGTAAGCAAGTCCTCGGCACGAAGCGACTGGGTGTCCTCGTACTCGTCGAGGAATTCCTGACACCAGCCGTCGGCGAGTTCGGCGCGGTCGGTGTCCACACCGAGCGTGACGGCGTCCTCACTCGAAAGCGGCCAGTCCTCGACGCCGCGGAAGAATCGCGCCATCTGTTTGGCGTCCTCGACTTCCGTGATTCCGTTGGTCAGGACGAAGCGCGTCCCGCTGAACACAGACTGTACTTGCGTTCCAACGACTTGGTCGAACACGTCTCCGTACCGTCCCCTCGTCCCACCCGTTCGGACGTAGACATCCGCTTCCTCGAGTTGCTCGCGAATCATCGACTCGAGGGCCCGCTGCTCGTCGCGGTGGTCGGACTCCAAGTCAGGATACGTCTCCGTCTCCTCTGACAGCACCTCCTGCATGCCCATCACGTCCCGCAGGCGGTCGATCGTCGATCCCTGTAGCTCGACGGCGACGAGGACGTGCTCGCCCCCATCCCGCCCCTCGTTCGTCGACTGCCATGCATCAACCTGATCACTAACCTCCTCGTCTCGGCCTGCGACCAGACGCACGCGAACGGCGTCGAACTCCGGCGTCGGTGCTTGCTCGATAGGGTCGAGAACAGAGTAGCCGAAACGGAGCGGGACTTTGCGCTCACCGTCGAGATCCACCTCGTGTCGACTGCCCTCTGATAGCAGGAGGTTGCTTCCCTCCCGAATGGAGTTCTCCAACTTGGCCGAAAGTCGATGTGACGGGATCTGCTGTGCGCGAGTCTTCGCTCGCGTCAGGATGTCCTCCTGCTCTTCGGAGACCAGGAGGTACTCCTGGTCGCCGCGGTCGTTCGTTTCCGTCAGTACCTTCCGATCCTCGAGGAGATCGGAGAGTGCCGATTCGACATCTCCCCGGACAGATTCGAACGACTCGTCCGTCGACTTGACCATCAGCCGGGCGAGGTTCGCCGGCGTCGACGGCACCTCTGAACGCACCTGATTCAGCAGATACAGCGCCTTCGCAACGCGGACAGAGAACGCACCTTCGTCGCCGCCAGCCGAAGGGATGAGTTTGTTCTCGACCATCTCCTGCACCCATAGCGGGATGTAGGTCGTCTCTTCGACCAACAAGTCGTACAACTCGTCCCACGTGACGAGCGCCCCGACCTGTTTGTCTCCCCACTCGAACCGCGTGAACAGCGAGCGAACGAGGATGAGCAATGCCCGACCCTGAACGTACTCTTCTTCGGTTACGCGTCCCCGTGGCATCAGTTGCTGAATCACCGTCCGGAGCAGCCCGAGATCGTACTCGCGGAACGGGTACGACTCGACTGCGTCCGGGTCGGCGCCGGCAATATCAGAGTACGCGTCGAGCGTCAGGTCGGGAATCTCCCGGAGCGCGGACTCGACGGCCTGTCCACCCTCAGCGTCCTTCTGCAGCCACCGCTTTCGGACGATAATCTCGGTGTCGGCACCCTCGAGCGGTTCTTGAGCACCATACCACGGCTGCTCCGTGACTTCGGTATCATCGAACTCGCCGTGGATACGCTCGATCGGATACTGTCCAGTCCCGATGACTGGCGGGTTGGGCCCGACGCCCAGCTCAGTCAGGGCCTCCATCGTTTCTTGGAACTCTCTGTAGCGGTGGCGGCCATCGCCAATGAACAGCGCCACCTCATCGAGCCCGATCAGCAACTCCGTCTCGGTTTCCGGCGTGCTCAGTGACTCCTGCGCTGCTTCGACGCGGTCGACGAGTTCGTCGGGGTCGAACTCGTCGGGATCGACCTCCTCGATGGCGTCGTCGATCGACTGCTTGACTTCTTCCCGAGACGCGAATGGTGAGTCATCGAGTGTCGGAACGGCGTCGTAGAGCCAGCTCCGTAGTGACGCCCGCTCGTCGTACACGTCCTCGAACGTCTGCCCGTCGTGTTCGACTTCCTGTAGTCGCTCCCAGCAGTCACCGTGGTTCATGTCGAGCTGCCACGCCCACTCGAGCAGCCAATTCGGGTCTGTGGGATACCCGAGTTCGCGGCCGATTGCCTCGTAAATGAGGTAGGGGAGCGGCGGTTCCTGTGACGCGTCCCGGTTGAGGAGGTTCAGGAAGACGGGCTTCAGACGGTCGACGTGAGAGTCGGCAACGCTCTGTCGGAACGACTGGAAACCCGGCCATCTGCTCGCCAACTCCTCGCCGAGGTCGGCGAACTCCGATTCGGTGTCGGCAGCGAACCCGATGAGCTTCAGGAGGTGCGTCTTCCCCGACCCGAACGTCGCAGAGATGTAGAGGAAGCGCGGTTCCTCGTGTGGATACTTGTCGACGAGGTTCCCGAGCGTGGTGAGCACGTCGCGNGCGCTNTCGGTCTCGTAGAACTCGCGGACGTCGTTTTCGGCCCGCGCTCGGGCGTTGACCTTCTGGACTTCCTCGAGTTCGCGGGTCGGTGACTGCTGGAAGATGTCGTAAATGTGTGTGTCGCTCATTGGAGATGCACCCCCTCAACCCGGCCTTCGATCTGGTGGGCCGGGTAGTAGTTGCGCGATTCCTCGCCGAAGAAGTTCAGTTTCCCACCGTAGATATTTCCGGGGAACGGAATGCCGATCGTAGACTGGACGTTGCGGCGGTCGAGTTCGTCGAGCAGTTCTGACGCACGCGTGAACGGGTAGAGACTCCCGAGATGCGTGAGGAGAACGACGTGTCGCTGCTGGGCTGGTGCGTCGATTTTTTCGACCATAATCGCGACGAGTTCCTCCGCTAATCGGTCTTGCATCGTTTCGGTGATGGTCGCTGGTTGGCTGTTCTCACCGAGATCGACCGCCAGTTCGAAGACGTCGGTTTCGACGAACAGCTCGTCAAGTCGGAGGACTTGGACGGTTCCATCATCCGGGAACTCCTCGGTACGATGCGGGTTCGTCGCCCACTCGGTGAGCCGCTCGGCGACGCGTCGCTCGTACTTCGGCTGGACGGGGACAATCACGAAGGGGTTTCGAATGCCGCGTCGTCCGTCGGCGAACTGTGCGAGCCGCTCCGTGAAGTCGTGGAAGGGACGTTTGGTTGTCATCGGATGATTACCCCCGTTTCAGTCCGCTCGATACTGAGGTCGTGGCGTTCGACGAGTCGTTCCAGTTCCGAGTCCAGCGATTCGCGATCCGACGGGAGAACCCCAATCGCCGTGATGTCTGTGGGGGACTGATCCCCTACGAGTGTCTGTAGCTCCTCGAATGTATCCCGTAATCCGTCGATGTCGCTGTCTGCAACCACAGCGAGGGGTTCGCTGTCGAGGAGTGTGTTTGTCGCGCGAATGAACCCGTCAGCTTCGGTGTGGGTCGTTCCGCCGATTACCGTCGACACCGCGTCCGAGATGTCCTCGTGCCACGATGCAGCCCGGCGGAGAGGTGTGATGTACTTGCTCTCGAAGGCCGGGCGAACGTTCGATCCAAACTCGCTCGCGGGCTGGATCCACGGATGCTCCTGTAACTCGTCGACGAACGCGTCGAACTCAGTTTCCGCTTGGAACGAGTCCCACGCAGTCTCGATCGCGTCGTCGAGCGCCGGTGAGGTCGTTTGGGCGTCGTTGAACCGATCCCAGCCATCGTGTGTCCACCAGTCTCCCTCATAGTCGTCGATGCTCTCGCGAAGCGTCTGGCTGGCCGTTTCGCACTCCTCGGTCAGCCAGTCGTACGACTGCTGGGCGAGAGTCAACTGCGAGTCGATGCGTGTGAGCGCGGGGAGGCGCAAACTCCACACTTCCTCGGCGTCGTCGTACCACTCCTGCGCATCGTTGGTTGCTTCGACGACGTCTTCCCAGTCTGTGTCCCGTGATTTGACCGCCTCTCTTCGGTCGACCGCGCTCTGCTGCTCGGCTTCGAGCTCCTCGACGAACGATTCGAGGAGGTTTCGAACTTGTCTCGTTTGGGCGTCACTCTCCGCGACCAGCCTGACGTCTTCTACGAGACTACCGATTCGACCCGCAAGCGTGTCGTTCGCGGACTGGAGCCTGACGATTCCGTCCGGGATTGTGTCTGTCGAGTCGATGAATCCTCCATCGCGAAGGATTCCTCGTACACCGCCACCTCCTGCGATTTTGAGACGGGTCGTCGTCAATTTGTTCAGGTCGATGACGGCGTCGAGTTCGAGGGAGTCACCCGTTTCGTCAATAGGCAGGAAGTCCCCCTTCCGGCAGAGGCCCCAGATAATCGAACACAGCGCGGGGCGAGCGTCCTCGTAGATCGGCTTCTTCTTCACGATGCCGTCGAGAATCGTCGCCATCGCGAGGTTCCCTCCCCGTTGCTTCAACTGTCGGCCGGTGAAGGCGCGCACGTTATTCTGGATCGAACCACCGTGTGTTTCCGGGTCTTCTGTTGCGACATCGATCTGCTGGGCCCACGTCGGGAGCGGGTCTTGTGCGGAGAGCCCTCGGAGTTCCTGTAAGTGCTCGTCGCCGACCTGTAGCATTACGGGGTGGAAGTCGTCGGGGTAGTTGACGTCGAGATACTCCTCGACGCCCGAGATCATACCACCGATCTGATCGCCGCGATCCTTGACGTCGAACGTCCCGGTCTTGAGCGCCTCGACGAGTTTGCTTTGGACGCGAGCTGCGCGGTCGGAGAGGTCACGCTCGACAGACTGTGGGAGTGTGTGGTCTCCGACGGCATCTCTGAGTGACCACCACTCGATGAGGCTATCTCGAAGATCGTCGAGTCCGTCCTGTCCGATCGTCCATTCGAGCGGGTCGCCGTTGTAGTCGACATCTGCTGCAGCGGGAGAAATTCCTTCGACGGCGACCTCGACATCGAGCGCGTCCTCCGCGTCGACCGTTGTATCGAGTTCGATTCCGTCGATACTGAATTCGTAGCGAACCGGATACTGCTCGCCGGTATCTGGGTACTCGGCCGATGTCGGCAGCGAGAGATCACGAACGATGTCCTCCCAGAGATACCCGTCCACGGATTCGATGATGGACTGCCAGTCCGGGTTGTCGAGGTTTTGCTCAGAGGCCTCGATGATCTCGCGCTCTTCCGGATGCGTGAACGCGTACTTCGGCCCGGCCTCGTCGTGCGTAGGACGGATGAATTTTCGAAGCCGTTGGAGGGAGTCCTCGACGCGGTTCTCCATCTGGAACTGGGTCGGGCCGTCGAGGTCGCTCAACACGGCGACTGCGAGATTCCGTTCGGACATCGGAATGGTGTCCGGGATGTGCTGGAGGAGCAGCACGGCCTTGGCGACGTCCACGTCGATCTCCTCCAGTTCGCCTGCCTCGTACTGTTCCTCGATCTCTTCGATGACCCCCACGTCCTGTGGGGTGATGTCGTCGAGTTCCGGTTCGATGAGGTCGTAGAAGTCGACCAGCGAAATGACGTTGGTCTCGTTGCCGACCTCTATCCACTCTTGGAGGAGTCCGTGAACGAGGGCCAGAATCGCCCGTGCGGTTCCAGAGAAGATCGACTTCGCTGGGTCGTGTGCTTCCTGCCGGAGGTTCGAGAGNATNTCGAGGAACAGCGGTGGCTGATACGGGAGGAACGGATAGAACTCGATGAGGCGCTCGCGGTTGATGTCGTCGAGCGGCGGGTCGGTGTTCTGTTCGATGCCCGAGTACACNAGTAACGTCTCGGGCTCGTTACTAGTTTGGTNGAGGACGCGTTCTGTATCCCCCTTACCGNTTTCCGACTTTTTGAGCAACCGCTGGGTCGATATTTCGCCGACGTGCCGGCTCGGAAGGCCAAACCGGTGTGGGAATCGATCCTTGACGATACTGAAGTCGGCCCCNCGAGCCGCGAACTGCGGCTGGACGTCCTCGATTTTGGCCTGTGCCGTTGCCACCAGTTGGATGTCGCCGTCGCCGGTCTCGTCGACGCTCTCCGCGAGAGTCTGCAGCTCGGTGAGGCGATCGAAGTCCGTCCCGATGAAGAGACTGACCTCGTCGAGCAGTAGTACGAGTTTGACTGGGTGGCCGAGTTCCTCTTCGCGGTCGCTCCGCAACTGTTCGAGGCGCTCGACCATCGCCTGCGGGTCGAGATCAGACGGCATTAGGTCGTCCAAACCATCCACCGTGCCGGTCTCCTGTTCGAAGAGAGTGGGTAGAACGGCGTCCGCGAGAGCGTTGTACTGCTGAACGTCCTCCCAGTCGTACTTCTCGGGGCTTTCAACCGTACTCCGGAGTGCCGTTTGGGTGTTGGCAGTCCGGTCGTCCCACGCGTCGGTCGTCCGGTACCAGTCCTCGAAAAAGGCGACGCCGAGCTGCGACGAGAGCCCTCCCTCGGCACCGGTGAGCCGTTCCGACGTGTGAGCACTACGGAGAACGATCTCGCTGAAGCTCAGTTGCTTCTGGCCCTGGTGCTTCAGGAGGTTCACCGAGATCGGGATGACCTCGTACTCATCGTGGATCGACGACCATGTGGACTCAAGCGTGTCCAGCTCACGACCGTCGGTTAGCTGCTCCCAGACATCATCTCGCTGTCGAAGCCATTCGCTGTCCAGCAGGCCGCGAAGCACGCTGAGGAGGTGGCTCTTNCCGCTNCCGTAGTACCCGTAGAGCCAGTAGTTCGCNCCCGACCGCATATCCTCGGAACGGCCAAGCAGGCGCGAGAAGAAGTCGGACATGAAGTCCTCGGACTCCTCCGTCACATGGTAGGTATCGATCGAGTCCAGCCGGTGATCGCGACCGTCATCCTCGCGGTCGATGCGGACGGACTCCTCGAAATCGCTCCCGACATCGGCGGCGAACCAGCTCTCGTCAGTCATACTTCGCCCTCCCACGACTCGGCCCAGTCGTATGTCCCGTCGACCGGTTGGAGTCTTAGCTCACCGTGAATCCCGCTCGCTTCCCAGTTTGGATCGTCGCTCACACGTTCGGCCAAAGAGTCCCAGTACTGTTCTGGCTGGAAGTGATAGAGCCAGCCGGTCGGTTGGGAGAGCCAGTCATCGCCGTGGGTTTCCCACGAGTATCCGGACGCGACGAGCAGAGGCGTCGTCCCGAGATTTGGGATTTGTCCATAAAGGGCCTGCTGTGTGTCGAGAACACCGATCTCTCGCATCACCGATCGGAATCCCTCGCCCCACCGGCGCGTCGTCGATTCCGCATAGTCGAACTCGCTCCCGTCGTCGAAGTGAAACTCGTTCAGGAGGCGCTCGACTGTCTCCTGCTCGAAATCCAGTCCTTCGACACCGGACTCCTGAAACCGGTCGACGTACCGGTGAACGGTGTACTTCACGAGGGGGTCGTCCTCCAACAAGTAGAAGTACAGCACCTGGGCTTTGTCGCGCACCGTCTCACACTGGTCGAGGACGGAGGGTAGNTGGACAATGGACGGAAGTTCGCTACCAACGGTTTTGAACCGGGAACTNAGTGCGCGGTAGATTCCCTTCGAACTTCCACGCGTACTGCGCTCGTCGAATCGTTCTTCGATCCATTTCTCTTCGACGACCGTCCAGTCCCGATGTCGAGCGTATAGCCGAGCGAGCGTCTCCGCCCTATCCACGAGAAGTCCGCATCTAGTGAGCGCCATCGACACCTCGTCGTGAGAAAATATCGAGTCAAGCGACGGAAGGGAAGTTCCCCTCCCGTCGGTGCGGAGAGTCATATATATACTCGAACCATCCACACCACTTAGTTGATATGGATAACCCGATCACGAGGGGTCCAATCTCGCCCTCTAATATCGGGTAGTTTAGCTGGAGTGAATGTCGATGACTGGAAAGTTCGAACTTCACACGCTCCTGTTGATGAACGAATTCCGGAAATTCCCCGAAATAGGGGTCTTCCACAAAACCAAAACCGCGATACTGCGTGGGAATTGCCGCAGGTCAGAGAGGAATAATTGAATCGTTTCCGGAAGCAACCCGGTCACGTTTTTAGTACTAGCCAGAAAATCAGTCTATCAAGCAAAGATGATCCGCGATGCTCGCGTTCTCCGCGCCGGGTTCGTCCCTC
>Ga0065698_100429_pt1 | contig 13331 bp, 16 predicted proteins | sample AntLakMe24m_30um_FD_59087 | JGI IMG/M metagenome (GOLD analysis project Ga0065698, IMG submission 59087) | Hypersaline microbial communities from Antarctic Deep Lake - 24m 3.0um v2 (version 3) | ecosystem: Environmental > Aquatic > Non-marine Saline and Alkaline > Hypersaline | place: Deep Lake... | reverse complement strand
CATAAATTATTAAATAATTAATTAAATGAAGATTCTGTATCAATCCACCATTCATCATTTGTACTTAACCAGCTACTATCATTATATCCTTTATCTTTAACTGTCAAAGCACATTTTCCATCAGCAATTGGTAACTCATTTAATAATTTAACTCCTGAGTCCTCAATCTGCGTGTTTTTCTTCCGTTCATAAAACCATTTACAATCTAATTTATCTGAATATATAGTTAATCCAGATTCATCTATATCTACTTTCGCCTCAATTGATTTATAATTACAGTTTTCTTGTTTCAAATCATTTGAATTTTGTATCACCTCTACAGCTATATCTACCATTTCGTACCGATTAACATTATCACGAACCGTATAGATGAATTTTTGTGCTAATACTGGAATACTACTTATTATAAATGGAAATATAAGTACAGTGAATGGAATCTCCTTACCTTGCGTAATATAATATATCGTTGTACTCATTAAAAATATGAGTAAAGGTATCATATATAGATAAAAATAATCTATGTGACGTGTCCATATTTTTGGTAACATTATATTTTCAAGAAATTTATATGGATTTAAGTTATGAATTATACTATCTTCAGATTCTATATAATACCGGAAACTTTTCATATCTGAATTTCCTTCATAGTATTTATTTAGTGAACGAATTTTATCATTTGCTTCTTCTTTAGAATCATGAATTTTACATGAAAATACTTTTTCTACGCCACCGTAGTTTAAAATAAAAACAGGCCAATACACTTTTTTATGTCTACTAAAAGGACTAGAATTTTCATCCTTATTCACATAATATATTTTAGAATCATATTTTATTTTATGCGTATCATCATAACTGCCATTATATTGTTCATAGTCACATTCTAGTACTTTTGCACCTATAATTTCTGTATCTTGGAATGAATCTGTTGCTTTCTTTATTTCATTTTGTATACTTATTTCGTTTTGTATATCATTATCTATATCTCTGTGTTTTTCTAATGATTCTGTTTGCTGCATAGTATATATTGTATATTGGATTGAAACAATATAAAATTTTACTATAGTATAATATTATTTATATAACGAAAATATTTTGTGTTTAAATTAAACTAAATCATACCCATTTCTCTTAGCGGCGAGATACACCCATCAGGGCATTTTCCATCCTGCTCGATGCGATGTCCGTGTGGACAGATAAGTACGGAACTCATCCCATATCCGTCCGTATTCCACTCATCATATCCATTTTCTTGAAGGACTTGTTCAATCATCGTTGTTTCATCCTCTCGTTCGTTGCCCACCGAATATCTTTTTCGGAATAACTACTATTTTCCGCTACTTCTTTCACGGATTTTCCATCCAACACAAGACCGGACAACATATAAAGGTCAGACATAGCGCCCATGATTATACCTCCTTAATGTCAATCATAGATGGTCCTGTAAACGACCAATTCTTTTTTGGAACCTCCCACGCCATATCCCGTCTTTTCATATTTTCAATCTCATTTCGGTCAATGTAACCCCATTCAGCGAATTGCTGACTACCTGCTAGACATGCATACCCAAATGGATGTTCGCCGGAATCATCCGTGATAACCCAGTAGCTACCGTTGAATGATTCATATACCTTCTCCACTTCCTCGCCATTTAGAACGTATTTCGTACTGGGCATCTCTATTAGTATACAGGGGAGCTACGTATATAAACTTTAAGAAATGCACATTGATGAAAACACTTAATATAATACGATTTCAGAAAATAATCTAACATCGAAATTATTTCTATATTCAATGATAAGAATAAATGTATTTGATTTGAATTATAAATTCCGTGTTAATATAAATTTTATTATATTTCAATTTTTAATATACATTCATCTAACTCATCATTTGATTTATATTATTTTAACGACAACTATCTACAATCAACATCGGTTCTAGGTTTTCTTTATTTTTTCATTTTTCGCCACTTTTAATCCGCCGACAAGGGACGCAAAGGCCCCTCGCCAAGGCTTCGGGGCCACATTTTGGATAAGATTTTGTAATAAGTGTATTTATGGATGGAATAAGTCAAACATAAATTATAGGAGAAATAAGAAATCATAATCAGGTTCCTTTAGAAAAGGGAAAATAAAGTATAGGGATAGAAGAAAAATGTTGGACATGCTGTCAGCGTTGAACAGCATAACATAAATAGAAGGCTGAAATATGAAAGCCCAGTGTTGGGTATAATAGTAAAGTAGGGGTGAAGGGAAAAGTATAAGAAGTTGAGGGTTGGTATTAGCATAAGAAGTTGAGGGTTGGTATTAGCATAAGAAGTTGAGGGTTGGGTTATTCGTTGGATTTTGGGTTAGGAAAATACGTAGTGAATCTTAGGGTTGGTATTAGCATAAGAAGTTGAGGGTTGGATTATATGTAGTAAAATTCAGGCTTGGATAACATAGCAATGTTGACGCTGTCAATATCTTCGTAAAGATAATTTTAGGTTGAAATCATATGGTACATTCACCCCCTCAATATTGTAATAAGTATATAAGTAAGTGGGGATAGTAATAATGATAAATAAAGATATTTTTTACTTAGTATTTTTATGGTGGGAATGCAGTAGCATGATGGTATGTTGGAGGTCAGTGTAGGAGCGTGGTTATGGGTGCAGGCTCTCGTGGTGAGAGGTGGGCATAGGCATTAAATCCTAGGGGTTATTCATAAGCTCAGTTAGGGGGTTTGCTGTGCGGTAATGTAGGCACGGGGTTAATACCATTTCATACGGTTGACACACGGTGTACCACCAAACGGTAGTAATATGGTTAATACGGTTAACCGTATAGAGCAAAATAGGGGGTTTAGGATGGCGTTTACAAAGGATTATTTTTTATCAAATAATTTATGTTACCATCAATATTAGGTAAAGAAATTGACCCCTATTTCCACAGGTAAAATAGCTCAAAAATAACTATTAATTATACACATAATTTGTTATTTTTAAATAGGTAATTAAACATAAAATTTTTCTGATAATCTGTGTTTTTTATCACGTAAAAAATATATAGTATTTCAATATATCTAATAAAATATTTTAAGTAAAATAGAATGATTATATTATGAATATATGTATGGTAAATGAGAATCGATGGTAAATGATATATTCATTTATCTATTTTTATAATAACATTTTTTATGCATTGCAAATAGTAATTATATATATATTATTAATAAGTATTCTAATTCGTTGTATTTATTTGTACAAAAGAAATGGAAAAACACACATGGTTCAATATGATACTATAGTTCGTGTAATAGATTATATGTTGACATATCAATCAAAATAAGACAGTGATTAATTTATTAAATAATTTATTGAGTAAGAAAGAGCTTGTGATTATAATTACTATTAAAAGAATTAATGTAGATGTTAGGGGATTTATATTAATTTTATTTTTTATATATTGAATCATTACATATTAAATATATTACTTATAGATAATAAATGTATTGTAAATATAATATATCTTAGACCGTATGTAATATGGTTTGATATGATTTTTATACGGTTAAAACGTTAAAATTTTGTTTTTATTGGGTTAAACATATAACCCCTTAAGAGAAATGGTTTATCATATGACCGTAGATGAATTATCTCAAGAGTTTCTGCAGGTTCTCTTAGAGTATAGTGGGGATGCTGATACCACAACTATACGTTCCGAAACCGGAATGTCTAGAGGACAAATTCAACATAGATATAAAAAATTAAGTAATTTAAATTGGATTAATATAGAACGGGCTGAATCTGGAGCCGGAGAAAGAACACCCCCTAAGATTGCGATTATAACTGAAGAAGGTATGCAAGCAATTCGAAGTGGTGAAGCGGGACCAAAAGTTCTCGGTAAAGAATTATCTGATGAGGATGATACACTCGAACTAACCAGAGACCAATTGGATTCTTTTTACCAAGAAATAGAAGGTATGAAAAATCAATTGAATGTAGTGGTTGACCAAGTAAATAATACGCAAGATTCTCCATCACAAAATAGTAATGATAATACAGAATCTTTTGATGGTTCAGATTCAAAACGTGTAAAAGAATTAGAAAAGGAAGTAGGTCGATTAAGTGAAACTGTTAACTTATTAAATAAATCATTAAGTGAGCAACGTAAAAAAGAGTCAAAACATTATTCTGAAATTGAAGAAAAACTTGAAGAACGATTAGATGGTGATGAAATTGATAAAGAGTTAGTTGAAGAATTAAAGAGTAAGCAAGAAAGTATAGATGAGTGGAAAAGTGTTGCCGAAATATACATGAGAGCAATGAGATTATATATGCAAGATGATGGTGTTGATGTAAATGAGTACTTCCAAAAAGCGAAAGAAAGTATGTAATAATTTAACGTTTTATATTAGGTTAATTTAAGTAATAATATTAATTATACAATTATACTTATTTACTTGTAGTTTATAGTTATTCATGTATGACAAAACCCAATATTTTATGTGTTGGTCACGTAAATTTGGATGAAGTGTTGTATTTGGATAAAGAACTTGAACAAGAACGGTCCACAGGTGTTGATTCAGTTATTTCTGCTGGAGGGGGTGCGACGAACACGGCAATGGTTCTTTCAAATAATAATCGTATTGGAAATGTTTATTTAGCTGGTTCTGTTGGAAAAGATAAAAAAGGGGACAAAGTAGTATCGTCTTTGAATGATAATAATGTAGAACTTGCTCTACCAAAGAAAGACGGTTTAACAACAAAAATCAGAGCAATTATTACAGATAATAAGAACCCACAATATATGCATGAAGATGAAGAGATTATTGAATTTTATCCTGATGATGTATCGGATGAAATTTGGGATAATGTACAACATGTTCACATTACATCATTCGACGTTGATATGGCAACAAAGTTTGCCGTTCGAGCTAAAGAAGAAAATAAAACAATAAGTTTTAATCCAACGCAAGGATACTTTGATGAATCATTTGGAGATGTTGTTGAAAAAGCAGACTTAATTCAAATGAATCGTGGTGAATCCGAAACGTTTGCAAAAAGACACGGTTCAATTGGAGCAGTAGTAGATAGCGGTAATGGTTCTGATATTGTCGTAACTCATGGTCCGGCTGGTTGTACATTTTATGCTCAAGATGGATTAGCTAATCATGAAGGTTTTACTGTTGATTCTGTTACGGATACTGTTGGTGCAGGAAATTCATTTATCGCTGGTTTAATTTCAGCATGGATACACGATGAATCACTTGAGGAATCGCTTAAGATAGCCAACGCTCACGGTGCATTGTCTGTTATGCAAAAAGGTGCACCTAAATCAATTTCAAATAAAGATATACAAGAATTAATTAATAGTACTTAATATAGTAATGTATCTTTTAAATCTTCTAGTTTTTCACGTTATTCACTAGTGGATGCACATTTTAATGCTAAATTGAACACTTTTGAATCTCTCACATCAAAAATATTCAATAGAGTAAAATATGATTCTGTAGGATTCTCAACAATAAACTTTAGAATCGTCTCTTGTTTTTTGTTAAAATGCTTATTTGAGAGAGAATCTTCGATATCTTCAATGTCAAATAGTTCCTGTAGTTCTGCATCGTGAATATCCCAGTATTCCATATAATATATTACGAGTTTATAATAAAAAGTGTTATGATTTAATTTAAATATTAACGATGTGTATTGAACATTTAAATATATTAAATATCAATTAATCTAAGTTACAGTGTTGTTAGTGAGATTTTCACTGCCTACGTAGGACTAAACGTTGTTTTACGTTGTTTTAAGAATAGACTNAAGTCTAACGAACCTAGTTAATACAACTATACTTTACAACGACGTAAAGTCAACTTGTATAACTTCGGTAATTTGGCTTGTTTTAGCCCCACTTTGGGACCTCGGTAACAGAACCCCACTAACAACACTGTTAGTGAGATTCGATTGTATTGTTCTAGTTGTGATTTTTCTATATAAGACTTTTGTTTTGTTTTTGATAATAATCTAAATGGGGTAAGCTATTTGTATATTATCGTTCATTTATATAATATGACTGATACTACAGATGAGGATATAGATGAAGATATAGATGAAGATATAGATGAAGATATNNATGAANATATNTTTTGGGATTGGCCGCCGTATTAATCGGTGTATTTATTGTATATTTTTATCTAGTAACACAGTCTTGGACAGAACTTCCATTCTTCATATCATTGTACAAATATTGATTCAAAATATGGTGACGTTCTTGTACCAATAAAGACGGAGGGACTAACATTAATTTATTCTCCAGATAATGGATTTAACACTTGTAAAACAAATATCGCATATCATGTTGCACCATTTATTTCATTGGTAGCTGGTGCTGCTACATTTGGTGCAGAAATATTTGGTTTAAGAGAACTAATTACAGATACAAAGTGAATTACCAAGATTCAAGGTATTCTGTTATTGCTTGTTGCGTTATTCGCGTTATATTTTCCACGCTTACGCTTTGAGAATGCATTTGTTTATTTATATCATTTATGTGATTATTATTATGATATAGACTTATGTGAACGAGATTTAATTCATATTCATATTCGGACTTTATAGTGTATGATTTTTTTGTCCAAATAAATTCTTGACCCTCTGTATCCATATCCCATGTACTCAGATGGGTTGCCGTTCCGGGGGTGTCTGAATTGAATGGATTATCTATATCGCTAGGGAATACATCACCTTGTTTACTCATATATAATTATTATTAGTAATGCGTTATATCTATTTCTGTTATTGTATCATATAATAGTTAAACCTTAATGATTTGACTTATAATATAGTACATAATATGGATGTAAAAGAATTATTAGAATCAAAAAAATTAAAAATATCCGTCGTTATCATAATTGTTATTATCATATTAATATCATTATCAGTTATAATTTTGGGAGCTATAAATAATGAGGACATAACAGAAAATGAATATGAAATGAATTATGTAACAGATGGTATTGTCATATCTCAAACGAGTGGAAAGGTTATCAATGAAAAATTAAACGTAAGTATAAATTATAATGACGGTTATGTATTAGAAGAAAATGTTACGCTATCCAACGAAGGTGATAATTCATATATAGCTTTAGATAAAAGAGATTCAAATTATGTTGAGTCTATAGAGTTATATACCATGGATTCTGGTAGAAAAAACTATCTTATCTAATTTAGGCCCTCAATTTACGGGTATAGATGATTTTTCTATATCTGATTTTTCTTTATCATATAATGAAACGTTTAAAATTTCAGCATCAGATTATGTATCTAATGAAAATGAGGTTAGTAGTTATTCGTGGGAATTTAGTGATAACGTTACATTAGAAGGTGAAACAATTGTACGTGATTTAAGTGAAGAACAGTATTCTGTAATATTACTTGTTACAGATAAATACGGGAATACAAATTCAGATACGTTTAATATTACTGTGGATGGTAATTCTAATACTCTTACATCTAAACCGTATATTAAGTCTAGTGTTGGAGAAAAAGTCCACTTTTCGGGTGAAGAATCTGTTTCAGATATAGAACAAGATATAGTATCATATACATGGAATTTTGATGATGGGAATATAAAAGAGGGAAACAATGTTGTACATTCATTTTCAGATAATGGTGTTTATAATGTTACTTTGTTATTAGAGGATGTAAATGGAAACAAACATGCAAATAATATAAATATTATTATTTCTTCAGAGATTGTTTCTGAGTTTAATGTAGAGAATAAAAATGGATTTGATTATACATTTAATGCAAGTGAAAGTAAATTTACGGATGATGTTGGTGAAATCACATATTATTGGACGTTTGGTGATGGTAATACAAAAACAACAGATAAACCTCGCGTAAATTATACATATAGTAGTCCAAGCACATATGACGTTTATTTAGTGATTGGTTCTGAAAACGGGTTTGAATCAACGTCTAAAACAACGGTTAATCCATCCGTATATTTAGATTTCGCTGATGAATTACCTTATCGTGTTATTAAGGTTAATGAAGGGTATGAAGATGTTATTATGCCTAATCATGAACTTGGTGATAATTGGCCAGAAATTATATTTGTTGATGGTGCTAGATATGAATTTAGAAACTTACCCTCTGATATAGAATTTGTTGACAATGATGATAATGTATTATTAAGTCAGTATGAGGACGGTTCAATGGAAGATGCTGAAGATATTAATTGGATAGATAATGAGAATTCCGTTGAATTTACTATTACCGAAGAACTTGGTGAAAAATTATATGGATATCAAACGTATGAATGATATTTATAGTTAAACAATTAAAAAAATAAATTTTATCTATTTAAATTGATAAAAGCATACTAAACCTATCTATCGGTGAATAGGTATCGAAGCATATCTCCGTATGCTGGTCGCGTCAATACAACACCAACTATAACACCAATAATAGTAAATATTGCAAACCCTTGTAATTCATTCAACTGAAGTACAGCAAGCGGTCCTAACGCTAGAATTGTTGTACCGGCAGCACCAAGTATTATCCATAGTGCTTTTCTAAATCTTCGTTCAAATATTTTGTCGCTTGTAGCGGGGTTTTCACCACCCATAACTTGGTCTGCTATGATAATAAGGTCATCAACTCCTGTACCAATCACAGCAACGAAACCAGCTATTACAGCTACATCTATTGGATAACTAACTAATGATGATATTGCGAGTAGAATTATAACTTCAGCACCTGCTGTTATAAGCATAGGAGCAGCAATTTTCACTTTACCATATATTAAGAATATGNTTGTTGCTACTGTTATCGTAGCCAATATTCCAATTAAGAATGCGANAATCTTAAATTTATCACCTTGTTGTGCAGAAACGAAACTTATTTCCCCAGCACCAATATCTAATGTTGCTGGCATGACACCGGCTCTAAGGTTAATTGCAAGACTCTGTGCTTCACTGTAATTACCAGTTTGTAATATGAAGTTAGGGTCTTCTGCCCATGAACCACTTCTCATACTACTTGCAAGACTTGGTGACATTCCTGCGGAATATACAACATCTCCATCAACGACTGTTAATAGGCAAGAATCCGTTGATTCTGGCTCGGTATCATATGAACATCGTGAGCCACCAGAGCGAGCTACACCACTTTCGACTGCTGCTTGTTGGAAACCTTGTGCTGATTCGGGTGTAAGCACAACAGGTACGTGAGATGGTTGTCTTCCATCTCCTTGATTAGCTGTACCAACAGTTCTAAAGTCTGCTGTTGTTAGAACAGTTTCTTGCGTATAATTTCCATCATTATTATTGTCGTGATATACATCAATATTTACGGAACCTCGATTTTCAATTAAGTCTATAGTTCCTTGACGGTCAACATCTGGAACTGATATAAGAATGAATTCTGAACCGTCAGATAGTTCTACAACACGTACACTACCACCAGACAATCCAGCTTCATCTATTTTATTCTGAAGAACGTTAACAGCAGCATCTCTCGTACTTGGAGTTACACCATCTCTTACAGATTCATATTCAATATTATTTTTATCTAATGAATTTTGAAGAACATCTCTATCCGCATCTTCAGATGTAACTTCAACATAATATCCTGTATTTTCTTCTGTATCCATTTCTGTTATTTGTATGTCTCTTTGACTTGCTTCTTCAAAATCTTCTGCTATTTTAACTTCTAATTCATCTGTATCTTGTATTCCGAAATTCGCTCCTTCTGCCGTTGCACCAATTAATGGTGCTCTTATTCTTGTCCCACCAGCTAATTCAATACTATATTTTAAGCTTGTATATTTTTGGTCCCATGTGGGATTTTCATTTGTTGTTGCCTGTGCTTCACCTAAATCTAGACCCGGAATTGCGGGGCTAAATATAATTGATAAACTAATAATCGTTACAATAATTAGAAGATATATTCTCCAATATTGTTTAATTGATTTCTTTATATTCATATATAATCACCTTTCATAGTCACATAATACCGTAAAATACCGACATTTAATAAATAAGTTATAATGATATCAGCAGTTAGTCCAACAGCAAGAACGAACCCCATGTCTGCAAGAAGTTCTATTCTAAATAATGTTGCTACGATAGTCATTACAACCATAGCTGCTATACTGGTTATTGACATTGTAACACCTGTTCTCATTGCTTCATGTATACTTTCATTAAAGCTTATTTTGTGTTCACGTAGTACATACGTGTTCATTAATATGTCTGAGTCAACACCATAACCAATTAACATAAGTAATGCACCAACTGTACCCATTGATAATGCTATTCCTGTTATATTCATTGCCGCTGTTGCTACAGCAATATTTCCTACAGCACTTAATATAACAATCAATGATGGAACTATAGAACGGAATAATAAGAATACAAATGCACTCATTAGTGCGAATGCTATTCCAAGACCCATGAGGGCTGTCTNTTGAGAATCACCCCCTAGTAATGGTGATATCTGACTAATTTGACTTAATGTCATGTCTGGATTTTCATTTAATTTATTCTCAACTTCTTCTGGACTAGTGACGCCAGATGCAAAAGTGACGATATATTCACCTGTACCGGGTACGGATGAAATACTATCTTGTTCAGATTCGAATAATGTATCTATTTGCGTCTCTGGGTTTTCAATATNCCCAACATCAATTCGAACTTCTGTCCCTCCTACAAATGCCATCCCTAGGTCAACAGGAAGACCTGTTAACGCCGTCCAGAACACAAGTATTGATACCGCTATGAATAGTATCACAAGAGGTATCATTACTAACTGTTTATTTGTGTATTTATCGTAGTCTGGTTTCGGTGGTTTGTAATATGACACGGTTCGTAGTATATATACGTATTTATTAGTGATAAGTCTAACCCGGATTAATATATTATATATTAAATAGACGGTGTGTTTTTAATACTTCAAATTATTAATTATACATATGACTAAAAATAAAAGTTTATACTCAAAAATATCGTTTAATCTTATGACTTGGTTTAGGGCAGTATCCCCATTAGTTTTTGGCGTAGTATCAACAGTTATATTATTAATCCCTGCATTTTTGTTGTTAGGTATTACTGGTGATTTAACTTCTAAAGAATTCTTGATAATAACAGCATTGCAATTCTTATTACTTGGTGTTGGTACATTTGTATTTATTGTTATTGCAAGTAAATGGGATAAATTTTCTTATGATTATTTTGAAGTAATTCATTGGAAAAATATTTCAATTAATCATATTAAATGGATAGGAATTTGTATTACTGGCTTATTAGTTACAAATTTCACATTTGGTTTTATATTTACATACTTAAATCTTGATGTAGCTGAAAATGCTGTATTAGGTGTAGCAGAATCTAATCCAATATATTTATTATATCTAATTCCTATTATGTTGTTCTTTGTTGGACCTGCAGAAGAATTATTATTTAGAGGTGTTTTACAAGGTGTTCTAAGAGATGCATNCAATACGAAAATATCAATATTTATAACAAGTTTATTATTTGGTTTCATACATACATCTGCTGCTGGTGGATTTAGTAACGAAGCTATGTTATACATATTAACAACATTTATGTTAGGGATAATTCTTGGTTACATATATGAATTAAAAGAATCCTTGATAATACCAATTGTTGCTCATGGTATATATAATTCTATTCTTGTTATTGTCGCGTACTACCAAATGACAGCGATATGAATTTATTAATATTTTATATTAAATAATTATATCAATTATTTTGTAATTTAATAAAAAAAGAAATAACTTTTTATTACTAGAGAGTGTATATATTGGTATGGACATAGACATAAGAAAATTAATTAATCAATTAAACAAAATGACCGAAGAACTAGATTCCGTTGATAATATTGAAGATTTGGATGGCGATTTTGAACAGCCTAAATCATTCCAAGATTTATTTAATAATAGTCCATTATTTAATATGGATGATTTTGATTCAAAGGCTTCCGTTCATGAATTGTTATATGATGTCACAGAAGAAGATGAGGATGTTGTCGTAGTTGTTGATTTACCGGGATTCTCAGAGGAACAAATTTCATTACAATCTGATGAACGTCAAATTCGAATTGATGCAGAATCTACGGATGATATGCGTAGAGAGTCTGTATCGCACACGTTCCGACTACCTGCGGAAGTTATTCCAGAGGAAGCTTCTGCAACATTCGAAAACGGTGTTCTTACGGTGACACTCCCAAAAGTTGAAGAAGATGAACAGACAAAAATTGACATATCGTAAATTATTGTCGTAGCGTATTATTTTTCATATTGGCGATAAATTTATTATATAGTTTTTATGATATATATGTATAGAACGAATAAAGATTACAAAATGTAATCTACCAAAATGTAATCTACCAAAATCTATACAAAACTATGAGTGAAAAAAATAACAACGTTGATTCTGGTGTACCTCGCCCGTATTCGAACAAAAAATTACCTACACCCAAATACATTGTTGAAGAATTTGTGAATCCATTAAATGTATGGTCTTCATTATTATCTGTATTTATGGTATTATCTCTTGCAATATTCTTATTAATAAATTATACTACGGAAACATATAATTTATTATTTATTGGGTTTAGTGGTATGATTGCACTGTTTGCAATTGGAATAAGTATAAAAGATATAGGTACAAATGAAATTAATTCTGTACCATCAATAAAAGATGTATCTAATACTATTGAATATGTGCGTGCAGCTTCAAGATTATCTGTATTAACTATTATCAGTGGGATTCTTACAACAATTTTTATCCTCATATCTCACACTAGCGATATATTCTACTTTATTGATGATTCAACAAGAATAACAATACTTATTATGATTACTTTATCATACATTGGCTCATATATTATGGTTAAAACACTATGTTCGTATTCCTCAATATATGAAAATTCTCCAATATCATCACCAGTAAAAATATCATCTTTACCAGAGATAATAACTATAATCGGTTTTATTGTACCTCCACTATTAGTTATATTTACAGGATTGATATATAATGGACCACCAATTGTAGATGTTCCATTTTCTTTATATTTGATTGATACTATAGCAATTTTAACAGCCATACAAATATTCTATGTCTCATTAATAAGTAGGTTGTAGGCGTATTCATATCGTAAACTATATATTTATAAAAAACTTTTATCTTGTTATGCCTAATGCTAACTCCGTAATTCGTGCAATGACATGGGGTATTATCATGGAAAAATTATCTACGCAGGTTTCTCGTTATTTACGGAAAATCAAGGAGAAAGCCTCGCCGTTCACGGCGGGGATGAA
>Ga0065698_100276_pt1 | contig 13403 bp, 16 predicted proteins | sample AntLakMe24m_30um_FD_59087 | JGI IMG/M metagenome (GOLD analysis project Ga0065698, IMG submission 59087) | Hypersaline microbial communities from Antarctic Deep Lake - 24m 3.0um v2 (version 3) | ecosystem: Environmental > Aquatic > Non-marine Saline and Alkaline > Hypersaline | place: Deep Lake... | reverse complement strand
TTAAATGAATGGCGGCGGGGAGCTACCCCGCCATTCTGCTGTGACCTCTCAAAATACCGTAATGGGTTTTCTGTAGTCACAAGACACCTATCTGGTGTCAAGTGTACGTTTGAACTCATCCGTGGTAGATGTTTCGCTCTAATAGAAACAGTCACGATGATGTGTAGTACCACCTAACATTCGTTCGGGTCGATAGTTGCCAAACTCTTTTATGTATATGGGGTGTTTGTTAAATTAACCAGCAAGGTAGCTCCTCGCTGTGTCCTCTCAAAAATGACAGCTCACAACCCCGACGAGGGGGAAGCGTCTCCCTCGTCACATGACAGTAGCAACGAAGAATCAACTAACAACGATAAAGAATTCGCAGTAAGTGGTCCAAACGGAACACCATTTGGCGACAGCGACAACGAATCCCGGGACGAAGGTGAAGATACGTCAGAGGGAGATATTGAAGGATCATTCCCCGATATCAGCGATAACGGTATGGGAATGTTCGAAAGTGATGATGATGGTCCATCACTTGAGCAACTATTCGACGATGATCAGACCGACTCAGAAGAACCAGACACCGATGTTGACTGGGACTCTGCCTTCAACAATATCTTTGGTTCCGAACCAGACGATTCGGGCGAAGGACTGAGCGCTTTCATCGAGGACGATGACGACCATGACTTCCTCTGGAAGATCGGAACCATCGCAGAAGACTGGCAAAACGGAGATTACGACGAGACCGAAGCTCTACACCGGATTGCCGAGGTCGTGGTTGATCACTACCATTGTGTTCGTCCACACCCAGAGGCGCCTGGTGTCAGAGATGCGTTGTACGTGTACGAAGGTGACGATGAAGGTATTTACTCGCCACGTGGCAAGGCACTGATCGAGTCAGTTCTGGAGGACGTGCTTGGTCGGTACCTCCGGAACGCGAAGCTGGCTGAGATTTTCGGTCACGTTGACCGCATGGCGTTGGAACTGGACGACGCATGGTTCCAGCCGCCAAAATATGAAGCAGTGATCGATAACGGGATTATTGACTTTCGTACTGGTGATGTGCGTGATTGCACTCATGAGGAATTCTATACGAAAGCATCGAGGATCGGGCATGAATACGATGAGAATGCATCATGTCCAGAGATCAAAACATTCCTGCGGTCGATTGTTGATGAGGAAGACATTGATACGCTAATACATATTGCAGCACACTCGTTGGTGAATGCTTACCCTACTCGAAAAGCGCATATGTTGGTTGGAGATGGTAGTAATGGCAAGTCTATATTCCTCCGACTGCTCGAAGCGTTCATCGAGGGGGAACTCGTTGATGAAGATGAACAGAAGGACAAGGTATCGAACGTTGAACTTGCAGATATTACAAGTGATGAGCACGCAGCATCAGATCTGTACGGTAAACGTCTGAACGTTGGATCTGACATTTCGTCAGGGACACTGAAGGACCTGAACGTATTCAAGAAGGCAACTGGTGGCGATCCTATTCGAGCACGTCGCTTGTATGAGAATTCGTTCACGTTCAAAAACATCGCAACAATGATTTTCGCCTTGAATGAAGTGCCGAAATTCGAGGAGGATACGCACGCGGTTTGGAGCCGATGGGTTATGATCAACTTCCCAAACGAGTTCCATCCAGGTGACGAAAATTACGTTCCGGAGGAAGAGTTGTTGTCGAAGATTACGTCGCAAGAAGAGCTCGAAGGGTTGTTCGCGTTGTGTGTTGAACACCTGAAAGATGCATTGAATGGTGGCGAATGGTGGCCAAATGTTGATTCAGCATCGAAGCAGCGTGAGAAAATGAAAAAGGCGGCAGAGCCATTCTATGCGGCTGCAATTGCGTGCTTCGTTCAGGATGATGATGGGAAGATCAAGACGGAGGATGCTCGGGAATGTTTGCGATCGTATGCCCGTCAAGAAGGATTGCCGATGGGGACCGAGTTCGAAGATGCGTCAGATTTCGGTTCAGCAATGAAATCAGTCCGGGAGTATGATGTCGAACGGAAACAGCGTCGTTTCAATGGTGATGCAAAGTATGCGTATACTGGTATTTCGCTGTCTCCTCGTGGGTTGCAAGTGCTTCAGGGTGAGCGACCTGGGGAAAAGATTCTGTCAAGCATTGAGGGACAGGATCGTGAAGATGCTGAAACAGATGTTCCGGATGAGTCTGAAGACGATGATTACACCCGTGGCAAGCGTGCTGGTGCGGAAGTGACCGTGAAGAGTATCATCACCAACCTGAACGAACAAAACGATTCAGAGGCTACTTACAGAGCGATTGTCAGTCACTGTAGAGAGAACCGGTCGGAATCTGATAGTATCCTTGACGCGTTGGATCGTCTCGATGAGAGTGGAGAGATCCGCGAGGATGAAGATAGAGTGTTCCAAGTTGTTGAGACTGATAGCAGTGATTCTGATGTCGAGAGATGCGTGTACCAGCAAGTGCGTGACGCTGGCGAGGATAGCATCAAGATCTCTGTGCTGAAGGGTGACGTTACAGAGAATGGTTATACAATCGAAGAAGTCGAGTCGGCAATCACTACACTCCGTGGCAACGGTGAGATATATATTCCGCAGAGTGGCATGTTGCGGCTGACAGAAAGGGTCGATAACTGATGTCTTCCGGGAATGACGTTGTTACTGAGTCTGTGTTGGAGCATCATGCGGAGCGTATCGGTGTCGATACTGATCGGCTTGTTAGTGATGCACGTGCTGATGGGATCATTACGGGATCGGACGTGGATACGACAGGTGGTGAGGTGCAGCAACAGTATTTGCTCGCCGGGACACTCGCGGATCTCTGTGTGTATGTTGAGCGACTAGCCGGCAGCGACTGACTACTTCCTGCGGTCGCTGTTGCTGTTGTTGTATCATTTTTCTTTCATAGCGTTTTTGTCGCGTTTGCACTATTTCCGACACCACCATTTCTACTCTTCTCAATCTTGCATCATCACCTATACCTTGGTGTCTTTTTGCCGACCATGCAGAGTGTTTAAAGAAATATATTCAGAGAATGATGAGAAAGGTGGCAATATATTGCTTGATGGCCGATATATGAAAATTCCAAACAAATGTAGCGAGGCACTTTTGTCCTATGTTGCGAGAGATCACCTGTTACTCGCAATATATGTTTTGTTTCGGGGGATGGTCTAGTGTCAGAATAACATTTTTTACGATTGTAGCGAGAGAAGTGCTGGATATAGAGCTATTTCCAACCATATTTCGGAGTAATCGACTGAGAATCCCCGTTCACTTTCGTAACAAGGTATTGTCGCGTGTTTTGTGAGGATCGGCTAGTATCAACTGAGAAGAATCGGATAGGTAACAAATCTGACTATTAGACATCTACCCACAGTCTTACCAAACTCTGTTCTGAGTCGTTGATTGTTAACCGCCCATAAGTGTTTAATAACAATAGACACTACCTTGAAATGAAGATACAATCACACCAACAAAACATGGATGATTGTATCTAAAAGAACTAACACAAAACAATGATTAACAGTAAAAAAGAAATAACAATCAGTCTGTGGAACGCACTCTTCGCCGTAATGTTCACTGGCGGTCTCGCCGCCGGTGCAGGCGTCGCAACACCCATTCTCGATCTCGCCAACAGCCAACTCCTGAGTCTTGGCGACCTTGGCACTGTGAGTTGGGGACTCGTCCTCACACTCGCATCACTTGCAGGCGCTGCATTCACGAATGAATTCAACGCCTCTGAGTATGCACAATGGCAACGAATCGCACTTGGTGGGTCAACACTAGGGATTGCGTCAGTATTCCTGTCCGATACGGTCAGCACGATTGTAACAAGTAATGTGTGGATCGGTGTCGGCGTTGTCCTGTTCGGTGCCGTGATCTACTTTGTCGTGTCCGTCGCGGACGCACAAGGCGCTCTCGTCAACTAACCAACCAACTCCTCTATTTTGAGGATTTTCAACTATGACAAACAAAAATAATACTACAGAAGAATCGGAAATCGAAGTATCGACAACCAAACAACCACTCGAACAACCCCCAAAAACGGCGGGTATATCGGCTAGCCGACGTGGCCTGTTGAAAGGAATTGGAACAACCACTGCAACAATTGCAGTTGGTGGAACAGGGCTAACCTATGCTGCTACAGAGGAAGCGGACGCAATCGCTCCAGTACTCTTTGGATCTGGACTCATTGNAGCTGCTGGACTTGGTTATCTTGTCGGTGCAGTTGTTGACTACCACAATACTGGTCCTGACAGAGACCTATCCGGATACACAGGCGGCGACGCACTACACTCGGCGCAAGAAGAAGACGTGCTTGAACTGCAAGGAACGGAACAAGAAGTTCTCACTGAAGTACGGAACATGATCGAGCGTGGTGAGGTTGCCGCGACAATGGACGGCAAAAAGGCGTTTATCGAGGCTTACAACCGCGGAGACACCAAGTCAGAGTGTCAAACTGCGGCTGAAAACGCAGGTGACGACTTCTGGTCCAACCGTCAACAATCCATTGTGACGCGATGGTATCAAGCTTGCAACCTTATCCGTCGTCGTTATGCGGAGGTTGAGAGTAATAGCGATCTTAATATGGGTGACGTCTGGACGGCATATGAAGGATCTGGCGATGGTGAGGTAGCCTTCGAACGCCAACCAAACTCCAACGATTTCCGGGAAGCTACGTTCACCACGTTCAACGGCACTGAGGTTACCTACACGTATTGTCGTAATTTCTCAGATTACCACAATTGGAGTCACGCTGTTGATCCGTTCGGTCAAGGTGATGGTGGCGGTGTGCGGCATGGTCGATTCGAATTTCTGAAGTTTTCGTCGAATTCGCCTATCACCGCGCTTAGCACTAGCAAGTACGTGCAAATCATGGACCGTATCGTTACTGCACGGGACCGTACGATCGGTAACATGGCAACATACGTCGACGAAGCGTTCTCAGCGCTTGAACGGGGCGAAGTCAGTACTGACGACTTGCTGAATCATTACGATATCCAGCAAGAATTCAGCACGAACAAGGAAGATAGCGGGTATCATGGGTGGCTTGCATGGGAGTTTTACTCACTCGGTATGGAAACCGACCTTCAGCACAACGCTGTGCTTAAGNTTTCCGGAGAGGCGATAGTCCTCAGCTTGAAGGAACACTGTTCGTCAGTAGTGCGGACCCTATCGGTGGTACTATCGATGCCGGTACGACCTACGATCCCACGCAATGGGGTGGCGAATCAGCCTTCTTCACGTACAGTAGGGTTGTGACTGACAAGTCTGATATTGCTGAGCAAGAAGAAATCGCCAAAGAGCACAGTGACGGGTCGTATACTGTTATCGGGAAAATCCAGATCAAAGAAAAATTCGTTGTTGAGAAGCTGTACAACGTCCAAACCGGGGACGAGATCGACTCGACGACAACGGAGAAAACGAACGACCAAAACTACGACCCAGAGCAACTGCAAGCTGAGATTGATCGTCTCAACGAGCAAATCACTGAGATGCAGGAAAATGCGGAAGCGGAAGAATCTGGAGATGGTGGGAGTGGGATTCCATCACCTGAAATCTCACTATTGCAAGGTACCGGGATTGTTGGTCTTGGTCTCAGTGTGCTGTACGCATTGTCTGGTAGATCGGACGATAAGCCGCCTGGTAGAGGTCGATAACGATGGTGTGGTGGATCGCAGCGAAACTGCTGAAGCCGTTTGCTGCTGGTGCTATCGGTAGTCTGGTACGGCTATTGATTGTGCTTGCAATCGTTGTTATCGGTAGCTACGCGTTGTTTGATGTTAATCTCGTGCAGATCGCGTTTGATGTGGGTGTCGCGTTGGTTGACATGATCATCGATGCGGTTGCAGATCGTGTTGTGGATTCGGTGTCTCCATAACACTCTCTCACTTTTCGGTTTTTTGCAGTCTGTCCCTAAGCGTTATTAATGTCTAAATGTTACTTAATAATAGAGCAGTTGTTAATACAATAAAGACTGCCAAAATCGATATAATGAACGTAACAAACCTTCTCCGCGGACTCACCGCGGACACAAACCGAAGCACAGTAACGGGCACAATCATGGCACTGATGGTTTTTCTGTCAGTGCTAGCCGTAAGCCCAGCAACAGTATCAGCAACGTCGCATGACGTTGAAATCAACGTCCAAGATCCAAACGGTGACTACGTCGACAATGCGTCGATTGATATCATCAATACAAGCGATGGAACAGTCGTGGATACCGGTAGTACAGACACTAACGGGTACTATGAAACGAATCTGACGAGTGGAGACTACGACATCATCGTCGACCACCCGGACTTCGAAACCCAGAATCAGATCATCTCGCACACGAGTGGAACTCTCTCCACGGTAAACTTTGATCTTGTAGAACTCAGCGGGACAATCGAGTCAACGGTTACCGACAGTAACGGGACTGCAATCGACAACGCAACAGTCGATGTTGTCGACCCTGCTGATGGGACAATCGTCACGTCTGGAACGACCGACAGTACTGGTTTCACCAGTATTAACGTGTCGACCGGGACGTACGATGTGGTTGCATCCGCTGACGGATACAGTCTTGTCATGACTAACAATGTAGACGTTACTGCTGACACCGTCACAACCACCGACTTTGCACTCACAGAGAGCACGTCAGATGACACTGTCGTAGACAATCAGTTTGCCATCAACACAACAGAAGGAACCCCAGCGTCTCTGTTCGTGGAAGTTGGGAATGGTACATACGACGTTACTTGGTACGAAGTCAATGACGGCAACCGCACTGACTTCACGACAGAGAATATCAACGTGACTGACGGGCCGATCGTCCACGAGTTTGCGCCTACCAACATTAGTGAATCAGTTGACGGTGACACGTACGGTGTCGATATCGCGTACAACGCCACAGAGTCGCCTGATGCGACCGTATTATCCTCGGGCATCCTTTACGACAATGGTGGGTCCGGGTCTGGATCTGGAACAGATGTGCCGATGGAGGTGATCATTATCGGTCTCATAGTTACTGCCGGTGCAGTGTTGGTGATCGGTAGCCGAAACTAACAAACACTGTTTGTAGCGCTCCTACAACCAATTTTATAAATAAACATACAACACAATAATGACAAGTACACACTTACATCGTGCCCAAATCATCGCACTCATCCTCACTTTCATCCTGATTGCCGGGTCCGGACTGATCCTGATCGTCGGAACAGCTAGCGCACAAGAAAACAGCACAGAGAGCGATACTGCGGACACAAACAACGACAATGGTGAACAGGCATCTGAACAGAACAGCGACGAAGAACAAGCCTACGAATACATCTTCCCCGGAGACAACCTCCGGATTGTAGACTCTCACTGGGACGGCAAAACACTCGTCGCAACGTTCGAAGCCGTAAACATGCCGGAACGCATCACCGTCACAGACGGTGGTCGAACAGCCGATAACAACGAAAATGTAGAGCTTGATCGACAAGGATACACGATCGGTACTTCAGGCACAACCGAGGTACGCTTCACAGTCGTCGAGGACAGACAGGTCACGATTGACGACGGAACTACACTCCTGTTGAAAGGGTACGCTCCTGATCGACTCACAGCACCCTCTATCGGCGAGGTTGCAGCAATGATTCTAGGGCTTATCGCCCCGATTGTCGGGATTGTCGCACTGAAACTGCGTGATGATAGACGTCACCAAAATAGTCCACGGAGGGTATTCTAATGCCTCGAATAGACAACATCGACAACGACGAACAGACCTCAGAACCCACGCATGGGTTTGTAGAACTCATCAAGACCGCGGCTGGAACAGCGAAACAAGGCATCATAACAGGTCTCTATTGGGCGAAAGCCTGGCTGCTACTGATTCTCGTGGGTCTTGCAATTGTTGTAGGCCTTCTCGAATGGCTTGGTATCGATACAGGCGTGCCAGATGTTGCTGCTGGATACTCCATCTACTTTGCTGGAGCGAGCCTGATCGGGCTTCCAATCTCTAAAATGATTCTCGATTGGCTCGTTGAACGGTACGGCGAGTTCCTGCACGATGTCGACCCAGCGACTGGGGATGCTGCTGGCTGGCAGCTCCCACCAGAGTCCTGGGAGGACTTGACCGTGTACACAGTCGATGTGCTCGACGACGGCACGGAAGTGGAGCGAGAGATCGAGAAGAGCGAACTCCACACTATCAGTACATCATTCGGGATGGGTTGGGAGTGCGAGCAGTACGACCCGGTCGAGAATCGTGCGAAAATCAGTTACATGGGCGAGCTCGCACCGTACGAGCTGCGCCAAGACAAGTCCAATATCGAGTACATCCAAGGTCGACTCTCAACGATGGCTGACGCGGCAGTGGACGTTATCAGTAACATCCATCAGATCGCCAGAGACGCGTCTGGACGCGAAATCAATAAGAACATTCGCGTCACTGAGGGCATCCGTCTTCAAGATGAAGACGCGGTATCCTCGTCGATTCAGAGTGCAATCCAGAACTCTGCACTAGCCGAGCATCCGAAATTGAATCTTGGAAGCGAGTCTGTTGGCGATGAACGATTACCGGGCGAACACACACCTGAATCTTACCAAAACAACGGTCGTGGTGGTGAGGAACAATGAGTGATGGTAATGGTTCTTCTCGCCCGATTGAGGCAGAGTTCAGGGAATACACCCGAGACAACCTGCCGAACCAGGAACACAACGACGTGTACTGGTTTACAGGACTCGTGCAGAATGAGGTTGTACGTGAACACTTAGCGCGTTGCGAAGAGGCATACAAGCCGGTTGAAGGCATGCCTCGTGAGTTCCGTGACACACAGTACGCCCAAGAGATTGTGAAGAAGTACGGGTCGCACACAGCAACCCGCGCTCTCCAAGTCGGGAATATGGGTCAGTTGAACTACTTCTCTGGGCTTGTCGGGTATCAAAAGGACGTGTCCGGGATGCAGGTGCTGATGGGGTTGATGAAGCTTATCGAGGATATCCCGGTGTTCATCACCTACATTTACGGGATCATGGGTGCCGGCAAGACCGATCTCGCATTCCTCCTCCTGGAAGTGTTTGCATCGATNTACGGGCGTGAGAACGTGTACATGGCGGCAAACCTCACGTCTGAAGATCTTGATGAGGAAATCGATCACTACAGCAGGATTGTCGAGATTCTCGATGAGCGCCGAGAACGCATGCAGGCGGGCGAGAACCTGGATGAGTTCATCATGGTGATCGATGAGGCTGCACAAATCTTCACCGGGTCAGGCGCTGACCAACACAAAGCAAAAGCGCTCGCTAAGATGTTGAAATTGGCACGGAAGGCGAATGCAAACATGGTGTTGATCGGGCAGGACGGGAAAGACGTTGGACCATCACTGCGTGCACTGTGTACGGCGTTCATCCACAAGGAATCCCAGAAGAAGGCAACGTTCTACCGTGACGTGAAGGACCGTCAAGGGATTGGTGAGATGATGTCTCTGTCCGGTATCCCACCCACGAATTACGATGACTACAGTACGTGGGACGAGGGCGAGTTTGTGTTCGACGCAGACGATGAGAGTGACGAAGACCTCGTCACGCGGGCTGAGCTTGATGAGCTTGTGCAGGAGCATGAGCGGGAGATGATGGCTATTCTCGACGCTACAAGCGACCTGACGCAGGCGGAGATTGGTGCGCAGTATGGTGTATCGGATAAGACGGTGCGGAGGGCGAAGCAGCGATATGCGGATGAACTCGAAGAGCTGGGTTTGTAGTTGAATCCAATTTTTTGCCTCGTGTGCGCGTGCGTAGCGCTCGCGTCGCACGCCTTTGGTGGGGAGGGGTGCCGCCTGTCCGGTGTCCGTCCCGTCGCTGTATGGTGGTTTTGATTGCGAAAGCGGACAGTGAATTCAGTGAATTCGAGAGAAACGGACAGTACTAGTCGTGAATGTCAGTTTTGTACGCTTGAGCGTGTGTATCGCTCGTTTACGTGCGTATAAGAATTTGATAGGGAGTTCGAGAGACTATTGAGTGATAGTCAAAGTTAATAACTTCTAACTATTTTTTATTAATATGACACTAATACCGATGTTCGGAGTACCGGTTGGTCCTGAAATGATTGTTATCGTGCTTGTGCTTGTGCTGCTGTTTGGCGCGAACAAGATTCCAAAACTTGCCAGGTCGACTGGGCAGGCGATGGGTGAATTCAAGAAAGGACGCGAAGAGCTTGAAGAGGAACTGCAACAAGAGATTGAAGACGAACAATGAACAGACCAAGCATGCCGGGCATGCCAGAGATACCGACTCTGCCTGATGTTGTGCCCGACTTTGTCACAAGTATCCTCGATGGAGTGCTCGATGTAGTACCTATCTTGGTTGATGTCAGTCTCACGCTGATTTAGAGAAGTTCTGCGGGCGAACTACTATGATGTTTGGCTCCATTAATCGATGTACGCGACGGCCCACCGTTACGTGACGTAACGGACTCTGCATTACAGATACCCCTCAGAAGGATCGAAGTCACTGCCGTCTGGTGGTTAGTGATGGCTCCCGATCACACGCAGCAGAAGCGGGCTGGGAGGGAGTTGAACCCCCGACCGTCTGGTTAAAAGCCAGACGCTCTCCCTAACTGAGCTACCAGCCCTCACCTGAAATTGCCTGCACGCATTAATAAGGGTTTACATCACCGTCGACTACGGCCATCTCTCACACAATCCCAGCCACTGATAGATCGAACTACTCCGTGGCGAAATACTCCGCCAGCGCGTCGGCGACCACAGCGCCGGGTTCGCGGTTCTCCATCGAGGCCCGATGCCGGAGTTCGATATACAACTCCGGCGGCAGCCCCATCGAGAGCCGCCCCGGCTCGATGTCGTGGTCCTGGAGGGCGGCCTCGACGTCGGTGCCGTTGTTGATCGCGCTGGCGACCGACCGGATGTCCCGCACAGTCAACTCCGCGTCTAGGCTGGCCCACGCCAGCAGGTATCGGTCCTCCGCAGGGACGCGGGCGATGTGTTTGGCTGCTGTCGGCGCGATGTGGCCGCGGGCGACGTGTCGACGAATCGACTGTGGGAGGTCGTGGACGCGGGCCCACTTCCGGATAAACGAGACGGTCACGCCCTCGCCAGCCCGCTCGGCGGCGGCCTTGTAGGAGCCGACCCCGCGAACGAGCGCTGCGCAGGCCGCCGCGCCACGCAGCATCAACACGTGGTCGTTGCCGCCGACCGCACCCGTCGCGAACTCGTAGACGACCTCGGCGGCCTCGTCGACGCTCTCGGGGTCGTCGGGGTCGAAGCCGATCGCTTCGGCGGCTCGATCGCCGGTAATCTCGNGATCGGCCCGCACGACCGGCGTCCCAACCGGCGTCTCTCGGTCTGAGCCGTACTCCTCACTCATTGTTCCAACCAACGGATGCGTTCTGTAAAAGCATCCTGTTCAGATGTTCCTGCAATGTTGGGGTAACCCTCGCAATCCGTTCGTGATCGACGCGCTTCATTCGATAGCTGAAGACTGTACGGGATCGGTAAAAGAGCTTGTTGCGAATCCGACTGAACTCTCCCCACTGTCTGTTGAAACTTCCTCCCAAATTCGGCGGCCAGTCGACGCCCCTTCGGCGAGCCGATACGTCTCGGTGTGGGGTCGACAAGACAGGAGTAGACGAGTCGACTCGTCAGGTCGAAATCTCTCACGATGTCTGCACTCGTACGTAATCAGGCTTTGACATCGCCGGTTGAGGTCGAGTCACAGTAGGAGCGTCGGCTTACGGACAAGGGACTTTCGCGGCTGCTTCCTGCTCGGCATCGGCGTCCTCGTCGGTGTCTGCGGTCTCGGCGTCGGCGGTCGACTCCTCGTCGGAGTCGCCCTCGGCCTCGGCAGCCTCGGCTTCGCGCTGCTCGGAGAGGTGTTCCCAGACTTCCGCACAGCCAGCACCGTCGGAGAGGTTCGCTAAGTGGTCGTTGTCGCTCATTGGTTCGCCTCCGTGGCGGTGGTCGCTACGTTCATCGACTACCCATATACACCCACTACGGTTAACCACAACCGAACCCGTAACACTGGCCCGGGGTATGGAAGTACAGGAGACTGTTGCCCATACCGGCGACGACCCAAATAGCCCAAAATCACCAGACAGCAACCGATTAAGGATCTCTGGTCGCGTCATCAGTGCGGTCAGTGATTGCTGTAGGCGACTGATAAACCCCCGTTGAGGACGTTGGGTTAGTAAATGAGTGTTGCCCTTCGCATCCTGGATGACGGTGCGTGGCTGTCGGTAAACGACCAGCGACGTGTCAGTGTAAGCGAACTGTGGCGGCTCGACGCCCCTGATTTCTGCGACTGCGACCTCGTCGACTTCATCGCCGAGGGGTTCACTGGGGTCTCAGCCGACAGCCACCAGGTCGCCGTGACGACCTACGGCAAATGTATCGCCTGCGGTGCAAGCGGTGTCCCCGGAAAAATCCCGGTCGGCCACATCCGCGAGGGCGAGTACAAGGGGTACGACCGCCAGAACCTCGTGCTGCGGCCGATCGAGCGCCGACAGCGACAGTAGCAGCAATAATCTCCTGTATATCAAAGCACCGGGGAGGGTTGACGGGGTAGCGGGCTGTTTACGTGGGGAGACAGTGAATGGTAGTATGCCAACTGACGTTGAGCGATGGAAATCTGAGGTTTACGGCAACGAGATCCGGGAGCATCTCTATCAGTTCGCGGAGGACGGATGGGAGTCGATCCCCGAAGACGAACACGACGCGTGGTTCGAGCGCTTCAAATGGTGGGGGCTGTACCACCAGCGCAACGGCCAAGAGAGCTACTTCATGATGCGGATCGGCACGCCGAACGGCGTGCTCGAACCCGGCCAGACCGAAGTCGTCGCCGAGATCGCCAAGGAGTACGCCAGCGGCCCCGCCGAGAACCCCGAGTTCGGCGACGCCTACGTCGACTGGACGACCCGGCAGTCGATCCAGCTCCACTGGATCAAACTGGAGGATATCCCGGAGATCTTCGAGAAGCTCGAAGCAAACGGCCTCTCGACCCAGCAGGCCTGTGGCGACTCCTGGAGAAACATCGTCGGCAACCCGATGGCTGGCAAGGCCCCCGAGTTCGTCGACGCGTGGCCCGTGATTCAGGAGCTCAACGAACGGTTCAAGGGCAACGAGGACCACTCAAACCTCCCACGGAAGTGGAAGGTCTCGGTCACCGGCGCGCCCGACGGCTCCGGGCAGGGCGATATCAACGACCTTGCCTTCGAGCCAGCCTACAAAGAGGCCGACGGCGAGGAGGTCCGCGGCTTCAACGTCCGCGTCGGCGGCGGGCTCTCCCGAAACGAGCCGCGGCTCGCCCGCGAACTCGATGTCTTTACTCGCCCCGAGAACGCCGCCGATGTCGCCGCTNGCATCTCGTCGCTGTTCCGCGAACACGGCGACCGCGAGAACCGGTACAACGCTCGCGTCAAGTTCCTCATGGACGAGTGGGGCCCC
>Ga0065698_100517_pt1 | contig 13658 bp, 12 predicted proteins | sample AntLakMe24m_30um_FD_59087 | JGI IMG/M metagenome (GOLD analysis project Ga0065698, IMG submission 59087) | Hypersaline microbial communities from Antarctic Deep Lake - 24m 3.0um v2 (version 3) | ecosystem: Environmental > Aquatic > Non-marine Saline and Alkaline > Hypersaline | place: Deep Lake... | reverse complement strand
AAATTACCTCAGTCAACACACTTAGCAGAACATCTCTCATTGTATGTTCACAAAAATGTTGATCATAATCGCAGTAAGGGAGCATTATAAAAATTATTACACTTAATGAGATATACATATGTTTAGCAAAGGTGGTTCAACACACACTTGTATGAGTATATATTGTCACATGTTCATCTGACAATAAAAAATACTAATACCACAAAGTCCCACAATGTGGTATGGAACGAATAACGGTCAACCAGTCCGACCCACATCTTCAGGTTAACTTAACAGAGGAACACAAAGAGTACATCAAAAATGTCGCTGACAATCGAGGGATTACCATGGCAGCGTTATGTCGGAAGTGGCTAGCAGCAGGAGAACGAGCAGAGGCGGCAGTAATCCCAGATTTTGACGACCCAGACTCGACTCACTCAACCGTTCAAGATCCAGTAGAACAACTGTTCCTCGACGAGCTGCCAGATAGTGCAGAGGAAGCCGTGTCGGTCGATGAGATTCGGGAGAAAATGAAGGATCGAATAGATGGAGATGTTATGAAGCTCTACCGCAGTTCAGACGATATTATCGTCACAGAGGGGGGTGACATCTACTATGCCGATGAGTAGTGACGTGGACGTGGAATCCCAAATTCAGGAGACAGCGGAGGATGCAGTTGCCAAGGATGGTCCGTTTGTTCCCGGTGTTAACTGTACCAATATCAATGATGTGAGTGAATTCGGTGATGTTGAGTATTATATGTGGGAAAGATACTATATTCAAAACAAATCTCGCGGCACGATTATACAATTATCTAATGCAGTGACAAATCTTGAAAAATTCATAAAACAGTCAGATAGATTTGATTGTAGTGTAGAGGACGTTGACAACCGAGTCGCTAAACAATTCAAGATGTGGCTCGTTGATCGGGTGCAACCAAGTACGGCTGCGAGTTATATTAATGAACTTGACAGTATGGCTCAATTCTATTTGAGCGATGGCTACTACCCCGGAAATCCATTTGAGAATCTTACTGATGGTATTAATACAAGTGCTGATGATAACTCGGCTTCGTATCAGACAAATGAACGTATAACGGTAGACGATACTAAACTTCGAGAAGCAATTAGGTCAACTCACGGAAGCATGAAGATTGTTCTGCTGGCCGTGCTAGTAAAAACGGGGATCAGATTATCAGAAGCCTGTAATTTAGACTGGGAAGACATCAATATCGACCATCCGCTTGCAGACGATCTACTGCCCGACTCCCGATTCGAGTTATCTGATGACCCAGACACCATATATATCGATTCTGATAAGACTCATACTACAACGGACGTGTACACAGCTGGAAATAAACGAAAGGTAGACAGTTGGATACCGATTGATAACGAATTAAAACGGTTACTTTTATGGCACGCACTAACCCGTGAGCGACGTTTTGACGGGGAAAATCCGGTTCTGATGGTAGACGACGATCCGGTAGATAAGCCGTCCAACCGACTTCCAACTACGACTGGATGGAAGAGGGTGAAAGAATTTGCAGAAGATTATGGCTGGCATGGGTCTGAAAATGAAAAAGAGAATGTCACACCACACTGGTTTAGAGCTAAAGCGAGTTCATATTTGAGCAATCAGTTAGAGGCAGATGATGACATTGATGTCGATGCAGAGGCCGTGGTGAAGGGGATTCGAGGCGATAAAGGCGACGACGTGATCCAACTATACCGACTTCGAAAAGAGAGTTTCAAGGATCTCGTTCGATCAAAGATGTTCAAGATCGGATTAGAGGGGATCTAATGGTAGCCCGTACCAGAATATGCGTCAGGATGGCTGACATAGTAGTATTTGACCATGACTGAAACCGTCATCGAGGAGTACGCCCACAGCTGCCGAATCGTCAAAGAAGAGCGCGAAGGCGATTACAACAAGTACCACTACGAAGTCCCAATGAGTCGTGTCAAGACCTTCGAGAACCCGGACAAAGCCCGACTCTACGCCGACGTACAGACGGTAACAGGCGGCTTCAGAGAGGAGAAGACCGGCGAACGTGGCGCACCACCAGCGGTCGCTCGCTCGCGTGAGGACGTGCTGATGGCCTATTACGTAGCCCAACCAACCATGTCGATGCAATGGGTGGCCGCACAATTCGATCTTCCAGAGGAGCGTGTTCGAGAGTACATCCGGTCACTTCGAACCCGAGCCGAGCAGCAACGAGCTGCCGACGATCAGGATTCGTCTGGGTTTGATTTCTCCTGATCGGAGTCGCCACCACGAGAGCAGCGACAACGAATGCCCCCACAGCGTCCTCGGGAAGTCTTGGTACAATCTCGGCAGTACAATCCAGATCGTCTTTTAGCCGCCCGAACGCTACCGCTGAACGTCTGATTCTCCATTGAACGCCGATACAGCCCCGAAAAGCTCTCTGTCGACAAGCGATCAACTGCAACAAGATCAGAACTAGATATGTCTGACGTACTTATTTGAACGCACAGAACGCACAGAAGAGTAGGAACGCAATGACACAGAAGATAGGAATCACGAACCAGAAAGGGGGTGTCTCGAAAACCACGAATACGATCAATATTGCGGGTGCGCTGGCTGCTCGCGGTGTCGACGTACTCGCTGTCGATATGGACCCACAGGGGTATCTCACCCACCGACTCGGCTTCGAGGACACGTATGCAGCTGATCCACCATCACTGTACGATGCCCTACAGTCGCCAACAGACCACGCGGTCGAGGAGCTTGTCGTAGAGCATGATGAGTTCGACCTCTTGCCAGCAAACATCGATATGTTCCGCTTAGAGCAGGATCTCATCGCTTCGGGAATGCGGCCTCGAATGCGACTGAAGACGTTGCTCGATGACGTGACCAACTGGGATGTGATCGTGATCGATGCACCACCCAGCCTCGGACCGCTAAATGACAATGTGGTACTGGCAACCGAAAATCTGCTCGTCCCTGTTGAGGCCGACGAAAGCTCACAACTCGCGTTGAACCACTTGCTCCGCCAACTCGATACCCTCGAAGACAACTACGGCGTTGAGATCGATATCAGTGGTCTCATCGTCTCGAATGTGTCGTACCCACTCGACAACGAGCAACAGGAGGCAATCGACTGGTTCGGGGATCGGTTTGGCGAACACGTCCCCGTGTGGATCGTCCGAACGCGAGCCGCGATCAAACGGGCTGTAAAGAACGGTGGATCGATCTTTGCAGCGGATGCAGAAGACACCGACATGGTAGATGTCTACACCGAGATAGCGACGGAGATAGAAGCCAATGAGTGACGATATCGACGACAGACTGAGCAAACGGTTCGGAGATGAGGCCGACAGCGACGAGCCACAACCTGAACAGACCGACATGAGCAGTACATCACAGAACGATAGTACCGAACAGAGTTCACAGAACGCACAGAACAACAGTAACAACCAGATTTCAAGGAACGCACAGAACGTCAAGAAAGAATGGAATGTACGGAGTTTTTATTTAGATGATGAGCTCAATAGTGAGCTGACGACCGCATTCAAGCGGCTGGATCTTGGCCTCTCGGAGGCAGATATCGATCTGAATCTGAAGAAAACACGCCACTTCTACCCACTGATAGTCGAACTCGGGTTGGAGCAGTTGGAAAGCATGGACACCACAGAAGTCACAGAACGATTGGAATCTGAGTGAACTAGTTTCGCTCTGGCTTCAGCATTAATCTGAGGTAAATGTTGAACTAGTCGTCCGAGAGACTCTCTGGATCAGCATCCCACTCTCCGTGACCGACCTTCTCGATGCCAGGAAGATCATCGAAGTATCGTTGCGTCGACTGCCACATCGAATGAGCATCGGTAAACTCGGCTTCGAACTCTGGGTAGATCGTCTCTCGGAGCTCCTTGGTCTGCAGTGGTCCGTCCTCAATCAAGAGTTTGAAGACACGGACGACCGCGTTCTCTCCATGCTCGGTCGTCGGTGGGCGGCCCTCCAGTTGAGCTCTGAACGTTGCCACTACATCCGCATCCGTGTCGTCGGAGTCATCAGCAGTAGTACCCGAATACGGATCTGAACCATGCTCAAGTGCGTCGAGACGGTCCTCTATCTCTTCGATCCGCTCGACTAGGGGCACAGGTTCGAGAGCGTCGTTGTCACCAGTATGCACCAGTCCGATGAACTTTGCCGTCTCGACGGCATCTCGGATGACCTTCGCCTTCGATACCCCCCGGTCTTCTGCTTTCGACTCGATCCACGCTGCGAGGTCGTCGTCGATGGAGATAGAGAAACGTTGCACCAGTATTCACCACCCTGATTTCTTTAGAGCGAATATAAAACCCACGTCAGACAGCTAGGCACCACTCTTCACCATATCGGTGAACACATTCCACATCTACTTTCACCAGACTACACCATACCGGTGTATATTCAATGGGTCATAGTGAGAGTTGAGAAGTCTGATTTCGTCTTAACTGCACGTACAGACCGTTAGACCACTTTCAACGTGCTAGGCTGAGTTTTATTCATTCGGCAGTGGATTGTTTGGACATGGGAAACCTAGATCCAATTGCCTTCGATATCGAGACCTCGGGACTCGACGAGGACGCCGTAATCACAGTCGCGGGTTTCGCCCACGACCTCGGAGAGTCGATTATCCTCAACGTCGACGGTCGTGATGCACCTGAACATCAGACCCTCACCACGTCCCTTGACGAACACTCTGCTGGTGCAGTGTCGTTGAAGATCGTCGACGATGAAGCAGCACTCCTCGAAGCGATAGCGGACGTTGCGACCAGCCAGATCGACGGCGACCGACACTATCTCACCGCCTACAACGGCGAGACCTGGAACGGCGGCTTCGATCTCCCGTTCTGCCGGACTCGATTCCTCGATCACGATATGGACTGGCCGTTCGGCGACCTCGCCTATGCCGATATGATGGAGATGGTAGATCGGTTCGACACACAGGACCAGCGTGACCTAGTGGGCGTCTACGACCACCTGCTCGGAAACGAGACCTGTGACCCCTTCGAAGACAGCGGTGAGGCTGTGGCAGCGTTTGAAGCCGCTGAGTGGCTCCCATTGCTCGAACACAACCTCGCCGACATCCAGAGGACTCGTGAGCTGGCACTGCTCGCAGGGCGGTTTGTGCCGAAGTCTGACTTCTCAATGAAGAATCTGCAACCACCACGGCAGTAATATCATAAGAAGGAGTGAGACCATCTTCTAAGGATAGCCTTTTGAATCCATATCAGAATTGGTCTGCATCAACAATCACTGCTGGAATACGTTGGACAGCAGGGTTGAAAAGTAGTTGATCAGTATGCCAGAAGACAATTCACTTACTCCCGTTGAACAACGAATTCGGAATGTAGCTGAGAATTATGTTGATGAACTCAACGACCAGCTTGGTACACAAGATCTGGAGGCCGTCTTACAGGGAAAAAAAGACGACCTGACTAGTCGGGACCTCGGCTCAAAACCAGAAACACACGTTCAAAATAATCTCATTTATCCACTTCTCGAAGCAGCTGACTTAGAGTATACCGAAGAGCCCTACGGCGGCGGTGGTGGGGGTGAAGATGAGAGAAATATCGTGTGGCCAGACTTCGAATTAGACGGAATCACCGAGTACACGATTGGAGAGAATAAAGCCCCCAACAAAATTGATGAATCACACTCACAGGTACTAGACTATTTAGACCGTCGTTCGATTGGGGCGGACTACGCCATTTCTACTGATGGTCTCAGATGGCGAGTATACCGTGTTGAACAGGGAGGAGACAAGACAGAATTCCCGATCATCCGTGAACTAGATCTTCGAGGTCTCCTACGCGAAATAGCTCATAAAAAGTCGTATATCGCAGCAACAACACTCAATGAGCTCGATATTGTCGAGGAGGTATCCAAGTTTGGAGATTTATTCGAAGCTGAAGCATTTGAGAGATTCGTTACCCAGACTGCACCACAGGAACTCCGAGACACTCGACGACAGGATGTAGAGGAATTCTACGAATTATATATTGAATACCTGTTCGGCGAATCCAACGAATATGATGAATCTACATGCTTGATGGACGATATCACTGCACCAGAATTTGCCACAGATCACGAAAAACGGAAATTTGCAATCACGCTGATGAACCGGCTTCTATTCATCAAATTCTTAGAAATAAAAGAAGTCGTTCCGCAGGGTATCCTGATCGACCGTGTGACTGCATACGAGGCAAACGAAGACGGTTTTACAGGAAATTTTTACGAGACACAAATTAAGCCACTGTTCTACGATCTGTTCAATCGCCCAAAGCCAGATCGGGAATCGAAACACCAGTCTAGTTGGTTTACTGAGATTCCGTATCTAAATGGCGGCTTGTTCCGACCGAATGTCGACAAAGAAAACAAATACAGATTAGAAGATCGGACACTGCCTGATATTATCCGTGAAGTTATTGAGGGAGAGCGATTGTCCGATCCAGATGGTACGCTTGACCCAGCCATCCTTGGGTCTGTATTTGAAATGACCATCAACCACATTGGTGGTGAATTCGGGTCACAGAAGGATATAGGAGCCTACTACACACCAGGAGACGTTACTGACCACATCACAGAGGAAGCAGTCGACCCCAAAGTCAAAGAAGTCGTAGTGGATGCCTACGCTGAGGGCTACGATGAATCAGTACGTGACCGAATGGAATCGTACACATTAGGAGAGATTCTTCGTAAGGTAGAGGAGGGTGAAGGTTGGTTCGGAGATCCCGAGTCGACACAGCAAGCATATGACCAGCTCGGTGAGTTGCAAGTTGTTGATCCAGCATGTGGTTCCGGGCACTTCCTTACCACCGTGATGGAAGAGATTCACCGGGTTCGTCGTGGTCTTTTGCGTGGTCTAAACCGTGGTGATCCACCAACACCAAAAGAAAACTATGAGTCAAAAAAGGAACTCGCACTGAACAGTATTTACGGGGTTGATGTCGACCCCATCGGAGTCGAGATCGCTCGCCTTCGCGTCTGGCTGAAAATCGTTGAAGATGAGTGGCACGAAGAATTTGGTCGCTTGCCGAATATCGAATTGAATATCGTGGATGGCAACAGTCTCGTTGGTCTTCCAGTCAGCCAAGGGGGTCAGATGCAGGCGGACGTGTGGGATGACCGGTTAGACGACCTCGTAGAACTACGGAAACAATACAAAGACGAGGATGAAGAAACAGAGAAATCAGAGGTTATAGACGCCCTTGACGCTATCCGAGATGAATTGGATGATGAATATCTGAAACGGCTAACACACACATATCAAGACGAAGTAAAGTCAGTTGAGGATTGGAAGAGTATCGTCGAAAGCATCGATGGTGCTATGCTTCATCCAGTCATCGAGACGATTCAAATTCGCCGTGAAGATGAAGAAGAACTCACAGATGATGAAAAGGAATGGCTGGATGAGATGGGGTGTCGGACGTACAAATATTCAGCACGGTTAGATGTACAGAGTCAGCACGAAGAACAGAGAGAAGGTGACGGAAAGACCACACGATCACACGCAGAAGTACGCGACAAAATAGTTGAAAATCTTACTGAGCTGTTGGAGAATGGATTCGTGTTTTCCGAAGTCGAGCGCCAACCGCTTGAATATGACCTCAATCAGATTCTCGGAAATCCTTTCCACTGGATCGCAGAATTCCCTGAAGTAGCAGCTGAAGACGCTAACGGAGACCATGATGTCCAGTTTGACATAGTAGTTGGGAACCCACCATACGGCGATATAATGAGTGGTTGTGAGAAAATGTTAACAGATAGTTTCAAAACAGCCGATATCAATGACATTTCGGCTATGTTCGTCGAACGACAACTCCGTCTGCTTGACGATAGTGGAACGTTCGGAAATGTCACAACATTACGCCTTGTTTATCAGTCTAGCCTGCAAGATCTGCACGATTTTATCCGCGACCGTTTCAGTCAGATGGATATCGCCTGCTTCGCACATCGCCCGCAGCAGGTATTCCCGAACGCTATCGTCCGTGTAGCTATAATGACCGGTCAGCAGACTCACCCAGACAGGCCTGGGTCGATTCGAACATCAAAATTCCTCCAATTCAATGAAAAGAATCGTAAAGAGGTGTTCGACAAGATCGAATATCGACCCGTAGAAGATCTAGAATTGCGGGAAGAGATTGGAGGAGATGATCGGAGTTACGAAGTAATACCCAAAATCGGCGTCGAAGAGATCGAAGTCCTACTCAAGACACTCCGCGATAGCACAGAGAAATCCCGTACCATCGGAGAAGCGGCAGTAGATGATGAAACAGATTATCCAGTGTACCGTCGACGGGGCGGTGGGTACTGGTTGAACGCTGTCCCAGAAAACATCCATGGCGATGCGACGACTATTGAGGATATCTGCTTCGAGACAAATCTGGAACGGCAAATTGTATTCCTTATAGTAAATTCATCGTTGTTCTACGTATATTGGATCGCCTACGCCGACTTTCGACACCTCAATACAGGGCATATCACGCGATTCCCACTTCCAGATACAGAAACACTGCAAGAGTTCGAGGATGAGATATTAAATAAAGCCGACAAGTTGTGGGAAGCACTACAGCGGGTACATGCAGGTGGAAGTCGTTCCCAGTTTGATATGCCAGTTGTCAAGCCCGTAATCAATGATATAGACAAGCTACTCGGCAGGGTGTATGGACTCAATGATGAAGTGGTCGAATATGCAAAACAGTACAATTCAGAATATGGGAGGAAACAGAGTAAATCAAAGTCTTTGTCTGATTTCACCCCTGTTAGCAGTAATGACTGAATTACTACCTCCCAAAGATATCGCTACCACCGCGCACGTCGGAGTCGCGCGCGAAATTCAACGCGTCACGGCGACCGGGAACCACAGGAAACCTGCGTTCCGCTCGTCGTGCAGGCAGGGTAAAGTAATAGCGCAGTAACCGAGTTGTTACACAAAGCGGTTACTCTCACCGCTATAGCCCCGATATCAGGGGTGAATTGGGCCGATAGAGCCGAACCCTTAACCGCATACTACTGAATAAGCGGCTATGGTTCGAATCAAAGACGACAGTGGGACCCACACGAAGTGCCTACTCGACCCCTTCATCCAGGAGGCCGACCAACTCGAATCCGCTGCGAGAGCAACCGACTGGGAACGCGAGATTGCTATCCAACTCATGCTCCGCTGTGGGCTTCGAGCCGACGAAGTCGGCTATCCAACCCGAGATCGACTTCGTTGGTCATCTGGAGGTGACTGTTGGCTCCTCGAAGTCCAGGGCAAGAACACCAAAGGCGGCTCCCAGAAGACCCGAGATGCATGGGTTCCCGAAGCAGTCGCAGAGAACATCCAGCGGTTCGTCAGCGAACGTGGTCGAAACGACACCGAACCTATCGTCTCAGTCGCTACCTCCTCGGTTCGCCGGTGGGTTCGAGAAGCTGCCGAGCAGCTGGCCGATGACGGTGAGGGTGATCGATGGCGATCCGTCTCTAGTCACGATCTCCGCCGTAGCTGGGCCACCTACCACATCGTCGAGCGCGGCGTCGACGTGCGTACCATGATGTCGATTGGTGGGTGGTCAGATTACTCCGCCATTGAGCCGTACCTTGGAGAGGCGACCGAAGCGAAGATTGGGAGAAGTATGGGAAGTCGTGAGTCGGTCAGCTGAATTAATTGTTCTACTTAGAGGTCGAGTCTGGCAAGTACGTCTACAACACATAGGAGATGAGTCACGAATCGAATGCTGAATACAACGCGCGTATCTTGCGCGGCTCTGTGAAAGGCTATCGTATCGTGTAAGATACACACCGTTGACAGTCGATGCTGCCAATCACAGATTTTGCTCTGTGGACTGTATATAAACGTGCAAAACTGAGTAGTCAAATGAACTAAATCACTCTATTGCAATAGGCGTAATATGTCACGCTCTGATAGTGAAAATTTGATTCAAAATATTGTAAGAAAGCATGGAAAGGGTGCAGAGGCCCCTGCTCGTGAAGTTGCCCAAGCATATGAACAAGAAATACGTAGGATGGAGGAACAATATGCAGAAGAAGCAAAGCAGATAGAACGTGACTTATCTAATGCACAGGCCATCCAAGCAAGAGAAAATGAAAGAACGGCAAACAAGCTTCGTTCAGGAATCATTGGTCTCTTTTTTACAGGTTTTGGAGGAGGTATGATTGTGTCTTTGTGGGCCGTTTTTGAATTTGGATTTTCGGATACCCAACTTTTGATAGGAGGATTTTTCCTTTGCATAATGGGTCTTGTTGCCGTTTATTCATAATAGTCAATAGACTCGTACTGGACTCAGACGGTCGACTCACACACTAGATGGTGGTTGTCGGCGTCCAACTGTGGGGGTCAGACCGTGTAAATGCCCCTTCGACAAGCCGCGAGTCGACGGAGAACATCAGCCTGCTGCAGTCGACGCCGAATACTCGGCCAGCCGGTGCTGTGGGATTTCTGGTCCCACTGTTACCTCCGTGTTGCCACTACCAAGCAGTGGCCTGAGTTCAGGATCGTCTCTGTAGACGCCACGGCACTCGATAGCCCAGAGCAACGGAAGCACCTCCCTGATCCACACCTCAGGATCGTGTATCGAACGAAGGTCGACACAGGCTTGCTGTCCCGACCATGTTGGGAACTCGTCGTCTGTGATCGGTGTCTCGAAGTGGTGTTGGCGAGCCGTTTTGAGCGCCTTCGCCGCCTGGTGAATCTCGGGGCGGATCTCGGGGTCGACCACATACAGCGGATAGCGGTCGTCAGTCCGTTCGGCGGCGGTATCAAACGCTAGCCGGAAGCGGTAGCCGGTCGGCGTCTCGTCGATCACCCCGAGGTCGAGCAGGTCTGGCAGGTGGTCACGGAGTGACCGTTCGGATACGTCAGCACGATCAGCTAACTCTGATTGCGAAAGCGGTTTTGTGGCGTTCAGCAGTGCCATGAGTGCCTTCCGTGGTGTCGATGACGTACCTCGAAGAATATCATCCACATCGAGTTGGGAAAGCGCAAACCGAACCTCTCTGGAGTCGATTGTACGCCGGTCATCGTTTGCCTGGAGCCAGTTAAGCGCCGTCGCAACCTCGTATGGGGAGTTACAGACACCAGCCAGCGTCGAGATCGCCTCTGGAGTCGGTTTGAGGTTCTTTTCGCGGCACAGTCGGGTTACAGTCTGAGCGTAGTCACTCCGAGAGAGATGGCCTTTGATCGAGAGGTTGAGATTAAATTCGGGGGCATCGTCGTGCGGTGATCGTGACCCCATCACGTCGTCAAGCAGCTGGACAAAACCGTCCTTCTGCGTTTTGAAATCACCGACAATAACGAACGACCCAATCAGGTCGGCGTATGGGTCCTGAGCATCAGCATCAACAGCGATCATCTGTTCACGCTTGCCCTCACGCCGCTCAAAGATTTGCCGTTCAGTGGTTGCTTCATTGTATACAGACTGGATTGTTGAGCCCTTAGCGATGGTTCGAGCGAGGGCCTGTCGCTGCTGTCGATCAAACTGTCTGTAGCGTGGAACCCGAACTTCACGGACGATCTCAACATCAACGAGATCGAGGATGTGGGCCATTATCCCGGCCAGTCCATGTGCATCAGAGAGGATCGTGCCACGGAACTCACTACGGTCCTGTTCATCAGGATAGTCGCCATTGCTGAGGCGTTTGGTGAGTTTAAGCAGGTCGTCTTTGGCCTCAAGCAAGTAGTCACGGTACGCCTCAATATCCGTAATGTCGTTTGGTGTATAGCCAAGACACCGGAGCTGGCGGAGGACCTCTTTGTGGTCCTTGAACAGCGACCTGAACTTATCGCCGTGAGGCGCATCGAGTTTGTCTGGATCAAGAATCCAGTCCCAGATCCGGCTGTTGCATAAGGCTCGTGCAATACACACCCAGTAACTCATGGGGTTATCGTACTCAGCGGAGACGAGAAGGGTGCGGTCGTCGTGGTCGTAGTGGATACCAGGGGCAGCGCGGTCCGCAAGCAGGCCGATATTTGTGTCGACAACGGAGAGATCGCTGTCAGTGGCGGTCGACGTGGCGGCGTGGAACTGATGGCGGGGGATAGAACGGAGGCTGTGGAGGTACGGGAGGCGGTTGCGGGTCCAGCCGCCGCCGTCACCTCCCTCCCGCGTACTTGCGGGATTACACGGCATATTGTTAGAGGATTTTCCGGCGGCGATAAGCGACTCTTCGAGGGTCGTCTGAACGCCCGCAGACTCGTAGACGGCGTCGAGATACGCCCGCCCAGTAGACGTGAGCGAAACGGCTGAGCCATCCGGCGTTGAGAGTGTGTCCGATATGAGATCGTACTCTCTGAGGTGGTGTAGTCGGTTGTAGATGGTGTTCCGTTCGACATCGAGTTCAGCTTCCAGTACATCCAGCGTCCGTGTCTCAGTCGGTGTACCGGCTACAGAACGCAGAAGTTCAATAATCCCACCGTCGATATCAAACCGCTTGATTGCTCGCTGAACCGTCTCAGATTTTGCTGACGCCCCGTGTTGCCTAGTATTGCGTTGCTCGGTAAGCGAGCCGGGGAGATCGGCGGCGTGTGTATGAGCAAGCCATTGTTCTAGTAGATACGTCTCTGCAACGAGATACACATCAGTCACTGTCGTCAGACTGGAAATGAGTCGACAGATGGCTCGGCGCTGGTCGGCCCGCTGTTGTTTGAACTCCTCGCCGAATGTGATGACGATTGGATGGGGGGTTTCGACGAGCTGTGCTATCTCACAGACATCATCAAGCCCTGTTCTGACACCGCCATCGAGTACGTCACCACCCCCCAGCGACGTGACGAATCTCGCAGCCGCCCACCACCACTGAGATCGCACGCCTGAGCGTAGTGATGAAATAATCGAGCCAATACTCCGGTCGCGGTCTGTCGGCGTGTCGTTAGTTGTAATGAATTGTGCGAGGGCGCGGGGCGGCGACAGTGAGTGATCAGTAACGACTCTGTCGACGCCAGTTGCGATCTCTGATAGCAAGTCCGACGAGAGGTCTGTCCATACGTCACTTGGTGGCTGTCCAGCTAGTGTGATGGCTGTTGCAGACTCTCGTTTCGGTGTGTGCTGGGTGAGATGTAGACTGCCATCTCGACTGCTAGACCGACCGCTCACGCTGTCTCACCGTCAATTAGTGAAATCGAACTGATCAGCGTCGCTATAGAAGCAAAAGCTAATACGCTACGACGACAAGGAACTAGCACGGACACCGTCAATTCAGTGGTGCCACCTGTCCAGAGTGAAACACTGAATCGACGGTCAGACCCCGTGCCAGCCCCCCTTTCTGGGGCTGAGACGGTCATTCGTGAGTAGCTACTCTGAGCCGTCGCCTCCTTCACTTACAACTTTCTTGACAGAAAATTCGGCATCAAGCAGCACCTTCTCGCCGTCATCGAGGTTGTGGAGTCCAAGTGCAAGCCGAGTGGACTTCGGCACTGCGATCCGGTATTTTGGTGGCCCAACAGAAATCTCGGCATGAGATGTTTCCTCGTAATCTACATCAGCCATATACCATACAGCGGACCCCTACCACAAATATCCTTGGTGTGGTACAGATGGAACTAAATTACCTCAGTCAACACACTTAGCAGAACATCTCTCATTGTATGTTCACAAAAATGTTGATCGCGTTGCAAAGTCTTCTAGAGTTTGCTCGGTAGAGTTAGAACGCAAGTTAATTCAAAATCTGTC
>Ga0065698_100588_pt1 | contig 13671 bp, 17 predicted proteins | sample AntLakMe24m_30um_FD_59087 | JGI IMG/M metagenome (GOLD analysis project Ga0065698, IMG submission 59087) | Hypersaline microbial communities from Antarctic Deep Lake - 24m 3.0um v2 (version 3) | ecosystem: Environmental > Aquatic > Non-marine Saline and Alkaline > Hypersaline | place: Deep Lake... | reverse complement strand
GAACAACATGGCGAGGAACAGCGGGGACGATCTCGGCAACGATGAAACAGCAACGACGATTACAGCAACAGCGGAACGGCAACAGCGGAACGGCAACAGCGGAACAGCGACACCGACAGCGACAGCAGGACAGCAAAACGGCACGGCAACAACAGGACAGCAACAGCATCGGACGGGGGCGAGTAGGCAAAAAAGAAAAAACATTCTCAGGANAGAAGTTGAATCTGGTACTACAATAATTTGTAGTAGTGTTGTGGGGTGGGTGGGTGAGAAAGGAGAGAAGGGAGAAAGGAGAGTGGGAAGAAACAGAAAAGCACCACCCCGGTTGCCGTAGGCACTGTAGGTCCGGGGCAGAGCCGCATGGAAGATGCGTAGATAGAAGGTTAGCCGAAGTCGGCAGAGCGGTTGCAACCAAAGAAGAATCGGTTACTGTGGGAGGGGGAACAGAGAATCGATGGAGTAGACACCAAGGATTTACTATCGGTAAGCAGAAAAGGGGAACCAGAGATGGAACGGGTTAGCGGAACGGTCAATGATGAATTGTATAGCCTACTCGAAGAGATTGGTGACTACCATGATATCCCAATGTCGAGGGTAATCGAATTACTATTGCGGGAAGGAGTCAATGCGAGAGAGCAACGGGTGAAGTTGGAACAACTCGATGCGAAACTGGATGTAATGATCAACCGGTTCGGTGTAGACATTGACGACGAAATATCCGAACGGAAAAAACAGGTATCGGGCTATCCGCTGGTTGATGGAACAACAGGAGCTGACATCGACACCAAAAACGAACCACATCCATTCTTCCAGCTAACAGGGGTAGTCGATCCAGGATGGGAAGACGAACTGGTTAATTTTGAACCAGTCGATAAAAGCGACGAAGCGGAACAAAAGTAACAACCGAACGGTTCTGGGAGCAGACAACAGATCGGAACGGGGGAAGGCGAAGTAACGACCCGACAGTTGACCTCGGCATATTTTCGAACGACGAGACGACAACAGAACTCGAACGGATCAGGTTCGGGCAACGGAACGGCAAAGCAACTCACCATCTCCGTTCGAGATCAGTTCTCGACAGTCTTAGGGGAGAGGTCGGCAGTTGCAATTGCGGTCGAATGGAGAAGAGGTGCAGCCCGACCAAAACGGGAACTGTTCCAACCGGTTTCTGGTGAGAGTCAGATTATCTCCGACACTTCATTTTCTATCCCCAGTTTGTTTTGAGTAAGTGATGTTGGGCAGGCCCAAATTCAAAAACACTTCTACAGCAGGGACGAACAGCAGGTTGGACAGCTTGGGTCCAAACAGCAAGTGGGACTGCACGGCTAGGTGGACAACAGCTAGGACGGCAGGCAGAACAACATCGGCTGGGCAGCAGAGGACGAACAGCAGACATCAGAACGCGGCGAAGTGGAACAGCGACGGCGAGTCGACAGCAACAGCAGATGACAGCACAGCAGGACCATGCCGCACGTAGAGGAACAGCAGACCCCGACAGCGATAGAGACAGCAGGAGATCAGAACGCGGCGAAGTGGAACAGCGACGGCGAATAGAGGCAGCAGGACCATACCGCACGTAGAAGAACCGCCTAGGAAGCCACAACGACAGAGGCAGCAGGAGATCAGAACGCGGCGAAGTAGAACAGCGACGGCGATAGAGACAGCAGAACCATACCGCACGTAGAAGAACCGCCTAGGAAGCCATGGANCAGAAACGGCAAGTGAACCAGCTACGGAGACGGCGGGTGGGATCAGCGAAACCGTGGATCGACGGCAACGAGACAGGAGGGCCAACNACAGTGTGGAACAGCAACAGCAACAGCCCGCCTAGGAAACTGGGTTTTTGACTCCCGTTCGGGGTGGAGGATATAGACATGACAGAGTGGCCAGCAACCGATCAGTACGAGACGATGACAGACAGCGAACTCTTGGACCACGGTATCGAAGTGATCGAACAGCGGAATTCGGACAGCAACGACGGACCACCAATGCCACTGTGTTTCCCGAGGCGACCCACGACCAGACTGGGATAAGCACCACCCAGACGGATGCGGCAGCAGTGCCTACTTCACTACTGTCTGTGGCTCGTCACCCCGTCCGTCAGAGGTCCGAGACGAACCGTTCGGCCAACAGCGAGCAGGAAGCTAAGCCAGTCGAAACCCCCTTTTGCTATCTGAGTTATCTTCTTACCAAGCCATTAGAACGGCATCGTTTAGATGGCTGGTAAGAACGCTGAATCCTCACTCTCAGCCAGTCGTTCGTCATGCTGGAGTAACCGCAGGAGGTTCCCCCTACTCCGTAGGTTCCATCTCGCTCACCGCCACGCACGCCGCTCGATCCCCGCCGACCGCACAGCACAGCTCCGCCCGTATTTTCTACCACTCGCTTTGAGTGAGATGTGTGTTTCCATCAGTAGTCAAGTAGACCGTCACGTTGAATTGTTCTCCGAAGCCGAAGACTGCAAACGAGTCAGCAAGCCAGCAAACGCAGACTTCGGAGAGACAACAGCCGTTGGGAGTTTTCAAGAACATCACACTCCCTGCACAGGCAGAACAGGGTATTCACCGAAGCGGATACATGGTCGTCACCAAGCTCGGCGGCGTCTACAAGGTCGATCCGTCGAACAACCTGTGCGGTGTGTATAAAGAGGATGAAGTCGAAACCTGCGAACACGGCGAGTTCGTAACCAACTGCGAAGAAGCATCCTAAGTAGGGGCGTCTACGTACGTAGCCTTTAGTCGAGGTGATGATCCTATATCTTGCTAGGCCGTCGACGGAAGCCCGGAAGACGATCTGGGCGTCGACCGCAATAGTCTGAACGTCGACCGCCTAGGACCGCACAGCACCGCAAGCCACGTTCGCGCACGCCCTCGGCCTTACCGCACGCACACACAGCGGGCCGATTCCCCGTGCGCGGAGAAATACGCCAGAGCGATGAAGGATTTCGAAGAAATCTGGTCGCTCTCACCGCAGACAGCCCAGCCCAGCAGAAAACCACACGCCATCAGAGCGAAGACAGCACAGCCTCAGCACGAACGCTCACGCGCGAAATCGCGCGCGGCCTTGCGAACGCACAGCACGTGAACAGGCCACTATCGCGACGAAACAGTTTTTATCTCACGGTTGGAGTGACTGATGGACGAAGTAGACATGAGCCCCACCGAACCCACAAACGACGGTCAGCTAGTGAACGAAGACGAACTCGCAGAGATGATCGACGAGCGGGAACGAGACGAGAGAATCCAGGAGGACCGAGAAAAGCACCCACACGCCCAAGAACCAGTATGCGACTTGTGTGGAAACAAGCAAGCAACGAAGAGAGGCGTTCACGTCTACGCCGGACGAGTCTCCCCACACAGTCCCTTGTGCGATGACTGCTTCATCCCTATCGAAGACATCACACTTCCCGACTACGTCGACGACGACTTCAAAGACAACTACGAAGACGAAGATATCGAAGCAGTCGAACTCCCAGACAGAGAAGCCGCATAAGCATTTTTAGTTCTCGGTTAGAGGTGAGAGAATTAGGTCTGTAACGGTTGTAGCTACGGAGAAGTAGATTTAACCACTACAGGCCACAATACATACTATGGCAGAAAACACGCAAACGTCGGTGGAAGCGGTGTTGGAGTCGGTACTAGAGTACGAGGACCCGGTAGTGTCAGCAGTGGAGATAGCAGAGATACATGATTGTTCACGGCGAACGGCGCATAGAAAGTTATCAACATTACATGAAGAGGGGAAATTGAAAAACAAGGCATGGGGACAGAAGACGGTATATTGGAGTGAAGAGCGGCTACAGTAGTCGACAGCGACAACGACAACGACAACAGCGGAGTCATAGTAGTGAATAACAGCCAGAAAGCCCCTCGGCTCTCGCGGTCGCTCAGCGACATATTCGCCCTGTCGAGGCTCTAACCGCAAGCCTCGACAGACCGAATAGGGGTCGTCTGAGTCGCCTACGGCGACCAAAGGCGACACCGGCGCGAGAGGCCGAGCCCCTTTCATTCCACCCGACCGCTACAGCTCGTGGAAAGTGGCGGATCATTTGTCAGCACAGCACGGCACAGCACAGCTTGATGTCAGTTNANTTCCGCTACAGGGTATTTTTTAAGCCTCGGTTTGGGTAGAGGAGATTTCACATGAGTACTGATTCATCCGCGTTCACGACTCAGACTGGACCGCAAGTACAGACAACCGAAGCCCAGACCCGACACGCTGTTCAGGACCTTATCGACAACCATCCAGAACAGTACGAGAAAAACGCACTGATCCGGCTGAACGAATTCGAAATTAACCAAACCGGGGTCGTAGGTAAAATGGGGATCACCTACGATCAGGAAAACGACATCTTCCTTGCGGGGACAATCACACTTCCCACTGACAACGGCAGGTTCGTCAATGAACGGGTCATGACGAAAACTCCATTCGAGTCAAAAGATACAATCAAAGAAACATCAGAATTCGGCAGTTACCGGAAGTACGACGGTGGCCGATGGCACTTCCAAGCCGACGTTGCAGAAGAATTCATCATGCATATGTTACAGGCTGGGTTCCCAGTCGCTGGCCCAATCCAAGTGATCGCTGAATACCTTGAGGTTACACCAACTCCTGAACACCAGAACACATCTTCAGACTCGGCTAACAGTGGCGGCGGAGGAATCACCCCAGACGTAGAGGCAACTGGCTGTCCCGCTCCTGGATGTGATTACGAGTGTTCGAACTTCAAACAGCTACGCGGTCATATCGGCGGGAAAGTCCATGGTCAGGACGAAGCTCACACAGATCTTGACCTCCGTATCAACGACTACCGATAGGGNGGTCAAGTAGCCATCGTATCGCACAGCCTTTTTTATTACTCGATTTGAGTGAAGCATGACTGACTCAGAAAACGCAGACACCACCGACAGCAGTGACAGCACATCAGAATACTTCGGCACAGGCCCGTCCGAAGGCACCAACTACCGCTTCAACGAAGACGGAACTATGGAGAAGTTCGACAACTAGGCCCAACGCAGCCCCCCTTTTGGCACCTATACCAACTTCGTTGGAGGTTGGTTTGTACACATCGATTGAAGTGAGATGTATTTTGGTCTGAAAGCACATATAGAGGTCTCAAAAGAATCGCTCCAAAGCGAAACTATTCTAACTGCAATGATGGCAGGGACGCCGTGGACTCCCAGTACAAAAGAAGTCGAAACCAACCTCAGAACGCACTTGGACGGCGAAGTAGAACTCGTATTCGAGAGTGAAGATGAAATTCACGACACGAAGCACGCAATCGTCATTCATCCTCACGAAAAGATGCACCACAGAGGTGTTATCTATGCAGTCCAGCACTACTACCCCGATCAAGAACGGCCCCCCGACCGCCTTGAGGACTGCGACACACTCTACGATGCGATGTCCCTCGTAATCAAAAACATGGAGAGCATCGAAGAGTCAGACACTCTCCATGGGAAGGTGATCGCCTAGGCCACAGCTCTTCCTGCACAGGTGACGGTCGACGTGGGGAGTCGAGCCTATGTCGATCTGCTAAGTGCCTGGTGTGTACGTACCCTACTTTTGTTGCAACGCCTAAGTAGGTTATTTTTATTTCCCGATTTGGGTGAGGTACTTCAAAATGGTTGTACGTAATAGCAGTAACAGTCATCAGTGTAAAGCCGAAGAACACGTGGGCGGTTCCGAGTTCCGATGTGAGTGTGGTCGTGTCTTCGACGCCGAAGAGGACACCAAAGACCTCACTCCAGCCAGTAACCCAATCGACACGGGGCGGTCTGGTCTCTACTGACCGACCCTCGCCTTTTTTATTTGTCACCGCAGTCGACCGCCTAGGACAGCACGGCACAGCACAGCATTATGTATCAAGAAGACTCGCGCACCCCCACTGCACGTGTTCAAGGGAGCAGTCGATGATCTCCTGTACTTCAGAGGAGATGACGAACTCCGATTCGTTCCGAAAGACCACATTCGCGTCCCCGAAGTGTATAGAGACCCCTACATGAACAAATAGGCCCAGTGGCGGCTTTTTATTTGGCATCAGCAACTGCACAGCACAGCCCCGATCTGCGGAAGACCACGACGTAGAGTATTTTTATCTCTCGGTTTGGGTAGAAGATGTCCGATTCAGATAGCTTAGACACAATCGATATCAACGGAATGGGAGAACTCCCATCACCTCAAGCGTGCCAAGAAAACAAAGACCAGCGAAAAGTCACACACACGATCCACTCAGATTGCCCGGTGTGCGGAGCCGGTCCATACAGTACGTGGTCGAAACTGCAAGGGCACTTCGGAAATGTGAACGATGCGGCACACCAGAACTATGACCTCACCTTGGAGGAGTTCAAATGATGCAACCAACGACCGCCAGTGACCGAAAATGGCTCAACAGCCTCTACACTGGCGAAATCAAAGAGATGATCGCAAGGAAAAAGAAGCGAATCGAACGGCTCAAATCGGATGGCAACTACACCGACAGAGAACTGCTCGTTTTCCGCGATGAACTACAGATGCTGAAAGAAGAACTGAACATCCGACAAAGCGAATAAACAGCTAACACATCCAGCTACATTCGTAGGTCGACGCCAACAGCGGCTACCCGATCTGCGGAGGACCACGGCGTAGAGTAATTTTTATTTCTCGGTTTGGAGCGAGAGAAAATGGTTACAGAGAGTCATCCCAGCCTTTCGGATTTCGTAGCAACACCCGAAGAAGCCGACACAGCTAACGACGACAGCAAGTTTCCTGTTCAGGTCAACGGCCACCGAGTCATCCGCGTAGAGCCAGATACCCATGTCCGTGGCAGTGGCGATCAAGATCTCGCCTTCCAGTGTGAACACTGTGGCGAAGAACAACGTATCCCCGAGGACCGGGCCGTTCCCGATCACGAATACGCACACAACAGTTTCAGCCTCACACCGTGCCGGTCGGCAGGCGGAGCAACAGCGTGACATCCTCCTCGCCGTAAACGGCGAGGCTTCCCGTACCGCAGGTATAGATTAGCAGTAGCCGTCGTCGACTTTCTGCCATTTGCTACTTACAGCTCAACCCTCACGTACCGGCCAGCAAAGCTGGCGGGCTTTCGCGAACTACGCAACCGCGCGACACCACGCGCGTCGAACGCTGGACGCCTCCGGCGAGTCCGAGCATCACCACATCTCAGCGAGAACGCTCACGCGCGAAAACGCGCGCGTCTTTGCGAACGAACAGCACGTGGGTGATTCAGCCTACGTTAGACCTAGCGGCTGATTTCCGGGACGCTGCTTTCCGCGTGTTGGCAGCTGAGTCAGCCCACGATTCCGGCGAATCGCGAAGCTTTCGCCGCAATCGGCTGCCTCAGAAGCCAACCCCCGAAAGCCAATGTTCAATTGCCCCCCACAGNCGGGGGCTCCGAGGCACTGACCGCGCCTGAAATCGACAGATTCACCCGTTCGCTCGAACCGCTCACGGGTCCCAATCTGTCGATTTCTGGCGGCTCAGTACACCTCTCGACCCCCGTCTGAGGAGGGCGGCAATCACATTGGGTCGTGCTACGACCAGGTGTTCCTCATCCTGCCGATCCCTTGCGCGGCACTGGCGTAGCCGAGCCGCGCACTCGCCGCGTTGTTCGACTGAGCCACATCTCGATTTCGGGCGATTCACCCACCCGCCGGGTGGGTCCCATCCCCCGAAATCAAGTGGCTCAGCCGACAACCCACCGAGTCGGGACGACTGCCGGGAACGAAGCCTGTCACCTCTGAGAACCGCAAACTGCTTCGCTTTCAGCATTTTGCACGACCGGTTCGGAACGCTGAATCGGGCCGGGTCCCGATTTCGGGCCATTCACCCGCTCTGCGAGCGGGTCCCATACCCCGAAATCGACCGATTCAGCGACCGAACTCGCCGTCGTCGGTAGACACTGCGTTGTTCGCACGATCCGAACGGTGAGCGGCTCTGAATCGGGTCACGATTCGTGGGCGAATCGACCGCTTCAGAGGCCTCGCTCACCCTACGGATCGTACGAATCTCGCACGCGACGGCTTGTGCAAAATCCCCCTCTCTCGACGGTAACGATTCATCTGCGTGAGTAGTCCACGCACGGTCCATGATTTCGGGCGATTCCTCCCGCTCTGCGAGCGGGTCCCATCACCCGAAATCAGCAGTGCGTGGCCTCCTCAGCGTTGTGAATCGACCGCCTCCGAGGGGGTTCGCAGTTTGCGGCCCTCAGAGGGCAGGCTTCGAACCGGGCAGTCGTTCTGGCGGTGGGGGCTGTGCCCCCACAATCGGCTGGACCCACAGTAATTTCTTTGACCATAACTGACCCGGCCCCTTCCCAGTGGACGCCATGACGAACTGAGTCGGGTCCCGATTTGAGGCGATTCACCCGTTCGCTCTCGGCCAAGCCCGCTCACGGGTCCCAGTCGCCACAAATCGACCGCCTCAGAACGTCAGCCGACCACTCGGATGACCAACGGCCTCGCGCCTATCACACACGGCGCGAGACCGTTGTTTCGCCTACGCGAGAGGGGCCGTTTGAGTCAGTCCACGATTTCGGGCGATTCACCCGCTCCCGTTGGTCACGGGTCCCAGTCGCCCGAAATCGGCTGCCTCAACCCCTCTCGCGTGACGAAACGGTACAGTTATGGTCAAACCACCCCCAACACTTGTCGGATATCAAATCGCGTTCTTCGGTGTCCACTTGCCGGTTTGATCGACCGCGCTGTTACCGTGAGACCCCGACACATCGGGCGATTCACCCGCTCTTCGAGCGGGTCCCAGTCACCCGATCTGTCGCGGTTCACGCCACAGCCCGGTAACGATCCCTTCCAGCTTGTGGCACTGAGACGGCACTCGATTTCGGCACCGGAGACACTACCCGCGAGCGAGGACGGTAGTTCGCTCGCGGGTCCCTTCTACCGAAATCGACCGTCTCAGTGGCGAATGAACACGATTTCCTTCCAACTTTTGATGGGGGATTGAAATCATAAGGGGGAATGAACCCACCAAGGGTCGTGCCGGTCGTCGACGTGGAAAGTTGAGATTTCGTCGGTTGTGGTGTGTTGAACACGACCCGCACGGCGTGGAATGTTGAGCCTTCATCGGTTGTCCGGTGAAGTTGAGATGTTTCCCGTCGTGGAAAGGTTGGTTTTTGGGATATAGAGATTTTTATATCCCGATTTGAGTGAAGTGCGGTAATAAAGCAGTTGAGTTGATTACAATGTCACGACACAAAGTGGATATTCAGAGCAGTGGGGCGTACGGAATCCGAAACAACGACGTTAACACTACGAACGATTCTCGACTCACCTTGTGGGTGAACGACGAGACGGGCCGAATGTCGTTCGATAGCGGTGGAAGTTACACAGTCGGGGAGGAAGTCATGTCGGTCGCTTGCGGCAGTGCAAATGACGCAGAAGGCGGTCTCCGGCTGAACGATGTGGGGAACGAGCAGATGATCAGTCGGCGTGAGTCAACCCGTCCACCACGTGGATTCGACGGTCCAAACATGGACGAAGAGCGGTTTGACCTTGCGACTCAGGAGCGAATCGAAGGTGAGGCCGAGCAGGACAAACGTTCGACCCAACTCGCAGAGCGGTTTGAGGCAATCATGGCAGAAGCCCTCGAAGAAGGTGTTCGGATCAAGTCCCGAGCCGAGCGGTGCCGAGAAGACTTGAGCAACCGAGAGCGATACTCCAAGACGCTCGGACACGGGTGGTTCGACGCTCACACTGTGCCTGTTCCGAAAAGTGCCAAGGACGAAGATCGTGTCTCACAGGATGAACTGATCGAAACAGTCGAAATCGAACGAGATGATCGCAATCCGTTCCTAGTCCTCGATTCGGAGCAGGTTGGTGAGGCCAACATGGGCGGCCAGCAACTTGACGAATACTTCGGAAACGAACCAACGATGAGTCGTTCGTCGATGGCCAAATGCGTGGCTCGTCGGATGATGAAAGGACAGGACGCGGCGAGTGCGGTTCTCGCGGTGAAAGACGCAATCGAAAGTATGCCTCGCGTGAAGCAGCCGATTGCGAAAATCGATCCGTTCGCCCAAAACGAAACTACCATCGTCGGAACGATTGAGACACTCTGGTTCCCGAAAGGAAACAGCCAGTACCAAGTTGGCCTGATCAAGGATGAGTCGGGCGAACCGATCAAGATCACTGTGTGGCACCGAGCCGGAAACAAGCCGGTTCTTCGAGAGGGTGATAAGGTTCGCGTCGTTAGAGGGAAAGTCAATGCCTACAAGAAGGGTGGTCAGTGGAACACTTCGATAGCGATTGATTCGGATGCGGAGATCCACCACATCGAAAAAGGCGATGGTCCAGCCCCCCGTAACAAGGTGCGAAGCGAAAGCAAGGACCTTCCGGCGTGGGACTCAGACTCGGATTCACATCAGTGGCTTAAGAACCAAAGTGAGGACGAACACAAAGAGGTCTCNAGGGGCGGAACTAAAGTCACCCACAAGCGGCGCAAGCGTAGCCTGCCCGAAGAGGGACATCATACGATGGAGGACTTCAAGGATTCGCTTGACATCGGGCCTGAATCCAAGGAGTGTTGTCCCGAATGTGGTTCGACGAACACCTCGTCGCACCAGCAGCAGGTTGGTGGAGCCGACGAAGGGATGACCGGATTCCACGTGTGTACAGATTGCGACCACTCGTGGCGAAGCGGATACTAAAGGCGATACGCGGCCTCTTTTTTTCACCAGTAGTCGGCGTCCCTATGCACGGTATTTTCCCGTCCCGCCCGCCGATGCCTCAGACCGGCTCTCTCCGCCAGTCGAGCCGGTCTTCCCCTCCTCGCTCTCAGCCAGTCGCTCGGCTGCGCCGTCGTTAGTACTGCTGGCTTTCGTATGGACCGTGGGGATGGTAGTTGTTTAGTCACAGCTTGCTCCGAAGAAGACTTGAGACGCAACGTGGGGCAGTCGATCTGCCATCGATTACAATTTTTACCCCTCGGTAATAAACGGAAGGTATCTCAGAATGAACGATACACAGCAGTCAGCACCAGCGACAGACGCACAGACACCGACCAACACAGCAACCGTCATCGTGGCGGGCTCCCGCGACCTTTTCGAGCGGTTTGACAGTTTTCTCGACCAGCCTGATCAGGTCAAACTGGTTGCCAAAGCCATCTACGCCGCTGGCCTAGAGCCGGACAGCATCGGCGAGGTTGTCCACGGAGATAACGATGGGTCGCCCGACGCATGGGGCAAAGCCTTCGGTGACTGCCACCCAACAGCCGAGGTCAACCCCTTCGACCCCGACTGGGACGACCTTGACCATCCAGACGCTTACGTGAAAGATGGGCAGTACGGCAAGTACAACGCTCGCGCTGGGTTCATCCGAAACGAAGAAATGGCTGTTCACGCAGCCATGCAGCCAGGGCCGTCCAGACTGATCGCATTCTGGGACGGCGAATCAAACGGGACCGAAAACATGATCGAGAACGCTGAGGAGCATGGAGTCCCAGTCAAGGTGTTCCGCCTAGATCGGGACTCGGAACGCGAGGTCCTCCTCTCGCACGTCTGAGCGAACAGCTTGCGGTTCTGTGAATTATGTCTGTAGCCTTTTTTCCGGGTGGCGAACCACTACCTCCCGCCGATGCCTCGTTCCCGATGGTCACTCCCCTCCTCGCTCTCAGCCAGTCGCTCGGCTGCGCCACAGCAAGATGTCTAACAGACCCATCCAACAACGAATATTTTTATTTCTCGATTCCATAGTTCCACCATGGCTCGAATGGATCGAATGGACTGGAAAGGCGATCTTCCAGCACTCATAGATTCGTCGAGTGCGATTCGGGGTAATTTGTATACCTCGATGTGGGTGGAAGGAGTCAAGATGAACATGAACGTACTCAACAATTCAGCGTCTCTTGGTTCCTTCAGTGCGATTCGGGGAGATTTATTCTCCTCGGTTAGAGTGGAGGAAATTCGAATGAACGTAGTCGCAGACAGTCTCACTGCGTTCAGTGGTTCCTCCAGTTCCGACCAAGGTAATTTGTATTCCTCGGTTGGGGCAGAGGGAGTCAAGATGAACATGAACGTACTCAACAATTCAGTGTCTCTTGGCTTCTTCAGTTCGATTCGGGGAGATTTGTTCTCCTCGGTTGAGGTGGAGGAAATTCAGATAAACATGATCGCAGATCGTCTCTCTGCGTTCAGTGGTTCCTCCAGTTCCGACCAAGGTAATTTGTATTCCTCGGTTGGGGCGAAGGGGAGACAAGATGGACATGAAGACATGTTCAATTCAAATCTCCCTCTTGCAGTCGATACAACAAAAGTGATTCATCATGTCCGATAACAACACTTCCAACGCTAGTACCGATTCCAAAAATGAAAACACGGAGTTGCATTGTGAGCGTTGTCGGGAGGAGATTCTGAAAGCGTTGTACCAGTTGAATGTGGAAGCGAAGAAGTACGCGGATGGTGCTGCTTCTGCGTATAATTCGGGGTGGAAAACGGTTGCGAGATCCCGGAGTCTTCGGAAGAAATCATTGTATGGTTTGAAGACGGCTATCCTCCGCGAATTCGTTGAGTCAGGGTGTGTTGATTCGATTAAGCGCCACGAGATCGACGGGAAGCTGTATTACTGTTTTTACATCGGCGACTTCTCGTTCCATAGCCCGGTCAGTGAATGGAGTCACGTTCCGGTTGATGCACCGTCGTCCTCGCCGGAAGCACTGGAGTCGTTCGATACAGACCCTGCGAATCGCCCAGATGAATTGGGGGAGTATGATGCGTTAGCTCGGTTGTCGGATGAGTTTGAGTCTCCGAATNATTATTTGCCAGCGCCGTTTGTTCACTCTAATTTCAAGTCGGAGTTTGCTGGGTGGTCGAGTCTCCCGGGTGCAGTGGCGGAAGGGGATCGGGTTGATGGGCGGTTTGGCCGGGCGGTGGATTCGCCGGAGAATCCGTTCCCGTCAAATGACCCGTTTTTGTTCGAGGTAGGGGATTCGTTTCAGACCCGGGAGAGAGGCGAGTGCCGGATTCTGGATCGGTACCGGGCATGGATGCCGCCGTTAATGGCTCAGTCCCCTATCCTCCCGGCATCGGTGTATGATGTTACTCTTGATGGTTCGCGAAGAAAAACTGTGTTAGAAGACCGGTTGGTGGATGACTGGATGATTATGGTGGCGGATTTGTCGGATCCGCTTCCGGATGTGGCCGGGGAGCAAGCAACTCTCGTGAGTGATGAAATTGAGTCTTCGATTCAGTTCGGTATTGGCGACATTCTTGAAGTGCAGCCGATGCAGGAAGGAGGCGATAATTGGTTCTGTAGAATCACGAAAGCCAGTGTGTCGTATAATGTGGTCATCTGCGAGTTAGACCCTGTGAAGCCCACGGAGTCGCCCCCGATGAGCCTTTCAGTGTCGGAATTTGTGGATGATGTTGTTGCTGTTCACGACACACCCCCGGATTCTGAGTCCTGATCTTCTACGTGTTCTGTGAGGGGCCGTGACTTCTCTCTCACAGCGTTTCTGTGTCTTGACGGGGTATTGGTGTGGATGCCCGCAATAATGATGGGCGTGAAAGAAATACTCATTCACGTTCAATAATTCCTTCAGGTTCGATTCGGGATTTATATATCTCGAATTGGGTGAAAGGAGTTGAAAGGCGTAGGGGTGACGGAGAAATCATCCCTGCGGTGAGTAGGTTCCTCTGAGCGCGATCTGAGGTGTTTATAA
>Ga0065698_103449_pt1 | contig 13849 bp, 10 predicted proteins | sample AntLakMe24m_30um_FD_59087 | JGI IMG/M metagenome (GOLD analysis project Ga0065698, IMG submission 59087) | Hypersaline microbial communities from Antarctic Deep Lake - 24m 3.0um v2 (version 3) | ecosystem: Environmental > Aquatic > Non-marine Saline and Alkaline > Hypersaline | place: Deep Lake... | reverse complement strand
TGGGGTACTCTTCGAGGCCGACACTCAACGACATAGACTGCATACGTCCAATTGGGTCTGTTGTCAGAAAACTGATTCACAACCGTTGCGACGCGCTTCTCATCCACGTTGTGGCACAAGCAATCATAAGGACAATCTGACTCATACGTCGACTTGAAAGCTTGCTTGACGCGTGGGAGGACAGTTTCTCTGGCAGATTGAGTGAGTTCGTAATCAGTCCGGCGTCTCCAATACCGTCTCACACTTCATAATTCAGAGTCATATAACATATATTATGGGGCCAAATTGCTAGTCAAATAATTGAACGTGGCTTCTCAGAACGGGTTCGAGTGTTTACGTTTATGCTACATGGATTAAGATAATGTTGTCTCTCTTAGTATTCGACATGACCTACGATTTCAATCGAGTTCTAGCATAAAACGATTACCTGGATCGACAAGATGCAGTCCGACGCGGTGTACTCAATGCACGACGCCCTAGAGAGCCAGCAGGTCCACGTCAACAAGGCTGGCATTAACGCCACACTAAACGCCCGGACTTCGCTGTTGGCAGCAGGGAATCCGAAGGACGGAAGCTTTGAGCGCTACCGTCCAAAGGGAGAACAAACCGATATGGGCCCGACACTACTCTCCCAGTTCGACCTGATGTTCATGATGTCCGACGAGCCCAGTCGGGAGGACGATGCAGATGTCGTCGAGCATATGGTCCAGAGCCGGCAGGCTGAAGGCCGTCACACCCGGGTGAGGAACTGAGTGAGGAGGAACAGCAGCGGGTTGAGCCCGCAATAGACCGGTCGGTGATGCGGGCCTACGTCGCTCACGCTAAGCAGACGTGTAGGCCAATCATCGAGGATAACGAAGTAGCGGAGCGACTGAAGCAGTTCTTCGTTGAGTTCCGATCCGGAGCGGGCAAGCAAGACGACGACTCACCGGTTCCTGTTACGTTCAGGAAGGTCGAGACGATACAGCGGCTCGCGGAATCGAGTGCCCGGGTTCGACTGGCGGATACGATCGAGGTTTTTGGCCCCATCACGACGAGATTCAGTGGTTGAGTCTTCATTTGATGTATCTAAGTTGCCCCTTCTACAGATAGAGCTAATAAGCAGGTTACTAAGACTAAGCAACTATCGCTGGGACACCTACCAATAGATTGCTATAAAACTAGTTTCTAGATAATAGATATCGGATTCAGTTGATTTAGACGCCTCATCATGATCTTGGTCAGATTGCCACTGCTGTTCAAGGAATTCGTCATATTCTGCCTCAGAGTTCGACCAATCTTCATATCCATCAATGTGTTCTTGGAGATATTGATCAAGTTCTCTGAGACTATCTCTGCGTGATTGGACACTCTGAGTGTCTTCTATATCCTATTTCTGTAAGTACGCGGCTGACAATTTCATCCTTATCCTCGATCGAAGTATTTTGTTCTTCAATAGACTCTAAATATTTATTTAGGTCATCATCTATCAGTGTCGGAATTATCTGCTCTCCAGACTGAGGACTGTAATCATTGGTGGATTTGAATAGTTCAGGGAAGTTCTTAATCCCTTCAGCAGACTCTGAAAAGACATTATCCACAACATCAACCAATTTCATAGGAATCCACTCTTTAGAGACATTAGGATTGTCTATTCTCGAATAAATGGTGAACTTATTATCATCAAACAGGACACGCGTCGGGTCTTGCCATAAATTATCTTCATCAATAAACCCTGCAGCATGACACTCCTTATACTCAATTTCTCTGGATTCTGCCCATTCTTTTCGAACTAGTATATTGGTTTCACCTTCCACCACTCCATAGTCAACCAACTCTCCTTGAACAGGAATTAAGCCAGCAAGAAGCACATCAATGAGTTCGTTAAGCATTCTAGCCTTGCTTGAGGTCACTCCTTCCTGTTGTAACTGCTTCTGAAGCTCTTCATCGGTAGAAAATGATTCGAGAACATCTTCGAATGCCTGTGTCACTCGATAATAATCGAAGACTTCGGCTGAGCCTAAGTGGACATCCAGCTCAGCCAAACTTCCTCGATCTAAACTCTTTACATGACATTCAGATGAGATTGTGTCAATATCTTCCCTATTAATTGAATCGCCAATAAGGAAATCTGGCTTTGACTCCCCTTCTGAACCTGCTGAAATCAGTAGTTCCTCCTCCCTCATCTCATAAAATTCCTTAAAATTGGATTGGATGACAAACCGGCTTGTCTGCTCAGAGTATTCTTCTGATTGGCCACCGATATTGGCTTTTACAGGACCAATTCCACCCGTAATACTGGATGAAATTCGCTCTTTTTGACCAGTCGTTTTCTGTTCAGTTATGCCGCCTGTTGTCGAAGCTAATAGACTAATTAGGGCCTGGTTATCAAGATACACGAATTCTCGCAAGCGGGGTAACGTATCTAAACCGAGTACAGATCTTATAGAATAGTACCTGCGTAGAATCCACCATTTGACGCCGGAGAGAATACGTACGATTAGCCGCCACAAGTATGAAACAAAGAACATTTAGCGCTCCTCCCGAACTGCAATCCGTTCATAGCTTTCTAAAATATCAACTAGTCTTATTTCATTAGATCCTCCTCGATTTTTATCCACTGCGATTAGACCTGCTTCGTCCAGTAACCCATCAATTTCCGCGCCAGACCATCCCTCCGTTATTCTTGCAATCTGCTGAGAGTCAATATCTTGTGACACCTCATAATTATTTGTTAGCGAGTCGAATATCTCAACTCGACCCTCATAATCAGGCAATGGGAACTTTATTTTCCAATCAAACCTGCCGGATCGAAGAAGTGCATCGTCGATATCGTCCAGTCGATTAGTGGAAGCGATAACTAAGATGCCCTCGTCAGATTGATCAAACCCGTCCATTAGAGATAGAAGTTGAGCAACCACACGATTACCAAATTGTTGATTCGCTCCCCCTCTTCTTTCGCTTCCTAAGCTGTCCAGCTCATCAAAAAACATTATTGAGGGGCTATTATCAGCAGCATCTTCAAACAGACCTCTAATAATCTCTTCTGTCTCACCGACCCATTTCGTCACAATTTCTGGCCCCCGGATACGATAGAACGTTGCATCAGTCTCTGCCGCTAATATCCGTGCAAAATGTGTTTTGCCAGTACCAGGCTCTCCATAGAATATTGCGCCCATTTGAAGATCAGTACCAATATCAGCTAAAGCTTCTCGTTGATTCAGAAATAGATTCACACGCTGTTTGAACTGCTCAAGCCGAGCAGAACCCCCGCCAAAATCTGCATATGTGAAATCGATGTCATCAGATTTATTCCGCAAATTGTCTATAAATTTGGAGCTCTCTGAATCAGCGTGAGCGGAAGGCAGTGCACGCAGTGGTTCATTTTGCACAATATCGACAATAGTATTTGCATTTGATATTTCGACAGTGTCTCCTACTTGGGGATTTTCTTCAGTTCCATTTGCCACAGTTGTCAGTCTAGTGCCAGTATTTACAACTATGCGATCTTCATCGGCTTTTTCAACGACACAAAGTGTATTCCCTCGATTTAATCCCCCTGAGAATACCTTCTTATCAAACACTACTCCGTCACCATATACCTCTACAAGAACTGTATCCCCAATAGAAAGAGACTCAGAGTCAGGATACTCAAAAACTCCAAACATACCGTTCTCTCGGGTAACTAAAACAAGTCGATCAGGCTCCGAGCCGATGATTTCCCATACAGTAGCAATAACAGACATACTCAGAGATGTCTGAGTCTGATATTTATAATTTCCTTGCTTGATGAGATATTATAGAAATCCTGCTGCAGCTATTATTATCCATCTAATTGAATCTGATGTCCACTTACTATAGCTTAGTTGTACAAGAACTCCGACACAGAACCGGTGATATCGAGCTATTGCCGACGACTCGGGGTCAAACTATGGTTTATCATGTCGGACTTGTCATTGAGAAGTATATATGCGTATCGAGCGAGACCAGAATCATCACTCCTACCACTGCTGGCTGACGCCGGACAAGTATAAGACCCTCAGACAGAGCGCGGGTAGCTACCGAGATTCCCTCATCATCCAGCTCGGCGGGGAAGTCGGGCTTCGCTCTTTCGAGATACCTCAGATACATCCGGAACACATCAAGCACGTCGACGGCCATGCTCGGCTTCGTGTTCTCCAGGGGAAAGATACCGAGGGAAGCGGCGGGAAGCCACGCGACGCCTACCTACCCGAGCAATTCGAGAGCAAGCTGCTCCGCTATGCCAACGTCGAGGACATCGACCGCGATGAGCCAATCGTCGACCTGAGCGAGCGGTCGGTACAGCGCCGGGTCAAAGCGACCGCCGAGCGGGTCGCCGAGGAGACCGGTGACACCGACTGGCAGAAGCTGTCGAGTCACGATCTCCGACGATACTACGCGCAGACGCTCCTGGTGCGTGAGCGGATGAACCCCAGAGTAGTGATGGAAGTCGGCGGGTGGTCGTCGTTCTCGGCAGTCGAGCCGTACCTCAACGCTCCCACAGCAGAGGTAGTGAACCGAGAGTTCGAGGAGTCTAGGCTAGCGTAACGACCGGATCCACAATAAATAACCAACCCTCATCGATTTAGGTGGACCAGCAGTTTTGACGCTGCCAGGATCACTATAATAGATTCAAGATGCAGATTTGGTGCGTATATCTGGTCATCTTCAAATATAGGATAGTCACAAGATAGAAGTTGTTTTCGAATGTGCTGTTGGTAGATGGGCGAAATTAACCTATATCAAGTCACAAAAGAGGGAGTTGCTGAGATAACGCCCGAGCCTGTTGAGTTAGAAAAAAAGATGCAGCATTTGATTGAGGAAAACCTAGAGGAGATACTCGGGATTAGGTTCTTAGACTCAGAGTATGGGACTGGTGAGAAGCATGGCGGCCGAATCGATACACTAGGTTTAGATGAAAATGATTCTCCTGTGATTATTGAGTATAAGAAAACCAAGAACCAGAACGTAATCAACCAAGGGCTGTATTATTTTGACTGGCTGGTTGATCATAAGGCTGAGTTTGAGAATCTTGTTCGTCAAGAGATCAATGGCGACACCGAGGTAGACTGGAGCTCCCCTCGTCTCGTATGCATAGCACCTGATTTTACGAAGTACGATTCACACGCTGTTGAACAAATCGGACAGAATATCGAGCTTATGCGTTTTGAGCGATATTCTGACGGAGTACTCCTTCTTGAATTAGTCAACGCGGTTGAATCGGAAGAGACCGGAGGTGACACTCCTAGGGAGTACACTACTGTAGGTGAGAAACTGGGGAAGGCTGATGAGCGCTTAAAACAGATTTTTGACGAACTGGATGAGTTCCTACTTTCTCTCGGGGACGACGTACAAAAGAAGGAACTCAAATACTACTACGCGTACAAGACAATCCGAAACTTTGCTAGTGTTGAGGTCCGGCCAACTGAAGGAAAGCTACTTCTTTATCTTAAAATCGATCCGGAGAGTGTGTCAAGGGCACCAAACAATACTAGAGATGTGAGTGAAATCGGTCATTACGGGACTGGGGAATTTCGAGGTTACAATTGCTCAGAAAGAAGATCTTGAGACTAGCAAAGAGTATGCTCAAATGAGCTATGAGCGGATGTAAGCCGTCTGTTAACGATAGACAAGAATAATACTGAGGAGGATGTGTCTTTTCGATGGTAGTGGAAATGAAAATATAGTCACAAGAGTCCCTTTCCCGCTTATTTTTTTTGTCTCATCTGCCTCGGCGTTCACAAGCAGAGATATTAGGGGATAGAGTGGCCTGAAGCAGCGCAAATAACGGGATAAGAGCAGGGGAGAGTGAAATGCTCCGAAGGGGGTGGTCTCAGGAGACCACATGTGAACGGCCGGAAACGACGAACAAACCCGGAATAGAGTACACTCTCTGATGACTGGCGATCAGAGATCAGCTTCAGAAAAAATGAGCTTCGTGCTGTTTGCATCCAGCCAGTCCGCGTGTCGCTTGTAGTCGGGATCGTGCTCACCGACAATCCGCCAGAACTCACGGTTATGATCTGCTTCGATAAGGTGAGCGAGCTCGTGGATGACCACGTAGTCGACTATATCGGGCGGAGCCATCACCAGCCGCCAATTAAGACTTAGCGTTCCCGTGGTCGAGCAGCTCCCCCAAAGAGTTCGCTGATTGCGGAGCTCTAACTGCTTGTACTCAACATCCATCTCGTCAGCGTAATGATCGACGCGGTTGGACAGAAACTCGCGGGCACGATTCCGGTAGAAATTTTCGAGGACTTGCCTCAGCGACGACTGAGTAACGGCGCTCTGTCGGAGCTGAATCTCCCCGTCGACGACTTCGTGACGGACTCCAGACTCAATAACGAGTTCGTGCTCTTCTCCCAGGTAAGGAAAGGTTTCACCGGGTTCAAAGGAACGGTCGGGGGCCAGTTCCCGGTGTCGGTCGTACTTCGATTTCTTATCGAGTACCCACATCGCGTTCTCCCGTAGTAGTTCATCCGGGTCCTCCTCTGAGCCCTCGGGAAGGGTCACCCGGACGCCACGGATGTCGACATCGATGCGGGGCTCTGCAGCGTCGACACTCCGGCGAATCTCGTACTGAATGGGCTTACCGGCCAGTGATGTCTCGCGTGTCGGCGTTGCCTCAGGCATAATTCTTGATAAGGTAGTCTCGGACCGAGTCAACGAGGTCGTCGTCTTTCGCCAGATCAGGGCGTTTGTGCTCTTTGAGCAGGACATCCAGCAGCAGTGTGTGGATTGCTTTGACTGTGGTCTGCTTGCGCTTCCAGCCGGGGTAGCTATGGTCGACGTTGTCTTCGAACTCCTGAACGATGTCCCCGGCAATCACATCGGCCTGTTCCTCGTCGACCGGATCGTCTATTTCTTCGGTTAGGTGCGTGAAGATAGCAAACTCGGCCTGCTCTCGGCTCTCGTTGCCCGCCTGTTCGTCGACTTCGAGAACCTCTTCTTCGACTGCTTTGAGCGCTTCTACCGCTTCCGGGTCAGTTCTGTCGCCGTGTTCCCACTCCTCGACAATAGCGTTGACGCGCTCGCTCAGTCGCTGATAGCGGGGATTCTGTCCGGTCCGTGGCTGGAGGTGGTCACGAGTAGCATGAGCGACACTGGTCGCGGCGGTAGCAGGTTCCTCCATGTTCTCAACGGCTTCCAAGTGTTCTGTCCCGATCTCGTAAACTGGGAAGTCCCGCTTGATCTCGCCTACGTCGACGTGCTCCTCAATGATCTCCTTGGTCTTCTCCCGCATAGCGTCTTCCGGCCGATCCTTACGATTGTGCTCCCTCTGTACCGCAGTGTAGACCCGGGCAACCCACGTGTACTTGTTCTGAATACCACGCTCGACAAGTCTTCCATCGGGTGAGACAGATTCATACAGATTCTGTAGCCGGCGGAAGCCCTGTTTGAACTCGCCCTTCTCTGGGTGCGTACTGACACGGGCGAGACACTGCTCGATGGTCTCCTGGGTGTCATCTTTGTCGATACCGTCGAAGATATCGAGGACAAACTCCAGCTGGTCCTCCAGCTCGTCAAAGAGTTCGCCCTTGTCTCGGGCGGCGTAGGCCTGCGTTTCGGCATCGTAGTCGAGTGCCTCCTCAATGTTCTCGAAGACGCCCTGGAAGTCGACTATTTCGCCGTTCTCCTTGCCATCGGCGACCCGGTTGGTCCGGGCGATGGCCTGCATGAGGTTGTGGTTCTTCAGATTCCGATCGAGGTACATCGTCTTCAAGACCGGCGCGTCGAAGCCAGTCAGCAGCATGTTGTGGACGACCAGCAGCTTCGGGTCGTCCTCCTCTTTGAACCGCTTGACAATCTTGTCCCTTTCCTCGTTGTCGGTGTGGAACTGCTGGACGAGGTCGGTGTCGTCGCCCGTCGCGGTGTAGAGCACTTCGATCTCGTCCTCGCCGCGGCGCTCGATGAGGCGCTCGCCGTACATCGCTGCGGACTCTCGGCTCGGGGTCACGACCATTCCTTTCCAGCCGTTCTGCTCTACCCCGTCGTGGTGGTCGTCGATCTCCTCGACGATGCGCTCAACACGGGGTTCGAGTTCGGCCAAATCACGACTGGTGACGTTCTCCTTCATGAACTCTCGCTTCTCTTCGGTCGAGAGGCCAGCGAACTGCTGCTCGAACTCCTCGTCGAGGCTGGCGTCGTCGACGTTCCACTCCATCTGATGCCGGAGGGTGAAGAACACGGGGAGAATCAGCCCGTCGTCGATGCCCTGTTTGACCGAGTAGCGGTGAAGGTACTGCTCGCCTTCAGGGGAGAACTCCCGGAAGGTGTTCTTGTCTTCCTCGCCCTCACCCTCCCGGACTGGCGTCCCGGTGAAGCCGAAGTGGAAGTTCCGAGGTATCGCAGCCTTGAGACGGCTCCCGAGGTCCTTCTCCATGAAGCGGTGGGCTTCGTCGGTCAGCACGACCACTTCGTCGTTGCCCTGCGTGTTCGGCTCCACATCCTGGAACTTCTGGATGGTCGTGAGCACCAGCCCGCTCTGGCCCTGCTCGATGAGTTCCTGCAGGTGGTCGATACTCTCCGCGACGACAGACTGCTCGAAGCCGATGTTGGCGAGGGTATCGCGCATCTGGCTGGCGAGCTTGTCTGTGTCGACGATGACGAACACCTGCGGCGTGTTCAGCACGGGGCGAGAGAGCAGGTTCTCGGCGGCGTAGAGCATGGTGTAGGACTTGCCCGAGCCCTGGGTGTGCCAGATGAGTCCGCGGTCGAGCGTCCCCTCCTCGGGTTCGTAACTGGGTTCGCCCTCGGCGACGCGGTCCAATATCTCGTTGACCGCGTAGTACTGCATGTATCGCGGAACGATCTTCGCGTCACCGCCAGCCCGGCGCTCATAGAACACGAAGTTCTTGAGGATGTCCAGAAGCGTGGCGGGGTTGCATAGCGCCTGAATCGCCTGCTTGTTCTCGTTGTCGTCGGCGTACTCTGGCGGTCGCGTCCCCCCACTTCATGTAGAACTGCGTGGGCGCACCGACACCACCGTAGCGCAGCGCCGTGGTGTCGGCGGCGACATTGAATAATCCAGGGACGAACAGCCGCGGCACGTCCTCCTCGTAGTCGTGGAGATCGCTGATAGCGTCGTAGTAATCGTTGTCCTGAGCGAGACTCTTCAGCTCCATCGTCACCAGCGGAATCCCGTTGACGAACAGCGTCACGTCGGGGCGGATGGTCGTGCCGCCACGGGAGACGGAGAACTGATTCACCGCGTGGAAGCGATTTTTTTCCGGTATCGCGTGATCGATGAGGTTGACGTAGACGGTATCTGATGACCCGTCGGCCCGCTTGACAGAGAAGGTCTTGCCCTTGGTGAGCAGTTTATGGAACGCCCGATTACCGTCCATCAGATTCTCGGTGTCAAGATCGCGCTTCAGCGACGAAATGAATCGGTCGACGTTGTCCTCGGTCATCTCCTCGTTGAGCTCAATGACCTGCTCTTCGAGCAGGTCCCAGTAGACCACCTCGTTGCTCCGACGGTCATAGGTCTCGTCGAGTGTTCCAGCCCCCCAGTCGCCGCCCTGCCCGTGTGTCTCCCATCCGATGCCGTCAAGCCACGAGAGAAACGAGCGCTCAACGCCACTTTCGGACGGGGTACTAATCATGCTGCATGATGTGTTCGGGCACCTCTATGTTAGTGTCGTTTGTTCTGATTGTTCCGGAGAGGAGGTCTTGCATGAGGCCCTGTTTGAGGCGTTGGAGTTGTGTGATGTTTTGTTTGTAAGATAGTATCTGTTCATCAACCGACCTCAATTTTTTCACCAATCTCGCGTTGTTCGTCAATTGGCGGGACCGGAATAACAAAGTTCTCAACCGTATCCTTCCCGACTTCAGAGAAGGTGCTACCTTTTGAAAGACTTGCCAGGTAGTCACTCTCGTAGACTAAACGATAGTACGCGTACCAAGTATCCACACGCTCGCCTGGTATCAGGCTTTTAAATCCTTGATTTGTGGTCATTTCAACAGTATTCACTGCACACGCTCCTATGGTTGCACGAGTAGTCAATAACACAGATTGGGGGGGAAGAAGGTTTGATGAAACTTTTTCTAACGCTAACTCGGTCAGATGTTCTTCCGTATCACTAATTGTCGGTCCTTCCAACGATGTGAGTTCACTTGGAGTTGCCCATGGAATATCCCCTCCCCAACATTCGGTATCATCCTTTTCAGGAGCCGTTCGGCCAGCAATTTCACCGATTTCTTTCAACGAGGATAATTCCCAAGACTCGGGGAGTAACCCAAATCGAGAATCCGTTTCGACCATTCGTTCATTCTTTGCCCCCTCTTTGAGCAGGCTCTGAGTCAGCCCTTGTTTAACTCGCTGACTCTGGGCCACTAATTCCTCAGTCTTCTCAATAGCTTGATCAACGGTGTAGAGGACGGTGGCGACTTTGCGCTGTTCGGGTAGTGGCGGGACAGAGACACGGTGTTTCTTTATATCGCTGATTTTGACAGCAGGATAGCCTGAGCCTGCAACATACGCTTCCATTTGAGAAAAGAATCTATTCGAGAGAATTTCTTGAAGGAGATATTGAGCATTGAGCCGTCTTTCAGTGCGTAAAACGGCAAAACCAGAAGAACAGATTTTCCCGGCGTGTTCTGCACTCACGAATCCGTGGCTCCTCTGCTTTGGTCGAACAGTACCAATAAGAACGTCCCCCTGCTGAACTGTCCGTTGTGCCCGGCTTGGAGCGTCTTCGAGACGGGTTGTTTTACTACCCTCTATTTCCCCGTCAGACGCTTCCGAGAGCGAAATGTACTCGAACGTCTCTGACGGCCAATTATCCTCCGAAAAGCCGTCAGGGTTAATTTCGACCACATCTTTCAGCCATTCCACTCCCCAATCAGTCGGGAGGTCTCCTATCGGTGTCTCTTTCCGCTCCTCAGAGGCCTGAGTATCGGTAAACTTGTCCAACGTAGCTTCCTCACTCATAGTTCAACGCCTCCATATGCTGGCTCATCGTTGACTCAATCTCGTCGCGCTCGGCCTGCAACTCGCGTAACTTCGCCAGTTCCTCCTGCACGTCAATATTCTCTTCGGGTTCGGTCGTATCGACGTAGAGTGCGATGTTGAGGTTATAGTCGTTCTCTCGAATCTCATCGAGCGATACCGTCCGACTCACGCGCTCCTCAGTCGTCCATCCTCGGAAATTCTCTATAATGTGGCTAAGTCCGTCCTCAGTGAGTTCGTTCTGATTCGATAGTTCCTCGTAGAACGCTTCGTCGGCGGCGTGGATGAACTGCACTTCGTCCTCACGTTCGGCTGACTTGTCCGTGTTCAGCACGAGGATGGCGGAGGGAATCGAGTTGTTCTGGAACAGGTTCTCTGGAAGCCCGACGATAGCCTCGACCATATCGTTATCCAGCATCGTCTTACGATATCGCGACTCATGCTTGCGGAACAGCACACCGTGGGGGATGACGATAGCGGCCTTCCCGCCGCGCTCGTCACCCTTCTCGGGGTCTTTCAGTTGTTCGGCCATGTGCATAATGAAGGCGTAGTCCCCTCGGTCTGCACGGGGCAGTTTCTCGTGCCAGTCGAAACGGCCGAATTTGTCGTCCTGGAGGTCGCTCTTGGCCCAGTCGACAGAGAACGGGAAGTTCGCCAGGACGCGGTCGAAGCGCTCCAGTTGCTCACCGTCGGTAAAGGCCGGGTTCAACAGGGAGTCCTCCCGTTCAATCTCACCGTTCAGGGCGTGCAGCGCGAGGTTCATCCGCGCGATGGCAGCGATGTCGGGGTTGATCTCCTGTCCGGTGAAGGTGAGCTTCGACGGGTCGCCGTCCTGCTCACGCTGGTAGTACTGTGCAGCCTCGGTCAGCATTCCGCCGGAGCCGACAGTGGGGTCGTGGAACGTCATGCCGTCCTCGAACTCGTCGACGAGCCGAACGCAGAGCCGGACGATGTGGGGCGGGGTGAAGAACTGGCCGCCCGACTTGCCCTCTTCTTCAGCGAAGTGGCGCACTAGGTCCATGTACGCCTCGCCGAGCATATCCGGCGGGACGCTATCGCGGTCGAGGTCGACGGTATCGAGATGCTCCAGCAGCTTGGTCAGGCGGTCGTCGGTGAGCGCTTCCGGGTCGACGTAGCTGGTCTTGAAGATGCCTTCGAGGTCCGGGTTCTTGGCTATCAGTTCCTCAAAGGCCTCGTTGATGGCCTCGTCGACGTTGTCGCTGACCTGCCGAAGGTCATCCCACAAGTAGCCCTCGGGGATGACAGGAACATCGTAGAGTTCCGCTTGGTGCGCGAAGTCCTCGCCGTATTCACTGACGATATCTTCGCGTTCCTTCTCGAACTCGTCGGATATCGCTTTGTAGAATACCAGCGGGAGGATGTACTCCTTGTAGTCCGTCGAATCGACGGCATCCCGAATGATGTCGGCGCATTTGAATAGATGAGAATCCAGTTTGTCAAGCGTAAGCGACATAATGAGTAAATAAGCTGTACCTGTCTTATGTCCAGTGGTTGGATGGCAGGATATCCGACTACCGTGAGGAGTATCGATAATTGGATGTACCCCTGAATTTATTGTCACGTGCAAGAACAATTGCACTGATACGAACAGGAGTCGGAAAAATGGACATCTTATTTGATACTAACATCTTCATTCATCGAGAAGACGACGATATCGTTCCGGAGGACTTGCGGGCTCTGGAAAAGTCGCTTAAAGAGAAAGGACACCGGATTCTCATTCACCCACATTCAGAGCGGGAGATACGAAACGACCACAACGAACAGCGTAGAGAACAAAATGAATCGAGGGTCGAGACGTATCCGACACTCGAATTTCCGAGTTATCCATCAGAAGACGACATAGACTTTCGTGCAGCGGTCCCAGAGGCAGCGGATCCAAATGACAGAGTGGACAACGCATTGCTCTACTCGGTCTACGTGGATGATGTAGATTTCTTAGTGACCGAGGATAAGGGTATCCATAGCAAAGCACTGGAGTTGGGTATCGAAGATAGAGTGTTTCCTATCGAGGAGGGATACGATTTCTTCAGACCGAATGATCCCTCGATTCGTAGTCCCGAGGCCATTGAACGGACAACTGTTGGCGAACTGGATTTAACCGATCCAATTTTCGATTCGCTAAATGAGGAGTATGATTTCAAGCAGTGGGCTCGGTCAAAGTCGGATCGTACAGCCTGGGTCAATTACAATCGGGACGACACACTCGGTGCGATTCTGATTCTCAAGGACGACGAGGTTGAGAATATCGGTGTGCAACCGGAACTAGGGAGGAACCGACGGCTCAAAATCTCCACGCTGAAGGTGTCTGAACAGAAATGGGGGTCTAAAATTGGGGAGTTGCTACTTTCACTGGCGATTCGAGAAGCGATCAATGGCAGTCATGAGGAGGTGTATCTGACTCATTACGTTGAGTCCGAGGAGGATGTACTGGTCGAACTCATCGAGACGTACGGTTTTGAAGAAGTATCAAAAGAGCCGGACGGTGAGTCGATCTTCCTGAAACGGCTTACTCCCGGCCAAGGTGATAATCCGACGCCAATAGAAACGACAAAGAAATTCTATCCATCATTTTGTGACGGTGACCAAGTTAGCAAGTACTTAGTTCCGGTTCAGCCACAATACCATAACAAGCTATTCTCTACATATTCCCGACGAGACACGACGCTGTCGGAATTCTCCGGTGAATTCCAATCAGAAGGAAACGCTATCAAGAAAGCCTATCTTTCAAACGCAAATAATCGAAAGCTGACTCCAGGAGATTTGCTACTATTCTATCGATCCCGGGATCATATGGAAGTAACATCCCTTGGTGTACTAGAGGATGTATACTCAGTACCTCACAAAGCATCCTCGGCTAGCTGTTTCTGCGGCCTGAGT
>Ga0065698_103446_pt1 | contig 13918 bp, 13 predicted proteins | sample AntLakMe24m_30um_FD_59087 | JGI IMG/M metagenome (GOLD analysis project Ga0065698, IMG submission 59087) | Hypersaline microbial communities from Antarctic Deep Lake - 24m 3.0um v2 (version 3) | ecosystem: Environmental > Aquatic > Non-marine Saline and Alkaline > Hypersaline | place: Deep Lake... | reverse complement strand
GTGGTAACTACGAATACTGTTGGTTAAGCCTGCTACTGACGACGATTTTTTCTCCCCGAAAGGGGGTGCGGGGAGCGAGTTCTCGCGATGATTCACCATGGCATTAGCAGCACGTACGACCAGTAGCACCGCCAGCGAGATTGTAGCAGATCGACAGACCGACTACGTCGCGTTTCTCCACCGCGTTCCCTTCGCGTTAGATCATATCCGTTTTGAAAATTGAAAACTGGTGTTGGGAGACCATCAGGTGTGCTCAGACAGTACGTCCGCAGCCAACTGGTGAGATGTCGGTGGGTCGTGAGGCTCGTCGTTGTCGTAGATGAGCCACTCGGCATTGATCTCGTGTGCTGCTTCTCCTGCGGCGTCGATATCGAGGTCGCCTTCGCCAAGTTCCGGGACATCCTCGGAGTCGATGTAGATGTCTTTCATGTGGACCATCGAGATCCGGTCTGCATACCGTTCAAGCAGGTCAACCGGGTCGACACCTCCTGCCAGTGCCCAGCCGACATCGACTTGGAGCATAACATCAGGTGCACGGTCAGCGAGGACGTGATAGGCGAGACCCTCCTCCGTCTCTACAAAGGATTGATCGTGATTGTGGTAGTGGAGCGTAATTCCGGCTTCTGCGAGCTCGTTCGCAATCTCCGAGAGTCGATTCGCGAACTCCTCGATACTGTTGACTGATTCGAAAAACTCCGGTTCACCCCACGGGACGACAATATCATTGTATCCGAGCGTTTCTGCGTCCTCGATGGCACCTTCGATATCGTTTTCGAGGGTCTCCAGTTCGACGTGACCGGCAGGAACTTCGAGTCCGGCATCGTCGATGGCTTCTCGAACCGTTTCTTTGTCCGTTTCGTGGACCCGGTATGCGAACTCTACCCCATCAAGTGATGTCTCACCAACGTCTGTGATGATCTCTGTGAGCGGTCTGTCAACGTTCCGGATCGCGAAGAACTGCATCCCTGTCTTCATATATTGGTGGTCAAAGGTATGCTCCAAATAACCCGGTGAATAACATCCGACGTTGTCGCAACATCCCGTAGCAGATTGAATGAGATACCAAGGCGACTCTGAGATCTTTAGCTCAATTGGAACTTCGTTAGTTGATAGGATGTCGTGTGAGTTCGTGATGACAAACGTTCGTTGTCGTCAGTTGGAACTCCTGGATAATACGGGTCCACATGATCGTCGACCATGCGACGGTCGTGGATGGCGATCAGGCTGTGTAGTTGGCGGTCCTTACCGGCGGCAACTGCAATAACTTGTTATTTGGTCAAGTCGACTTGTATTGATTTCGCCGTACTAATCACCTGTCCAGTGATGTCTTCTTTGAGATAGCGTCCGGACAGTCTATCTTGTGGGCCACAGACACCTATCGCGGCGGCTGGCCCGCGCTCATCGAGACCGAACGAGGTTGCAACACCGATGATATCGTCAAACTGTTCTTCTCTGGAAAACGCGACGCCGTTGTCTCGAACCGTTTGCAGTGCGGTGTGGAGACTTTGTTTGTCTGAGATACTATGTTCTGTTACGGCGGACAGGCCATGTTGTGCGACGATTTTGTCAACTCGGTCCGTCGCAAACGTCGCGAGAATCGCTTTCCCGGGGGCAGTAACGTGAAGTGGAACCCGCTCGCCACAGACGTAGTCAGGCGACCAAGCGTCGGTGTCTGCGGATAAATACGTACAGATTCCGAGTCCGTCTTCCTCGATGAACAGCGTTGCGACTTCCCCAGTCGTCTGTGCGAGATTGTCGACGTGGTTCCGTGCAGCGCGACACGCATCGATCCCATTGCGTGTTCGTGAACCGAGAGAGAGTAAATGGAGCGACGGGCGGTATTTACCGTCCGATTTTCGAACGTAGCCGAGTTCCGAGAGCGTCCCGAGGTGGTTGTAGACGACTCCTTTCGAGAGACCGACCGAGTCGGCCAGTTCCGTGACACCGAGAGGATCTGGGGCAGCCACGAGCGCTTCCAGAACCCTGAAGGAGTTCACTGTAGCCTCGACCGTTTTTGGCCCTTGTGGTGACATCGATATATTGCTATATAGCAGTTGGACGGTATAATTCTGTTTGTCAGAGAAAAACAGCTGTGTTCGATACAGGTTATCGTTCATGTTCTATTACTTATATTGGTGCTGAGAACACACATTTCAATTTATGCTATCTTCTTTGAAACATAGTGTGTTTTTCTCTGAAAAACAAGGTCCAAATGCCGAATTCAATTGTCTCAAGCCATATGGGCGCTATTTTCGAATCTCTACGGAACGTTTATGTACAACTTTCCGATTCTGCTCAAACGGTCGCACGATGAAGTCAGCAAAACTATACGATCCGAACTCGGTAGAGATCAGCGAGCAGGAACAACCGGAACCGACCGACGACGAACTGCTCGTCGAAATAAACGCCTGCGGTGTCTGTACGACGGACCTGCACATGTACACCGGGGGGCTCACCGTCGACTATCCGATGATCCCCGGCCACGAGAGCGCTGGCGAGGTGGTCGCAGTTGGTGACAACGTAGACGGCTACAAGGCGGGTGACCGCGTCGCCATCAACCCATCAATTCCGTGCCACGAGTGTTCGGCCTGTAAGTCGGGCCGGGAAAACCTCTGTACGGACCTCACCTCAATCGGCGGCGCGGCGACCCACATCATCGAGGGTGCGTTCGCGGAGTACGTCACTGTCCCCGCTGGTAACGTCGAAGATATCGGCGACCTCGGCTACAATACGGCAGCCTTCGCTGAGCCGCTCGGTTGCTGCATCAATGGCGTCGACCAAATCGACCTCACCAGCGGGGAGACCGTCGTCGTCATCGGTGCCGGGGCCATCGGGTTGCTGCTCACGCAACTCCTCGAAACCAGCGGGGCGGGGACCGTAGTCGTCTCCGAGCCCGTCGACGAACGCCGTGAGATGGCCCTCCAAGTCGGCGCAGACTATGCCATTGACCCGACTGAAGACGACCCAGCGACGGCCATTCCGGACCTCGCCGGTTCCGTCGACGTGGCCATCGAAGCCGTTGGACTGCCCGATACCATCGAACAGGCCCACGACCTCACCGGACCCGGCGGTCGGACGCTCGTGTTCGGCGTTCCCCCGGAAGATGCCACCATCGAAATCTCGCCGTTCGATGTGTTCTATGAGCAACGGGAGATCCTCGGCACCTACTCGCTGACGCCGGACACGTTTGCCCGGGCGGTAACGCTCCTCCAGAACGGCCGGATAGAAACGGAGGCCCTCATCACCGACGAGTTCTCGTTGGATGGTCTGGAGGAGGCCTTCGAGCAGATGGAGGCTCGTGAGGGACTGAAGAAGATGGTCTATCCATGTCAGTAGTACAGTGGTAGTAATAAATAAATAAATAAAAATATAAAAACTGATAATAATGAGCGAGATATTCAGCAGACGGACGTTTCTATCAGCCACCAGTGCCAGCCTGCTTGGCAGTCTAGCAGGTTGCACGCGCGGTGGGGAGTCGAACAGCACCAACCAATCACAGTCGGACAGCGCTAACCAGACACAACTCGACGTCGGTGCGTACCAGTCGGCCGACATCGACTGGCAGCAGTTCGACGGCACACAGATCAACGTCGGAGCCGTCCAGCATCCGTGGGTCGACGCTATCCAGCCGGTCGTCCCGGTGTTCGAGGAACTCACAGGTATCGACGTCGTCTGGAACGTGCTGCCCGAGAACCAGTTCCGAACAAGGAGACAGACGGACGTCAGTACCGGAGCCGGGCAGTTCGACGTGTTCTTCATGGATCAGGTCGTCAATCAGTATAACAACGAGGGGTGGCTGCAAACTCTCGACCAGTACTTCGACGACAGCAGTCTTTACGACGAGAGCTGGTACCAGCCGAACGATCTCTTCGAAGCCTCACGATGGCAGGCACAGGGCGGAGACTACGCCGACGCCTGGACCGGGTTGCCGATAACCGTCGAGGTCCAGACCCAGTTCTACCGGACTGACCTCTACGACGAACACGGACTGGAGGTCGCCGAGACCTTCGAACAGTTCCGAGAGAACGCCCGGATGATACACGAAAACGAGTCCGATATCGTCGGGACCGTCGGTCGGGGCCAACAGGGCTACGGTATGAACATCTACGTCCTGAACACGTTTCTCAGGGAATCTGGCGCGTCTCTGTGGACGGAGTTCCCGGAAGATTCAGGACTCGACACGCAGTCGACGATCAACGCTGCGGAGTGGTACGTCAGCCTGTTACAGGAGTTCGGACCCGGCGGAGCGTCGACCCAGAGCTGGTCCGACGTACTTACGACGATGCAAGAGGGCCGAGCTGGCCACATCGTCTCGGACGCCAATCTGTTCTGGCCTGGGCTGACTGGTGAGGACTCTTCAGTCTCCGATAATATTGGGATCGCGAAGGTACCGCGACCAGCCGACGGCGAGTTCGCGCCCAACGCGTACAACTGGCAGCTTTCGACATCCAAGAACGCGTCCAACTCCGAACAGGGCTTCCTGTTCATGCTGTGGGCGACCTCGGAACCGACCAACACGTGGATGCACCTCAACAACAATGCGGCGTTCTCGGTGCGTCAGTCCGTCTGGGAAAACGACGAGTTCCGCTCGCGTGTCGGTGAGGAGTTCGCACAGGTCTCGCTTGAATCATTGCAAGCCGCGCGGCCGGACCCGTTCGACCGAAAGTATCCGGAGTGGGGACAGCAGTACTCCAAGGAACTACAGCGGGCCATCGCGGGACAGAAATCGGCTGAACAGGCGATGACGGATGCGGCAACCTTCGCAGAGGACAGCTACTGATGAGCACCCCNACACACAAAACACAGACAGACACCACAGGCGAGGAGGGACTCGACAGAGTGCGAACGCTCTGGAACCAGTACCTCCCGTACTGGTTCATGGCACCGATGGTGGTGGTGATGGTAGCAATCACCTTCTTCCCCGGTGCGTATGACCTCTATCTCAGCCTCATCGAGGAGCCGACGGTGAACGTCTTTGCAGCCGAGTTCGCTGGCCTAAGCAATTTCGAGGCGGCGTTCGCCCGCGGTGGGGCGATACACTCGTTCATCATCACCATCACCGTCGTCGTCAGTGCGTTGGCCCTAGAGACAGCTCTCGGGTTCGTCCTCGCGGCGCTCGTGGCAGGTGTCGGTACCGGTCGGGCCAAGTCGTTCTACCGGGTGCTGTTCATCCTCCCGATGGCAGTCGCACCCGTCTCGCTGGCGACGATCGGCCGAATCATGCTCAACAGTGAGGTCGGTATTATCCCGTATCTGATCGAGGCGTGGACCCCCTTTGCAGCCCCGGCGTTCCTCTCGGAGATGCCGTTGCTGACGGTCATCCTCCTTGATACGTGGAACTGGACACCGTTCATGTTCATCATCTTCTACGCCGGACTCTCTTCGGTGCCCGACACGCTGATCGAGGCAGCCCGAGTTGACGGCGCGCCGCTGTGGCGGCGCTACCTCCATGTCATTATCCCGTACATGAAGCCGGTGGTGTTCGTCGCAGCTCTCATCCGGATGATAGACCTCTTCCGGACGTTCGGTGTCGTCTACGGGTTGACACAGGGCGGTCCGGGGACGGCGACACAGCTAGTGAGTATCAACATCTACGAACAAATGTTCATTAACAATCAAGTCGGTGTCGCCGCCGCTATCGCTATCGTCTACCTCGTCATGGTCGTCGCACTGGCGAACATCATCATTGCGAAGGTCGGCTTCAACGGGGTGTGGGACTAATGGCGACGACCGACAGTGATCCCGGCTCGGCCCAGCGTCTCGACAAGGAAACCCGAGAGACCCTTGTTTCAGTCGCCCGACACACCATCCTGCTGACGTGGTCGTTCGTCATCCTCTTTCCGCTGTATTGGCTGGCATCGATGTCGCTCAAACCACCGGGACAGGCGAACACGCTCCCGCCGGACTGGGTTTTCCTGCCCACGGTGTACAACTATATCACGCTGATCCAGAGTTCGGAGTTCGTCGCGGCGTTCACCAACAGCCTGTTCATGGTGAGTGTTTCGGTGATACTCGTCCTGCTCATCGGCGTGCCAGCGGCGTATGTCCTCTCGCGGTACGACATCCCCATGGAGCGGGACGTGCTCGTGTGGATTCTCTCCTCACGGATGCTCCCACCTATCGCTGTTGTGCTCCCGTTCTTCCTTATTTTCCGGGAGCTCAACCTCTTCGACAGCCGCATCGGGATGATACTCATGTACGTCAGCATCAACCTCTCGCTGGTGGTCTGGGTGATGAAGGCGTTCTTCGACGGCATCCCTGAAACACTGGAAGAAGCCGCCCGCGTTGACGGCGCGACTCGGTTCCAAGCGTTCCGAAAAAATCGTCCTGCCAGCAGCCAAGCCCGGCATATTCTCAGTCGCCATCATCAGCTTCATCTTCGCGTGGATAGAGCTGCTGTTCGGACTTGTACTGACGAGCTTTGAGGCGGTGCCGGTGACGCTGTTCGTCTACTCCTTCATCGGTTCACGGTCCATCGAATGGGGGATGCTCGCGGCCGCCTCGACGTCGATGATTCTCCCTGTGGCTATCTTCCTGATTGTGGTCAACAAGTACCTCGCTGCCGGACTTAGCTTCGGCGTGGTGATCAAAGAATGACAATAACAGCCGACAGACGACAGGAATCGCTCGCAACAGATACCCGCGCAGCGGGGTCGGACAGCTGCACGATGGAGACACACCAATGGCAGAAATAACGATAGACGACGTGACGAAACGGTTCGGAGACAGCACAGAAGCAGTGATCGCAGTCGATGACGTATCTCTCGATATCGACGACGGCGAGTTCGTCGTCTTTGTCGGGCCGTCCGGCAGCGGGAAGTCGACGCTGATGCGCATCGTCGCGGGACTCGAAACGCAGACCGAGGGCGATATCGAAATTGGAGACACCGTCGTCAACCAGCTCGGTCCGCGTGCTCGGAACATCGCAATGGTGTTCCAGAACTACGCGTTGTACCCGAATATGACGGTCGAGGAGAACATGAGCTTCGGGCTGAAGATGTCGACAGATAAGTCCTCGGACGACATCGAGGCCAGCGTCACGTCTACGGCCGAAATGATGGGTATCGAGGACCTGCTCGACAATAAACCAGGAGAACTCTCCGGCGGCCAACAGCAGCGTGTCGCGCTCGGGCGGGCAATCGTTCGTGACCCGAACGTGTTCCTGATGGACGAACCGCTGTCGAACCTTGACGCAAAGCTCCGGACTCAGATGCGAACCGAGATCAATCGGCTCCAGAACGATCTCGATGTCACCACGCTTTATGTCACCCACGACCAGACCGAGGCGATGACGATGGGCGATAGACTGGTTGTCCTCAACCAAGGAGAACTCCAGCAAGTCGGTACGCCTTTGGAATGTTTCTATCGACCCGTTAATCAGTTCGTCGCGGGGTTCATTGGGTCGCCGTCGATGAACTTCTTTAGAGGAACTGCGCAGGGTGGAATTCTACAGTGTGAAGAGTTCGAATACCGCCTTTCGGAACGGATGCAAGAGAGCGTGGGCAGTCACGGTGATTTCACGATCGGCATTCGCCCCGAGGATCTGGAACTGCACGCCGAAGCAGTCGATCAGAACAGCTTCGAGGTCATCGTCGACGTGGTTGAACCGATGGGGAGCATCTCGTATGTCTACTGTCGTTCAGAGGAACAGGATTCCGAGGAGACGTTCGTGGTCGAAGTTGACGGAAAACGACCAATCAACGAAGACCAGACGCTGTACGCGCACATCCCGTCGACGGATGCCCATCTCTTCGATAACGCCACCGGTGAAACACTCCATCAGCGTAAGTTCGACAGTGAGGTAAGGATGGCGTCTGACCAACAGTTCCAGAGCGTGGATGCGAGTTCTGATTCAGCATAGCACGAACATGAGTGAGTTCATTCCAACTGCCTACCGAGGCCGACTGCTCGCAACGCTCCGAGTGCAATATCCGGACGCAATCGCGAAGAACGGATTTCAACTGTTAGACCCGATATCTGGGGCGCCGTACACCAACCATCGGCGACACCTTGTAGCGACGAGCCGGTCGGTTGCAAACTTCGCAGTCGGTGCGCTAGCTGACGGCCCGAACTGGTGTCTCGACGCTGTTGAACACGGATTATCGTTCCTTAAGGAGGGACATATGGCGGAGGACGGTGGCTACGACCTCCTCGTCGACGAAGAAGGCGAGCCTCTCGACAGAACCCGTTCAGCGTACGGTCATGCCTTCGTCCTCCTCGCGTACGCACGCGCTACAGAGGCTGGCATCGATGGAGCTCGATCTGATCTTGAGGCGACCCACAGACTCATCGAAGAACGGTTCCGGGATGATCTCGGGATGCTCCGTAGCGACTGTGCCCCAGACTGGACTGAGAAGGAGCCCTACCGCGGCCAGAATGCGAATATGCACGCTTGTGAGGCATACCTCGCTGCCTACGAAGCAACAGCAGACGAGACGTACCTCGACCGTGCACGGCACATTGCTCGCACGATTACGGTCGATCTCGCCGCAGAGACCGACGGGTTGTTGTGGGAACATTATACTAGGGAGTGGAACCACGACTTCGAATACAACCAGGATAAGCCCCGGCATCAGTTCCGTCCGCCGGGGTACCAGCCCGGCCACCATGTCGAGTGGGCGAAGTTTTTGGCTCTTCTCGACCGCTACGACGAGGCGACCGACGCTGCGGGTAGAGGCGAACTCACATCCGAAAGAGGCTGGTATGCGCGTGGGATAGAGCTTTTCAACGCCGCGGTTGACAACGGTTGGGCGGATACTGGATTCGTGTACACACACGAGGACGATAGGACGCCCATTTTACCTGACAACTATGGCTGGGCGTTGGCAGAGGCTATTGGTGCTTCCGCAGCGCTCATCGAACGAGCCACAGAACACGGTGACCTCGACACGGCTGATCAAAAATCCGTGAGGCGCACGATCAGTTCATCGATTGTCTCGGCCACTATCGAGGACCTGCCGGTCTTTGGTACGAGAAGTTGGTCGAGGACGAACCCGTCACTCCCAGTTCCCCGGGCGTCGAACCCGACTACCATCCCATAAGCGCGTTCTACGAATCCTGGCGCTCTATGCGAGACGTACCGTTGGCTGATCGACCATCTGAAACACCGACTACAAATGACTAATAAGTACGATATGGATCCAACCGTAATGCTCCCGCCGAGTCCGGATCGGCGGTGGAAAATCGCGAAACAACTCGGGATCGACACGGCTGTCGTCCGCTTTTGGGGCGTCGACGACTGGTGGGAATACGACACGCTTCAGCGTACGGTCACGCGCTTCGAAGATCACGGATTCTCGCTTGATATCGTCGAGGATCGGCCACCGATGGAGAAGACGGTTCTCGGCGAAGATGGACGGGACGCGGAGATTGAGACGGTGAAAACGCTCATCGAAAACATGGGTCGGCTCGGTATCGACACCTACTGCTGGGTGTGGACAGAGAACCCGCTCGGCGTGATCCGGACATCGGACTCACTCCCGGGGCGTGGTGACTCACAGCGAATCGGTTACAGCCACGAGTGGATGGAGCGCGCACCCAACCATGAGGCGGCCGGCATCACCGAAGCCGAACTCTGGGAGAACCTAGAGTACTTTCTGGACCAGGTTGTCCCGGTTGCCGAGGAACATGGGGTGAACCTCGCGCTTCATCCCGATGATCCACCGACATCGCCGGTACGTGGCATCCCACGAATTGTACAGTCTGCCGAGGATTATCGCCGCATCCTTGAGTTACACGATAGTTCGAACCATGGTGTGACCTTCTGTCAGGGGAATTTCTCTGCGATGGCGTGTGACACCATTGAGGCGATCCGTGAGTTCGGTGACCGTATCCACTTCGTGCATTTCCGTGACGTGGATGGAGACGAGCGGAACTTCGTCGAGACCTGGCACGATGAGGGTCCGACGGATATGAAAGCCGCCATCGAGGCTTACCGTGACATTGGCTTCGAGGGGCCCATCCGGCCGGACCACGTCCCACGAATGGTAGGCGAATCGGACAGGGAAGATGCGATGGCGGGCTACACCGATATGGGACGCCTCTTCGCTATCGGGTACATCAAGGGGCTGCTAGAGTAGCAACCTCGAACTTCACACACTACAAAAATGACACTTAACACAATCGCAGTAACTGGAGGAAACGGCAAGATCGGCTCCGCGATCCTCAACCACTTGCACAAACAGGGATATGAAACCGCAAACATCTCGCGAGGGAAACGGCGTGAGGAGGTCTCGGATACATACGTGAGGACAGACCTGTTAGACGCTGGGGAAACGTACGGCGCTATCGCAAAGACAGACGCCGACGCAGTCATCCATATGGGGACGATTCCCGATCCGTACAGTAATCCTGATTTCAGGGTATACGAGAGCAATGTGATGTCTGGTGCGCACGTGCTTGAGGCGGCAGATGCTCTCGGATTGGAGTCAGTCTGTCTAGCATCCAGTATCAACGCGATGGGTAGTGAACACCAGGAGCGGCCAGCAGATGTCCGTTTCGTACCAATCGACGAGACTCACTCACGGACCCCTGACGACCCATACGGAATTGCAAAACACGCAATGGAGGTGACAGCCGATGGGTTCGGTCGTCGTCCCTCGGTGGATATGACGATCTCCTCCCTCCGGTATCCCTGGGTGACGACCGACGAGGAGATGCGTGAATACTTTCTTGAACCAGACCGCTCGCTCAACGCGCTTGAAGACGTTCATCCGGCTACCGGACGGGAGGTGCTGTTTTCCTACCTCGNAATGGATGATGCGGCGTCTATCGCCCGGAAAGCTGTCGAAGCTGAATTCGATGGACACGAGTCGTTCTGGGCGGTCGCAGATGACACTACAGCCGACGCACCGACATCTGAATTAGTCGAAAAGTTCTACCCGGAAGCAGACGTTCAAGAAGTTCTCAAGGGGCACAAAGCAGTTATCGACCTCTCAAAAGCCGAGTCGCTGCTCGGATGGGAGCCACAGCGATCCTGGAGAGATCTGTAGCGCACGATGACGCAAGACAACGAACTCGTAGTCCTCGGGTCATATACCGATCAGAGTGGAGACGGTATTGTGACGTTCTGTGTCGACGGATCCACACTCACACAACGTGACGTAGATAGTGAGCGGAACCCTTCTTTTCTCGATGTTCATCCATCCGAACCAATTATTATCGCTGTTAATGAGCACGATGATGGGGAGGCAGTCAGCTATCGCGTAGAGTCGACGAGCGGGCAGCTCGAGCGGATCAGTAAGACAAAAACGGGAGACGATGGCCCCTGCCACGTCGCTATCGATCCGCTTGGCGAGTATGCTATCGTCTCCCACTACGCGGGCGGTTCCGTCGCGTTGCTCTCCGTGGATTCGGACGGTGGGCTCGATGGGCCGCTGGACCTGCAGCGTCACCAAGGCTCGGGGCTGCGACCGGACAGACAGTCATCAGCGCATCCACACTCTGCTTGGTTCGTGACTGATTCCGTCGTCTTCGTTCCAGATTTGGGGGCCGACCGATTGGTGGTTTACGAACTTGACCGAGAGGACGAATGCCTTCGATTGGTTCCGGACGGCACACTCAAGTGTCGGCCGGGTTCGGGGCCGCGCCATTTCGCGATGCACCCGAGTGGTTCCGTGGGGTATCTGGTGAACGAACTTGCTGCAACGCTCTCGATCCTCGATATCGATACCGCTCGTCGGCCGACAGTTACCGACACACTCTCGACTCTTCCAGAGAGAGCCGATGCGTCTGATACTATTGCTGCTGACGTACATGTCCACCCATCTGGCGACTACGTGTTTGTGTCGAATCGCGGCCATGACTCCATCGCCACGTTCGAGTGTCGGAGTTCACCTAGCCATCTAACACGGACTGCGGTCACACGAACGACTGGACAGTATCCTCGAAACTTTGCAATTCATCCCAACGGAGACCGACTCTTCGTTTGTCACACCCACAGTAACGACGTGATGTCAGTTGATTTCGACCCGCAAATCGGTAAAGTCCGACCTGCTGGGCCCCGAACAGAGACAGGTTCTCCAGCGTGTCTGCGGTTTCTCTGAGTGGCACCAGTCTCTAAGAAGTCGACAGATTTTTTTGATTCAGTTGGACCTGGCCCTCCAATGGCACCCCCGACGAGATGCTCCACCAGCGGAAACTGGACAACGCCGACTTAGAGCCCTTGACGAACAGTCTCAAGACGCGAGTGCGAGCGCAGACTAGCCCTGCCTCGACACGGCCGTCAGAACGGTGAGGAGGGCCCAGATTTAAGATAGTCGTTGGAGCCATATTGGGTATGCGTATCACTGACTACGAACTGTTCGCAGTCCCACCGCGGTGGCTTCTGCTAAAATTGGAGACGAGCGACGGTCTCGTTGGTTGGGGCGAACCAATCGTACAGGGGCGTCTCCAGACGGTCGAAGCCGCCGTCGAGGAACTCGTCGGAGGGTATCTACTCGGGAAAGACCCGCTGGCTATCGAACGCCACTGGCGGATGATGTACCAAGGCGGCTACTACCGGGGTGGGCCGGTTCTCATGAGTGCATTGGCCGGTATCGACCACGCCCTGTGGGATATCAAGGGAAAACACTACGGGGCACCGATCCACGAACTGCTCGGCAGCCACGTCCGCGACAAAGTGCTCGTCCATCAGTGGGTCGGCGGCGAAGACAGAGAGCAGATAGCGAAGGAGGCTATCAACCGCCGCAATCAGGGATACAAGGCCATCAAAATGAATGCGACGGCAGAGTTCCGTGCCTTGGAACCACCGGACGCGGTCGAACAGGCACGTCGACGGGTCGCAACCGTCCGAGACGCCATCGGTGACGAGCTCTATCTCGGTGTCGACTTCCACGGCCGCGTTTCGAAACCGATGGCCCGCCGTCTCGTGGAGGCCATTGAACCGTATGATCTGATGTTCGTCGACCAACCCTTACTGCCGGAACACTCCGAGTTTCTCTCGATGCTCACCGCACAAACGACAGTTCCCATCGCGACCGGTGAGCGGTTCTACTCGCGGTACGATTTCAAACCGCTTCTGACCGACGGCGCGGTCACGGTTATCCAGCCAGACGTTACACACGTTGGCGGAATAACGGAATTACGGAAGATTGCGACCATGGCAGAGACGTTCGATGTGACGATGATTCCGCACTGTCCGTTGAGCCCCGTCGCCTTTGCGGCGAATCTACAGGTAGTATTCTGTTCGCACAATGCCTTCATGCAAGAGCAGGACTTGGCGCTCCACGACCCAGCCAAGAGCGTCGGACTTCAATATCTCGACGATCCTGCAACATTCGAGTTCGACGACGGCTACGTTCAACGCCCGACCGACCCGGGACTGGGTATCGTTGTGGACGAGGAGTATGTTCGTGAGCAGTCACGCGCTGATGTTGGATGGTACAATCCGGTATGGAATCACGAAGACGGGGGTATCGCGGAATGGTGAGTTTATTCACTTAGGTAGGCCAAGACTGCCTCTAACTGAGGTGCCATCCTCTTCCCACGGTAGGGTCTTTTTAAGACAGGTAAGATGGCCTATTAGGCTATGTGGCTACCATGTCACTCTGGATCTTTTCGACCCTGCAAACATCTGCCGACTAACCAATTCGCGCCCTGTACATTCCGTCTACTGAGGTTCTCTATCATCTATGACCTCCTCAAAGGACTACCGTGTATGGCTGTTCTACTCCGTGTTCGCAGTGTTGCTGTACAATATCTGGCGATTTATCGATTTCCTGTTGAAGAGTAGTGTCGACGGTGAGATGAACTACGCGCCGGTTCTAACAACTGACGAGATCTGTTCTGAAGTGGAAAAACAGAGCGCTCAACTGACTCCTTCTGGACCCACGTACTTTTAACCAACAAAAAGTGGTAACTACGAATACTGTTGGTTAAGCCTGCTACTGACGACGATTTTTCTCCCCGAGAGGGGTGC
>Ga0065698_103444_pt1 | contig 13947 bp, 8 predicted proteins | sample AntLakMe24m_30um_FD_59087 | JGI IMG/M metagenome (GOLD analysis project Ga0065698, IMG submission 59087) | Hypersaline microbial communities from Antarctic Deep Lake - 24m 3.0um v2 (version 3) | ecosystem: Environmental > Aquatic > Non-marine Saline and Alkaline > Hypersaline | place: Deep Lake... | reverse complement strand
TAGAGACGATCGGATCGCTACGCTTCGATGAAATGTCTGAACAGGAGTTGCGACGGTCACTCAGAGACTTCCGCAACGAAGTCGCTGCTGAACTCGACGAGAGTGCAGCCACTGAGCAAGATCAGGTCTTCCAGGAGACATTGCAACGCCACGCCGATGATCTTAGAGAACTCCACAAAGAGATCGAACCCACACGTCCATTCAAGAAAGTCGACATTCTCGGGCCAGAGACTCAACGCCACAGTCGGTGGCATGTACAGGCGATGCGGACTCGTGGAGTCGACTCCCACAGTGAGTTAGTCCGGGAGTTGTATCAAGAACGACTGGAAGCTCTCGCCGATGAACGGGGATGGGAGTAGACATGGTCGAACTACTAGATCAAATAGAACTCGATGCCACCCAGTTGCCAGATACATATGATGAACTCGTAGCGGTCGAGAAGCTGGTTCATGGCGATCATAACCCACGGCGTGTACGACCGACAGATACGCTCAAGAAATCGGTTGCCTGGGATGGACTAGATCGTCCGCTGATCGTGCGTCCCGATACAGATCGCGAGATGTATCATATCACCGATGGCTGGCAGCGATACCAAGCAGCGACCGAAACTGGCTGGGAGTACCTTCCTGTTCGGATATACGAAACCCCTCTCCAAGCTCTGCGAGCCACTGAAACGGCAAGCATTGTCCGAGAATGGTCGATGTATGAATGGGCTCAGTATTGTCAGTCACTTGCCGACGAGATTGCGGGGGAATCGAATCAAGACATAGTCGAGGCAGTCGCTGCAGAAACTGTCCATTCTCCCCAGACTGTACGCCGGTATCTGGATGTACTATCGCTTCCCGTTGAGATACATCCCTTGCTGAAAGACGGCTTGGATGGAGACAACCAAGCATGGAACGTTCTCCGCAACCACAACCCAGACGTTCGCCAATTCGGAGACTTGTGGTGGACGGTAGCCGCTCAGTTGGCCCGTAAGCAATCTTCGTTGGCAGAAACACGGGTGATCGAGATCGCCGCCAATGCCGTTGAGTTTGATACTGCAGCGGATGCAATGGAGTTCGTAGAGTTAGCGGCATCCGAGCCAGACTCCACGATCGATGTAATCCGTCGAGAGGTCCTCCTTGGGAGCCATCACAATCAGTATCTTCTGGTTCCACGTGTCCCGGTCAAACTTTCACAAAAAGAGAAACGTGCCGTTATGGATCACTGCCATCGGCAGCGACAATCTCTCTCTGATATTGTCACAGAATCGATCACCTCGCTGGCGAGTGACCTTACAGATGACTGTACCGAGGAGGGAGCCTAAATGCAAAACAACAGGTCTGTAAACAGACCGATTGATATTGAAGAGGTTCCGTCTGATTCGGACCCCGATGCGTCAGTCTCGATAGCCGCGATATACGCTCGAACATCGGAGACGAAACCAGACCACCGCTACTCAATTAATGAGCAGGTGAGACAATGTTGGAAACAATGTCAACAACAGGGTTGGGATGTTGCCTTCGTCTTCACTGACGAGGGTCAAACCGGACGAAACACGGACCGATCTGAGTTCCAGAACATGGTGGAAAAAGCAACACAGGGCTGTTTCGATATCGTGGTGTTCTGGAAGCTCGACCGGTTCGCACGCTCGGTTGTCGACTTAGTGAATACCGAACAGACACTCAGCCAGCACGATGTCGCACTCCAGAGTGTTACCGAATACATTGACACATCGTCACCGGTCGGCCGCTTTACATTCCGAAACTTGGCATCAGCGGCTGAATTAGAGAGTGATCTGACTTCACAGCGTGTCCAAATGGGGATGCACGCCTTAGCACGAGAGCATCGCTGGCCGAACGCTAGTCCACCATTCGGGTATGATCTCACCCCCGAGGAAACGCTGACAATCAACGACGAAGAGGCGGCGTTGGTGCGGAGAATCTACAACGACTACGTTGAGGTACGGTCTATGCCACAGATGGCTCACGAACTCAACGCCGAAGGGATCAGCACGAAACAGGGTGAAGACTGGAGTCGTTGGTCGGTCAGAAAGATCCTCGCAAACGAACTGTACCGTGGTCAGTACCGACTCGGAGACTACGAAGAATACGTCGAGGAGTACCGGATCGTGAGCGATGACTTGTTCGAAGCGGTCACGGAGACACGGTATCGGTTCAAACACAGCAAAGGGACCATGGATGACGACCGGAAGCAAGCGAAGGTTGAGAAAATCCTCGAAGAGTTTCGCGCTACGAAGGAGGATACTGAATGAGTGGGCCAAGTGATCAACCAGATTCTTGTCCGGCTTGTGGGGCGGCTTCGCTTTCGTATCAAGAGCCTATTGAGTCGTGGCTCTGTGATGAGTGTTCATATGTTGTCGACAGTGATTCCGTTCCGACTGATACCTGTGAGCCATCTGGTGTTGTAGACGACACATCCCAAAACCGTGGTGTCAGATCCAGTCGACTGGGAGTCACAGATCGCCGTGAAGGACAAAATCTGAGTCGAATCTCGTCGACGCACTCTCGCGAACGGAAGCGGTCGCTGGTGAACTACTGCTCTACGAAAGATCAGGTGATACGATCTGGCGAGTTGATCGCTAAAGCATGGCAGACCAACTTTATGCACGGCCGCTCCCAGGAGCGAACCATCGGCGCTGTTGTGTATGCAGTCTCTCGCGAGGCGGATTGGGCTCTCCCTCCAGCGATGATTGCGGAGGTAGTTGAAGCCGATAAGGGAGCAATCAAGCAGACGTTTCAGAAATTAAACCGGGATTTAGATCTTGATATTGACCCGCCAGTCCCAAGCGAGTTCGTTACTGCGATTATCTCGAAGCTGGAGATCCCTGCAAAGATCGAACCAGTCACCAAGCACAAGCTACGGCAATACGACGCATCTGGTAGCAACCCCATTGGAATCGCTGCCGCTGGAGTGTATATTACGTGTATTCAAACTGGAGTTAACATAACGCTCGTAGATCTTGCGCAGGTGGTTGGGTTAACGAAAGAGACGATCTGGCGTCAGAAGAAAACGCTACTGGAAGAATAAAATGGGGTGACAGGTCCGCTATTAGATGAAATATAACCGTCAAGTGGGTACCGGATTGCTTTGAGATCCAGAATTACCCACGGTGGTCAATTACTTTGAATTGAGTTACGCATCTCCGGCTTTGATCTTCTCTAACCGCTTAATTCGATGTTCTATCGTTGGTGAATACAGAGATAATATAGGAGGCAAACACAACAACCTGATAAATCCGCTCCAACCTTTATCGATCTCATTTTGGATTATTGACCCATGTTGGTGTGATTGTATCGACTGTGCCTTCCTGAGAGTATCTAATACTATTTCTGCGCCGACCTCTTGCGCAGCAAACTCATCTGCATAGTACTCTTCGTTATATAAATCTGAGAGGTTTGTAGACAAGAAAAATAGTAGATATCCGATGATCGGAAGCTGGATTCGGCTTTGATATCTGATTGAATTATGCATAATATGATACAATTCGTGATAACAGACTGCAACAATTTCGGTCTCGGATAGGCCTTCACGTAGTTTTTCACTCAGTATGATGACTGGTTCACTTGTACCTGATGTTGGGAACGCTGTTTTGATGGTTGTGTCAGTGAATACAACAGGTATACCATTAATCTCAAAGGCAGAATTGTTCGTATCCACGTCAATCGTGTTCAAGTACCGCTGCTGATACCAGATAGCCACCCAGGCTAGGATGATAACAAGTAGTGGCCAGTAGATCAACACCCAACTCAGTGTCCCAGCTGGAACAACGGGATACCCAACTAGATGAGAAATGAACAAAACAAGACTAGCTACAAGGTAAACTAACAAGATAACAGATACGGCAACACGTGTGTACTTTTTATCGTTGATCGTTGCAGGAGTGTTATAGATGTCAAATGGGTCTCCAGGAGAATCAAGCTCTCGCTTGAGAACAATTAAACCGTATACTACCACTGCATTTGTAAATAGCAATCCAAGTACCGGAATCTGCTTTAGAAAAGTGAGAAAATTATTAATTAGAAGAATATTCAAAATTAAGCTGTCAGAAATGCTGATAACCATCTGCTCCCACTGAGAATAAATTAATACATTTATTACTGGAATCGCAAATGGGAGTAGTGCAAATATCGATAAGAACAGAGTCATTTTTGTTGCTGGATCGTGACCATCTGTAGACATCAAAAACATCGCTAACGGGCCGAGTAGATAAATGAAAAACAACACGTTCAATTCATTAAATATCTCAGAGTGCAGTATGATCCCGGTAATGATATAATTTAAATATGTGATCTTTGCGAATGTAACATGATTACGGAATACAACTGGTTTTAGATCTGGCACTATTCTTTTCGGATAATTAGCCGTCCGAAACCCATCTGGATGTTGGTTAGCTATTGCATAAGGCCAAGAACATATTGCTATTGCTGAAATTGGTATTAATGAACTGATGAATGGCGGAAAGAGGTTCCCCTCAAATCCAGTTAGCAAAAGATACCCAGCATAAATTGACAATACAACTGAATTAAGAGTATAGAGAGGATGTGCCGCACAAACCTCTGTTATTTCATCGGTTTCACTATCGAGAGCATATGCTTTTGATCCCAACCAGTCCCAATGTTTGGTGAAGATCTCTAAACGCCCATCTGTTCGAGTGTGTCGACAGTCTTTTTCAAGTGCCGCTTTCGGATCAAGGCCCTCTTGTACTTCATACTTGGCCTCATACAGTTTCATAGAAATCTCGGTCGACGCAGGTAATCGTATGAGTGGTTGTCACTACCACCTGAGATCATTGACTCCATACGATCAAAGGTCCACAAAAGCACAGCAGGAATTGGATCATCTTCTTCCTCTTCAGCGATGCCAACGAAATATAGATCATCACCCTGATTAATTTTGAGTGGCTCTCGAATTCGTTTGTGTACAACAATTTCATGTCCACTATCGCTCACCTTTGTGAAAGCCTCAATAGACGTGTAATTCTCTTTTAATTCGACAGTCGATATTACAATATCCTTCTGCTCTTTGTTAAAATTCCAGTGTACTCTTGTCTCCCTATCATTTTCCGTTATAAGTCGATCTGCTACTTTAGGTGGTAGCGTTACTTTATAACCACTATGAACTTCGTTTTGCTGTATGAATTCTATTTGAGGAGACATATATGATCCTTTTAATGGATGTTTATAACATCTGCCCAAAATTCATTTCTTCTGACTATAGAATGAAAGGCTGAAATAAATTTCGGCACATCCCGAAATGATATAATAACGCATTATGGAGTTATCAAGGTAACCAAAATTGGAACTCATGACGATAATAGTTCTGATTATGTTATTATAATTTTGCTTACATATACTGTATCATAGGTCAGAAAAACTGGTATGCGAAAGCTGAATAAATGGGAAGAAGTCACGGGAAAATTAGCAGATGTAAGATCAGAAGAGGAGCAGACGCTGATCACTGTTGGTGATGTAATTATCAGGGTCACCGACCTCTCTGACACTGAACTCAAAAAATCGACAGACACAGAAATATCAATTATACGAACAGAATCAGGGTATCGATGGTTCCGTTGTGGTGATGACCAATGAATATCCCAGGTCTGTTTTCACCACAGGATGAGTCGAAAGGATCGGTCCTTACCTCTCTACTAAATACTGTATATACTGGTCAAAATAAAAGGGTCAGTAAGTCAGGTATACCTCTGTTACTTATCGCCTTTACTTGTAGTCTATACATCGGCTGCTCAACCGGGGGCGTCAGACTGTAGCTCCCTAATCTATGTCCTTTTTAACAGTGGAATTGGGCTCCCAGTGTTGGTGGGACTTCTCGATCAAAAAGAGGTCGACGGCGACCGTGTGTTGATGCTGGTGAGAGTGAGCTCAGCCTCTCAAGCTGATAACACTAGTAAAACCTCACAAAGAGAGGCACTCGAAAAGGCTGTCGAGAAAATCAACGGGACTGTTGTTGAGGTTCTTGAAGCAGAAGAGTCTGCAGCTGAGATTGAACGGAGTCAACTGAACAAGGCTCTCGAAATGGCAGAGAACGATGAGTATGATGTCCTGATGGTCTATGAAGTAGATCGGCTGAGTAGAGCAGACCCATGGGATACAGTACGGTATCTACATGATCTTCGGCAAACTGAAATTACACTCTACTGCGACTCATATGGGTACATTGACTGGAATGAACACTATGATTTCGAGATTCTCTCTCGCGAGGCTGTGTTTGCACGTCGGTGGCTTGATCGACTACGAAAAGGCCGCGTAGAAGGGTGTGAGAGGAAATTAAAAAATGGAAAATGGCCCTTCGGAGGTGATCCACCCGTCGGATACAACACCGATGATGAGAACAATATCAAACTCAACAAAGAATATGCTAAGTTTATTCCAGATGTGTTTGAGATGTATCTCGAGACACAGAATAGAAGCGAAACGAAGCGACGTTTCAATACAATGCTTGAGGAAGCCGGGTTGGAACCAATCAGTTATCCCCAGGTGAAGACGATCCTTCAGAGTAAGCTCGTGCTTGGACGACTGGAGTACGCCGGTGAGGTTGTAACTACGAATCCGGAGTTAGAACTCGTCGACAAGTCAGTGTTCCAAGAAGTACAGTCGCTGCTCTCAAATCAAGGATCGCGATCGGCAACCGCTACCAAGCCGGATTTTTTGGGTGAAGCTGTCGACCAATTCGGACTGGACTTCGTCATGGATCTCCTCGATATATTTCAACCGTTTCGCTGTCGGTCTTGTAACGGTGATCTCGAACGACATGCATCAACAGAGATTTGGGATATCAAGATGCCGAACTACCGTTGCACCGAATGCGATCATCAAGATCCATTAGTAACCGAAACAGAACTAAAAAATCTGCATCAGACACTGCCACTCCGCTGTCCGTACTGCATTGCTGCAGAGGATTTCGAGGTAGAGGAATTGCGCACTAGTGGTTCAATATTTGACTACAAGTATTCATGTGAGTTATGTGGCTATGCTTTTGGAAGTAATATGGAACCCGATCAAATCCGGCGGATGCTTAGCCATCCCGAACTCAAATTCTCTATCACCTCCGATGATGAATCGACGGAGGAAGAAGCAGAACCCGACGAAGATAATCAACAGACTTTCGTCGATTTTAATTAGTATTCTCATTGACTCATCAAGCTCAGCTCTTCTTTATATATCGTTGTGACACGTGATTTCACGGCTTGCCTCTTCGTCAAGATCTCTAATTAGTTGTCTTTGTAGAAATTCTGGATACTCGATTAGAATAAGTGGTTAGAATAAGCTACGGACAGTATGTCATCCGAGCATGCGTCGATAGTGGATATCCAGGAGACGCATCTTAACACCTACCGGAGCAACCCAGATCGAATCGAGTCCGACGCAGGGACCGAACGTCAGGACCGGGCAGATTATGACGGGCGATTCATTTTCGAACTGCTCCAGAACGCCGTCGACGAGATGGGTGATACGTCTGACCCAAACATACGGTTGGAACTCACTGAAGACAGTCTAATTGTCGCGAACAATGGGGCTGCGTTCTCTATTGACGACCTCTATGCACTTACTCTGACCACGCGGACGACCAAAGCAGGCGACACCTCAATCGGCCACAAAGGCCGTGGTTTCACCTCTGTTCTGGGAATAACTGACCAACCAGCCGTCTTCTCATCATCAGTAGCCGCACGGTTCGACAGGAAAGAGACGGCTGAAATCCTCAATGCTGATCCAGAAATCAGTAGGGCATTCGAGGATGGACTCTCGGCGTCGAATGTTCCCGTGCTTGGTATGCCAGATGAAGCAACCCCCTCTTCGACGGTCCAAGAGCTTCTTGAAGAAAGTTACACGACTGTCTTCGAGTTTCCCCTTCGTGATCCAGAGGAGCTACGGGGGAGGATTGAACGAAAACTGCGTGCACTCGATGCAAACACCGTCGCGCTCCTGCCAGAGCTGAAATCCATCCAGATCGAATGCCCGGAGTGGAATCGGACGTGGCGTGTTCAGCGTGAAGATGTCGACGATTATTCTGATGCGTCACTCGTACACCTGTCACGGACGACGGACACGGAGGATGGAACAGAACATGATAAACAGTCGTTCATAGTTTTCGAGACTACCGAGGTTGATCGGTCAGCCATCGTTGAGCGATCAAATCTGAGCGAAGTTGAAGTAGATACGATGGGCGTGCTCTCGGTTGGCGTGGGATTCAAAACAGAACCTACCTGTGAAAACCCCTCAACGAGCCCCTCTGATTGGCGGCTGGCTCCTGTTTACGCAGGGACACCAGATCAACCGCCAAATGTGCACGTTTTTCTCCCTACGAAGGAGCGAAGTCCGATCCCTGCACTCATAACGGGGACATTTCAATCGGATACCTCACGTCGCAATCTCACGCTTGACTATGACGACGAACAGGGATATGAGGGTCAATTTAATGCTGCACTATTTGCCGAACTCGGCAAGTTTCTCAGAGAGACTGTCGTATCTTTCGTCGAGGCCTCGGCGACGACATCTGGAGAGTTTCTCGAAACTCTGGACCCCTCTCTGGGCGGTACGCGAGAATGGTCGTTCGTACCCGGTTCTGTCGAACACTGTCTGTTTGAGACGATCAGAGAGCAAATCTCGACTATCTCATTTGTTCCCACACATGGTGGTGAGATGCCACAACCGATCGAAGAACTGGTCCTCCCATACACTGCCGTTGAGTCAGATGGTCTAGGGACTGGATTCGCTGAACTCATTGATCGTGAGCAGATCGTAGCCGATGATGTGGTCGGATATCTCCCAGCAAGCCATCTTTTGACTCACCGCACCACAAATGTACTTGAGTCACTTGGCGCGATTCGGCTCCCATCCCCAGCAATCCCACAGAGCCTTGATGAAGCTGGTTCGAATCCGCTGCTGCGTGAACACGTTGCCAACAGGGCTGAGGAGAAAATAGCCATGGAAGAGTCGGATCAGGACGATCCTGTACACCTGTGGGTCGACCCAATCCTTGTCCACCTTGTTGAGGTGCGTAAAACAATCGAGTCGGACGAAACGCGCGATGCGTTCGACGCTGCCTGTCGGTCTGCAGAACTGTTCCCGACCGGGACCCACACCGGTGCGGACGGAAGCAGATTCGCCGACCGGATGCAAAGCGGCGACCAGCCCTTCTTTATGCCGCCCGAAGAGTCGGTGGCGAGTGGGAGTCTTCCGACGCTCGCATTCCTAGCGCGTGAACTCTACCATGGCACTGACCCCGATGCAGCACCAGCTCTCCGTCGATCGATCCTCCCGACCGATTTTCGATCCGAAATCGAGAGCATCTGGCGAATTGATTCCTTCTCGTTTGAGCGTGTGTTCGATACGGCAATCCGGCCGTGGATACCCGGACCAAACTCACAGGATGTCGATACATCGTCTCTTGAGACACCAGAGACTTTGTCGACGATAATGAGGATGGCGGCAGTCGGATCACCCGAGAACGATCGTGATCCAGCAGATCCGCTCCTGTATCGCTCTTCGCGGCGGTCCTTTTTTGAACTCTCTAAGCTTCCAATTCCGGCAGTGCCACTGGGTGGAGGAGACATTGATTGGAAGCCAGCTCACCGCGTCTACGTTCCGCAAGAATGGCAGGAGGCACTGGACAGAACTGTCCACGCCCACATCGAACCACTACTTATTGATGTCGACGAACAAACCAATACGGATAGATTTGACCCGTGGGTGTTGCCTCCACTGGACTGGTTTGATCTCAAGGAATCTGAGACCTCCGAGCTTGAGGAATGGGTGTCGTTCTTCCGGTGGCTCGGTGTTGCGGAACACATCCGTCCGCTCCCGCTCTTCGCACCGGATGCGGCGACGCGCCATAGGTACCGGAAAACGAAGGGATTCCGGCGACCGCCGCGATCGACAATCTCCCCGACAGACGATCTAGTTGAATCGGAAAAGACGAACACCCCCGTAGACTCACGTTATAGTGGTCTTTCAGATCAAGAGTGGGAGAGGTACCGTGACCACCTCATAGAGAACGTCGACCCAGAACTGGATATCGAGGAAAACGGCTACCTCTTCCAAGTGAACTCGCTGGAGTATGCTGATGAAATTTTCACAGCTGCAGAGGCTGACGAGTCTATCGGGGCACGTCTACTAAATCACCTCACGGCGTGGTGGGATGCAGGACTTGGAAGCCACCAGCACGCGCTGGCCACGGAATTCACTAACAACCGGTGGCGCGGGTCGAACCGATCATACTTCTTCCGCTCAAAGGAGCAACGTCCTGCGGGTGCAAACCTATGGGTGTGGCAACTGCGCGAGCATGATTGGGTACCTACCAGTCAGGGAGCGGTAGCGCCGCCGCATGCATGGCTCCTGCCAGCAGCCGATAAAAAGCGATTTAGTCTGCAACTCGATGGCCAGCGGTCCTTACTCCCGTTTATCGAATCACTACAGTGGGTCGAGGATATGGAATACACACCTGAGGGGATTGCGTCGGCATTAGGTATCGGAACACAGCTCGAACAGGGCGAATTCTCTCCTGACGACGTTGCGTCTGTTCTCTCGTCTATCCGTGATCACCTTCGGAACGCTTCGGTTGAACCAGCCCGTTTTGCAGGCGAAGTGGAGCTTCTCTATACGCGAGTCGCTGAACTCCTCCCAGGCCTCAAAGCTAATCAAATCGCCAACTCAGGGTGGATGCTCAAGGAAACGGAACTCGACACAACTCATGTTCTCTGCCGAGCCGGTGACACGTATGACTTCCTGCCAGCGTCAGAGGCGTACTTTGTCCGCTCACACACCGAGCGTGAACGGTACGCGAACTTAGGGTTGCCACAGATTGTCCTGTTTAAGCCAGAAGCTGCTCGATTCGGGATCTATTTAGGTGCCACAGATACGAACGACGTGGTCAACAAGAGCCCACTCGCTGGCGACGATATTGGGTTGCCTGCGGATATTGATGGGACTAGAATCAATGAGGAGTGGATCCAGACGATCCTTGTGGCGCTGCTTTTGCGTCTCCGGGCAGACCGACCTTCGGCAGCCGCAGTCGATCAAGACACTAGCAACACACAACGCTTCTTTGAGCAACTGGACATCGTCGACGGGCTAGACTTGGAGTTGACGACGACCGAATCGTCAGCTCAGTTCAGCGGAGACACCCGCCCACAGCCGTACTACATCCAACGGGACGGAGAAACCAAGTCGAGTGTGCTGATCGACGGATCGCTAACACCTTCGAATTTCATAGACGCATTCGCCCGCGCCTATACCGACTATCTCAACATCCCGCAGTATTACGAAGGCGTGTACAATCTCATTGATCACGCATTCGGTGATTCATCTCCTGAGGGGAAGCTCTTGGACCGGCTCAATGTGGTTGGGAACGGCGTCCGTAGTGATCAGTTCGATGTGGTCAGAGACCAGATCTTTGGAGAGGGAACAGATATTGTGTACGACGAGCCGAAACGAGAGGACACCAACGGGGAAGCGGACTCACCCGATGAGACAACAAGCCAAAGACGAACTGGGACAGCAGGAGATAAAGACACATCTCCCGAACAGGGGTCAGCCACGGGATCAAACCGTGTGCCAGATATAGAGACACTCACCCGTGTCGGCAAAAGCAGTATCTACAATCCCGAATCAGTCCGACCCACATCCAATGGCTCGGCTAAACAGCAGACGGCCGGACAGTCAAATGGAGGGAATGGGGGAGGCGGTACACCTGCCTCACAGGAATACCGGACCAAGATCGACGACTTCGGGATGGCACTTACTATTGAGTCCGAGATTGATCGCCTGCGACAGCAAGGAGAGGACAACCCTGAAATGAAAGTCTGGGACGTGAGCACGCCAGAGACATATCAAAACGCGAAATATCAAAACGCGAAAGGAGAGACTACTCTCGTTGAACAAGCTATCGACAACTTCCTTGAGGAGGCCGAGATCTCTGCAGACAACAACCCGTTCGATACCGACTGGCCTGGATTCGATGTGCTAACGATTGCGACCGGTGCCGATGGGATGCCTGTAATTGATCGGTGTATCGAACTGAAAACTTCAGGATTGAAAACACGCAAACCTTCGTTATCCTGGAATGAGTGGAAAGCCGCTGGGAGTACGCTGGCGGATCGATACTATCTCTATGTCGCCCGCAACATCCGCGTAGGGAAAAGCGGCGATGCGACGCTGCTGGAGATCCCACGCCCGTTCCAGACGTTGACCAACCATCGGCGAGAACGTCGCGAGCGTGAGGTACAGCTTGACCTCCGAAGCTTCGATCTTGAAGATGATCCAATCGTGGAGCGTCCCGTTGAGTGGGAAGAATAGAGAAAGAAACGAATACCACTCTGGATCACCTGCCTTCCCATTGACAGCGACTACAAATTCAGTTGTGGGATGTGTGTCAAAATAGGCCTCTCTGAGTTCCTCGCGGTCGATATGATTGTAGGATTCCATGGGATCGACTTCCCGTGAATCTCCGCGTAACTCTTTGAGATACTCTCGTTTCATCCCTGATCTTCGAAGGTGCGTTGTAAACCAATGACGACAGCAGTGTGGTGTGAACTTTTCGTCTAATCTGTCTGCGTCTGGATTGTGTAATCCGATCTTTTCTGCATGTTTTGTGACGACAGAATAGATACCATGTCTCTGAAGGCGATCGTTTTCTTGATTGATGAAGAGAGCATCTGTCTCAGGATCTGCTTCATTTCTAATATTAATCCATTTTTTCAACACACGGGCGCATTCGTCATCAAAGAAGACGATTTGATTGGTCCGTTTGGCTGTAGGTTTGAGTTTGATTGACTGCTCTTCCCAATCAATATCCTGCAGGTCAATGCGAATTAGTTCATTTCTTCGAACTCCCGTTTTGGCGAACAGGAGTATGACTGCCTTGTCTCGTGTTTTCATCACCGACAGTACCAACCCGGCCATCTCTGAGACTGAAATGAGCTGTCGCTCTTCTCCGTCACTGCTCGTCTTATCCTGGAGATACCGCTTGCGGAATGCTGGGATTGGATTATGCTCCAAGTCCTCTTCGTAGCTTAGGAACTCGTATAGAGAGTTGAGAGCAGAGAAGTACACATTGATTGTTTGATCAGAGACACCATCTCCTCTTCGACCCTTCTTTTCATTCTGAAGGTGGTAAAGTAGCTCTTTCAACCCACTTTTATCGAGTTCTTCTAATGAACAACCGAGATAATTGAAGGTGTATCTCAGATCACTCTCATATGTCTCAAGTGTTCGTTCTGCTGTACCACGTAGCAGCTCGTCCTTTTTGTATCTCTGAATGGCATCTTCGATATCTTGAGGCACTTCTATTGGCATCGTTATCCCCACCCCACCTCCAGCCGTGGACCGTTTCCTCTACTAGCTCGTATCGTTCTAATTGCTCAAGCTGACCTTGTACTGCTTGGACGAGGTCAATATTCTGGTGGTCAACATCCAGTCGACGAAGTAACTCATCAGCTCGGATTGACTCTGTATTCTGAAGGATCTCGATGAGTTCAGTATCGAACTGCCGCTGTCCCTCAAAATCATCTTCAAGGAAGGGTTGCGTTCGATAGCGTTTCAACTCGGTCTTGAGTTTCTCAATCATGACGTCTTTTTCCTCGATTGTGGTCTGCTTCTCCCTGAGTTCCTCTTGCAACTTTTGGAGATCTTCAGCCGAACCACCTGTTTCGAGGAAGTCTGGACCCCCTTGAGCCAGTGCATATTGGACGCAGGCCTGGACAAATTTTGAAAGCGACATGCCGGCTTTTTCAGCCGATTCTGACCACTCTGCCTTGCGTTCCAGAGAGTCCAGATATACGTCAACTCGACGGTCATTGATAGAATCCGTCTTATCCATGGAACAACACATGGACGGGGAAATCATAGTATTTACGGTCAAATCAAGTGCTCCAATCCCCGTCGGAGCATTGTAGCGAGCGTCACTCTGTGACGCGCGCAACGGAGT
>Ga0065698_102350_pt1 | contig 14146 bp, 25 predicted proteins | sample AntLakMe24m_30um_FD_59087 | JGI IMG/M metagenome (GOLD analysis project Ga0065698, IMG submission 59087) | Hypersaline microbial communities from Antarctic Deep Lake - 24m 3.0um v2 (version 3) | ecosystem: Environmental > Aquatic > Non-marine Saline and Alkaline > Hypersaline | place: Deep Lake... | reverse complement strand
AGGGAGATCAAGGCAAATTCGATAAAAAGGCCAAAGAACTAGCCGATTAACGCAACCAACTTATTCATGTCAGATACCACCGAACCAACCAAAGAGACACTCCAGCAAAAGGCAGAACAGATTCACAACGAGGTAGATGAAATTTCGGACTCTAAAGAGGATATCGTAGCATCGATTGACGTATTGGTATCCGAATTTAATGTCCCCCTTGATGAAGCTGTCAGATCCGTCAAAAGAAAGTATATTATAAAGAACGAAGAAACAGAGCCAGTCAAACGGACGAAAAGACGAAACGTAGACGGGTCAAAAGTGAAATTAACCGTCGAAATTGATGATGGAGAGAATCTCACAAATCTTGAACGGCGACAAATAGCAGATGCGGTGTTAGAAGATGGACTAAACACCGAGGAAGTAAGTTGGGACAGAGATCACCCTGTTCCAACTGTCGACAACGAAGTTGTCTAATTAAAAAGACTGTTTAACCACAACACCAACAACAATACAATGGACCCAGAAAACCCAGACACGAACCCAACCGAACTATACGAACTAGAAGACATCCCACCCCAGAAGGATAATCACCTAACTGCTGAAGGTGAAACGATTCTAGTTCACCCCGACGAAAAGATCACCATCACACCAGGTGATGTGGTCTCATTCGAACATGAAGGTGAAGGACCTGCCACACACGAATATATTCTTGAACTCAAAGAAAACGGGGTTATCATGTATTCTCTTCTGGGAGAATCATATAATCAAATCACCTTCGAATCAGTCGCTGACACACTCAGACAAAGCAACCAATATACGATCTTCAAAGATCCCTACGACCGACGAGCTAAAGCCCTATATCGAGACGGAATCCCCGAACACGAGACCGTCGAAAGAAACGGACACATCTGGGAGCTAACCGAGTACGATACTGGATGCTACCACTGGATCAGAGAACTAAACGAAGACGAATACGATTGGGACCCCGAGGAAGATAATGTCTCTATCGTTGGATTCGATAAACCTTGCCGTACAGTCGACATCCGACTAGAAAATGGCGGATTCAGTATCGTAGGTAACGAAACTGCTGGACCAAACTATCACCGACCAGGATACACTGAACCAATAAGCAGTGAATATTCGGAAAACGCAGAGACTACAGAAGAAGCACTCGAAAAAGCACTCAACATGATTGAGCAGTTATCCTAGGAGTTCGCCTACGGATTTATTGATAAAGTCAATGCCATCACTAACTGCTTCAATAGCATAGACTGTTGCACTGTTCACCGTTCCCTTTGCTTCAAGTTCAATATCGTCGTTAGCATAGGCATCTTGAAAATCAGAAACAGGCTGATCTGAAACGTAAAGATCGCAAGCTGTTTCTCGATCAGTGATCATGATAACATCAGGTTCGCCAATTTGACCAAGCTCAACACTCGTAATATTCAACCCATCTGTATGGGCAGTATAATACTCCTGTTGAGCCCCACGAATTTGCAAATGTGTCGTATTCGAATTAACAACAGTATCTACAGCTGAAGGGACAGCATCCGTATTCTGGTTATAGAGACTAACAGCAGAATCAACGTCAACACTGAGTGACTCACCCTCACATTGCAATGAAACAGTCTCTGAAGGAGTTTCAACCGCTTGAACTGGTGTCATCAATCCGAATGACAACCCCACAGCAACAACCAATGTAATCAGAATACGTCTATTCATACAAAAAACAACCTCAGGCATTCTAAATTTTTTGGGTTTACCTTCCCATGGATCTGCCAATATTGCATGACTTTCACTAAGACCCGTTACAATCACTGCGTGTTGCCCATCTTCTGAATCAAGGCCCTGAATACGCTTAGCGTCGACAATTACGATTGTCGGCATATCTTTGTCGAGGTTTCTTTCAACAACATCATCAAATGCGGAAAGGGGTGGTGAACCTGTCCAATATTTCATATCCAGATTGACAATTCCCAATTCTTCTGAGAGAGCTACTAAATCTTCTGGGCTTGGTGACCAACCAGATTCACGAATACGGATATAATCGTTCTTTAATTCATCTGGGGATAGCATGACTGTCCCATTCCTAACTGGCTCTAACGGATGTACTTCAGAGCAATACTGCAACACCATCCCTAAAGAATACAGAAGACACTCATTCTCACGATTGGGCTGCGTCAGTAGAGGTACACGTAGTGTATCTATCCCGTCGATTGTTGCAGTGTGAGATGGCATAGTGATTTTCGCAACCGGATATATCACCGATTTGGATGATTTACACTTGAATCTACTTGTTGTCTTTCAAGAATTGATACTCACAGATTCTAACTGGTTAGATCCCTCTATTTGGAATAATGCGTCACTCACATCCAGTCCATGCATCTCTGCAATGTTGGCAGCCAGCTCCCATGCACGGTTGGCGCGGTCGGGATCACTGTCTTCGATCTCGTGACCGTGACGATACAGTGCCTCGACGATCAGTAGATCATCCTGTGGGTGTGATGTCGACCGCATAGGAACAGTCGGCACGGTATCCTTTCTAAATCTATGGGCTTGGCAACTGACCAGCGTCGACAGCTGGTGACGATGATTTTACTCAGTGAATTCACTCAACAACGCCAAACTACTCGTAACAGTCCGTGAGTAGCCTTCTTCTTCAATTGTTTGTTGCCCTGCTTCGAATTGTGCTTGAGCACCTGTTTCGGTATCAGGAGCCATTTCAGCGGCTTGACGGTGGAATTGAGCGGAAGATGAGAACGAAATCGCAGTGTTCCACGATTCGTCGACAATTTCTTTTGCGTCACCCACAACCGAATTCAGTTCCTCAAGCTCCCTAATTTGACTTTTGGCGTCAGAAAACGAGTCGACAGCCGAGTCGAAACCACGTTCAGCATCACGGAAGTATCGTTCAGCATCGGCATACGAATCGTCTCGAAAGAGTTCCTCACCCCGCTCAAAATCCTCCATCGCGTTATTGAACTCAGTTTCACCGCCTCCGTAAGTGTCGACAACCTCCTCATACAGTTCCTGACGTTCCTCGTCGTTGTTCTCAAGAACGCCCATACAACCAGCAGTTGCGGTGGTCAGTGCGATTCCGGTAATAACGAACTTCCGCCGTGAAGACATGAACTACCAGCTATAATGAAAATACAAAAACAATTCGGTGGAGGTTACTCGTCTTCGAAATTCGCGGGCTCCAACTCGTTATTGAGATACGCTTCCCCTCTGTCCGAAATCTCGTAATATCCGTCTGAATCTTTCTCCAGTAACCCTCTCTTTTCTAATTCACTCGTATGAACTTTCACAGTCGAATATCCTACATCGTAGCCGTGTCTCTGCAAGTTCCGATGAAGCGGCGTTGGGGCGATCTCAAGATCATACACACACAGGAACTCAAGAATCATGAGATCGGTCATCGTCATCCACCCCTGTGTTGGCGAATAGATAGTACTATTTCCGAATCCAACGATCCCCGCTTCTACTGATCAATCGGTCGACCTACTCCGACAGTCGTGATTCACGATCCGCTCTGGGAGGCCCATCCGGCCACAAACGGGACACTCTAGCAACTCGGGTCCAGACAACTCGTCGACCAATAAATTTGACGCTACAAAAATAATGCCTGAGAAAAACAGAAACAGCGCAACACGTTTAGGGTGTATCAGAACGACCGATCTAAACGCCACCGAGAAGTCGCTCATCATTCACAAAAATTTTAACAGAGCGGGAAAGAATACAGATACAAGACAAACATGGTAAGCAACGCAGACTACCAAGCAGCCGCAGCAGCAAAGGATGCAGACACACTCCCAGAAGAAGTGATCAAGGGAACTAAATTAGGACACTGCCCTAACTGTGACCAACGATTCGAATACCCCCAAAACAACTTAGACCCATGTCCTAACTGCGGTTCAGAAAAATGGGTATCATGGGGTGTCAGACTTAACGGCGAAGACATCCCAAACGAAGAGATCAACCAGTAACGAACAACCAACAGAAGAAACCACCAATACAAATGGGAATCACAATGGGGAGGTTCGACGAAGAATTGTTCAGAGCTTCATACTACCATCATGGCCACACCATATGCAAATACTGTAATAATACTATAGACTTGTCTACTGCCGATAATCTTAACGAAGCTAAACAAATTGCGAACGAACACATCGAATCTGAACACAGATAATCGACTACCCAAATAAAGATAGCAGAGAAAATAAGACAATCAGTTGAAGTGGCACACCGGAGAGGGAATTGTGGATTTTTATACTCCGTTATAGAAGTGGAAGATTACTGTAATGGTAAGAGAAATCGAAGAAAGAAACCGTACTGTATTAGTTGAAGATGGCCAAAGAATCGGACTCATCCTCCAATGCGGATGGAAGATTAGAGAAGGTGACACCCTCAATCTGGATGATGATATCCTAAGTAGAATGGAGCTACCAGCAGGGACAACGATCACCGTTTCCAGAATCATCAAAGACCCAGGACGGTTCCAAATTGCATACGAACCAAACATCGAAAATGAAGAGTCTGAAGCAAAAGACGACTATCACATCAGTCCCATCTACGAATTCGCTCTTAACAACTGGATTGAAGATGGTTATGTGAATCGTGTGTAAAGTGAGTTTTTAGATCTCGTTGTGGGTGAGAGATAAATAAATGAGTGTAAATACCGATAACACCCACAACACCGAGAAGATCCAAGCAGTGGATTTGTTTTGTGGTGCTGGAGGGCTATCAACTGCCCTTGCCCTTGCCTGCGAAGACCTCGATCAAGAAGTCGAGTTGTTTGCAGTGAACCACGACGATGATGCAATTGCAACTCATAAAAAGAATCACCCATGGGCCACACACCACAACGCCAAAGTCGAAGAACTACACCCACCAAGTGTAACCGGATCAAATGATGTCGACATTCTAATCGCAGCTCCAGAATGCACATCTTATTCGAAAGCACGGGGTGGAAAGCCTGTAACGGAGCAGATGAGAGCGAGTCCGTTCCATGTTCTTGATTGGGCGAACAAAACTAATGCAAAAAATATCTTAATTGAAAACGTACCTGAGTTCGAGAAGTGGGGTCCAGTTGCTGAAGATGGGAGTCCTACTCGAAATGGAGAAGTCTTCGAAACATGGGTAGACATGATCCATGCATTAGGCTACTCTGTTGAATGGAAAGTCCTCAATGCAGCTGATTACGGTGATGCAACTTCCCGCGAACGGCTATTCATCGTCTGCCAGAAAAACAAGAGAGCAGAACACCCCGAACCCAGCCACAGCAAAGACGGAACTACAGGAACCGAAGAGTGGCGATCAGCTGCCGAGATCATCGATTGGTCTGATCCAGGTGAAAGCATCTGGCAACGATCTACACCGCTGGTCAATAACACGATGCAGCGTATTGCAGAGGGCCTACGGCAGTACGGAGGCGAAGAAGTCCAAGAATACGCTAACGTGATCGCAGAGATAGAGAAAGACGATGTGAGCCAGCTACAGGAAGATGTAGTCCCCATCGAGGATGTCGAAGAAGCTCTCGAAACCAAAAACAATCCATTCCTCGTTGAGTACCAATCCGTTGAACACAAGGATAACGTGGAGAGACAAACCCAATTCTGCATTCCATACATCCTGCGGCAACAGTCAGGTGGAAACCCACCACATGTAGAGTCACCACTCCCAACAATCTCTAAAGCTGCTGCCATCGCGAAAGTAGAGTCAACACCATTCACCCTCCCAGACCCAAGTGTGTGCCGAGAAGCCAACTCTGGATCAAAGGAGAGGCCCACACACACGCTCACATCGAAAGAACACGAAGAGGAGGCCATTACCCCTTACTTGGTTCCATACTACGGAGAGAGGAAAAACCAGTCCCCACGCACCCATGATATTGATGATCCATTCCCAACGATCACCGCTACTGGTTCAGAACCACATGTGGCCGAACCATTCTTAATCAAATACTACGGTAACTCCGACGAAGCAGCATTGGACGAGCCGCTTCCAACAGTCACAAAGAAAGGTCGATTCGCACTAATCATTCCGAGGCTCTACCCTCTAGGAGTCGACATCCGATATAGGATGCTACAGATCGATGAACTGGTGAAGGCTACCGGATTCCCGGATGACTACGAATTCGTTGGCAATAAGACTTCAACCAAGAAACAAATTGGCAACGCTGTGCCCGTCAATCTCGGAAAATCGCTGTGCAAAAAGATTTTGACAGGCAATGCGCCATCCCTACAGACGCTNCACTTCACCTTCCAACGCACCAGCAGACGATTAAACAGCACCGCCAAGCAACCAACTAATTTCAAACACAAACAATGACAGTAACCAACAGCTCAGCCCCAACGAATCAAAACAAAGACATCCCACGATCAGAGCCGGAACAAGAGATCCCAGAAGCGATCTTAGAGGCAGGCACCCTCATTGAAGATTGTGACTTCATCGGTGTCTGTAAATCGCCAGAACTGAGTCGAGAAGAAGTAGAAGCAGCAGGCCCAATGTACGTCTGGAACAACAAAGAAAAAGGAATCAAAGTAGGCGTATTCAAGAATAAGAACTGGGCCGAAGACGGATATCCATTCACTGCCGCAAAGTGGATCGAAACAACCCAAGGAGAAGAATACTGGAGATATACCCACATCGCTGAGAACTGGGAACAGGCTATCAATGCAACCGAAAACAACATCGACATGAAAGTATTCTTAATAGAGTCTAATTTTGCAGAGTACTACTCAGACTGGCAAGAACGAACAGGCGGAACAGAATACGAGCCGCCAAAACCATCTTGGGAATCGTAACCAATCGAACCCAGACTAGAATAGATCGTATTTTATCTACCGTTTGAAGAGGAGTTAGACGAGAATAGTTTTGTAGTATCGCAGAAAGAACGACTACAGACAACCCACCACCATTTTCAAAACCGCAAGGGGCGTATTCAGTCATAATGGAAGCAGATACTTCGAAAGGTCATGGAGGAAGGCCCTGTCCAATCTGCGATGAACCAATGTACAAACGACACTGCAAATACATCTGCGAAATTCACGGCGTCATATACGACTGTTCAGACACCTTTTGGTAACAGATCAAAGACGCAACTTTGCACACCACCAACGAAACGAAAACCCATGAGACAACCACCAATCGATCCAGCCGGAGACTACGAGAGAAAAAAGAGAACCGGAGAACGACAACGAGCTGTAAAAAGAAGACTAGAAAACAGAAGTCCAATTCCAGGAAACGTCCAAGTCAAATTCGACACAGGACCTGAGGATACAGCACGAAAAGCAGAAGAGACTAACCAATTAGCAGGAACAATCAGATACGGTTTCAGTAAAGGCATATCAGAGCAAGACACCATCGACCTAATCAGACCGGATGGAGAGAAATTCGGAACCGCCGAAGTTGTGATGATGATCGAAAACACAGTCAAAAAGGTATGGAAGTCAATCAACCGTCTTGGTATTCTATATGGGTCAGACTCTCTAACAGAAATCGTAGACTCTCTTAATTATTACTACGAACACAACCTCACCACAGATACTGAAGTAACACTCATGATCTATGAGCCAAGCATCAACGAATGAATGTTATTTTTACATCCCGTTGTGGTTGGAGGTAATTTAAATGGCAACAGCGCAGTTTGCAACAGTCAGTAACAGTACCGCAGAAGTAACCGACATTGATGCAGTCAAAGAACTCCTTGATGACCACCACCTAGGTAATCTCGATATCGATTTCGTTGGTGAAAACGAAGACGAGATCAACATTAGTGGGTACGATTCATTGAGTGTGCTTCAGGTCGACGAACACGGAGATCCCCACGGCCATCCAGTTACAGACGAATTCCTAGAAAAGCTCTCTTCATATATCGCAGACGGAGAACAGCTCGACATCCGAACAGTCGGGAACACCAAGCTCCGACATGTTTTCGCGACTCGATATGTCGTCACCAGTGATTCAGTCACCCATACCAGTCTAGAAGACGGCACCAACGAAGTGTGATCTATTAATACACAATGGGAAACAATTCAGACCCAGAAAACCCGATCAGTAGAATCAAACCAAACAATAGCTCACTAAACGGTGTAATTGCCGTCATCGAAAATTGCGAATTCTGTGGAGGCACACACCAACACGGAATCCCCGATTTTAAAGATCAAGAGACCGCAGAGTTCAAATCTCACCGAGGAAGCCATTGTACCGGTCAGGAAACAGATGGATATTACATCACGGTAACAGAGAACACAGACATCTCATTGTAATCACAGAACAACAACAGCAGTAGTTGAAAACACGCCTATTCTATTCAATAACCACCGAAAATCTTTTTCATATAGCCAAAAACCAGTAAAATATATCCGAATTATGCAACCAAATTCCGATAGAACACTACGCACTATACAGTAAGGCGGCAAAAGAGAACCTGAAAAAAGCCGGGTACGAAACTATCGGAGATATACTTGATGCCTCACAAAAAGAGTTAATGGAAGTTGACTACGTTTCATACCGTGTCTGTCGACGAATTAAACGAGGTACTGGGATTCGCCTTGGTCTCACAACAATTCCAGGTATTGGAGACTCAGTTGCCGCAGATATCAAAGCCGAAGGTTACGATACCGAAGAGAAACTCTGGAATACGTCAACAGAAGAACTAGCAGAAATACCACACCTCACAGTTGAAATGGCTGAACGAATCCACAATGTCATCGACCCAGACAAAGACGTAGTATATACTGAATTTTGACACCCTCTGCGATGAAATTGCTATATTTTCAACAACTGCTAGAACAATAATCCACAAATTCATCAAATTCAGACATGAAGAACACACGATCTACGTGGCCTGAAGTAATGTCTTGAATCTCTTCACGTTTCTTTATTTTGTACGCCCTGTCATCCTTATTAGCAGGGAAGGATTTGAGACGAAGATACAACACAGTCTTACACTGTGGATGTTCTGACCGGGTACTCTTCAATCGAGACGTTACAGACTTAATTCGTTTCATAAGCTCATGTCTCGATGTTCCAATAGCAGTAACCGCAATAAACTCATCAGGTAACTCATTTTCATGATCAATACCGGGCTCAGATATAATCACGTTAGGAGAACCATCCATACCGGTCCCCCTCGATAGTGAGAATTGATCCGTCGAAAGACGATCATGCAGTTCCGAATAAATATAGAACTCTTTAGACCGCTCATATCGTTCACGGTGACGGAAATAAGGTAAAAGAATCGACTCTATATTCCGTTTAGAACAGAGTTCAGACATACACACGGAAATAAACTCTTGATAGTTGGCCCCTCCCGAATCCACATCCATATCGTCAGTAAATGTCTTCCCAAGACCATGGATCTGGAAGTCGTCTGTCAATGTCGCATGAGTGAGCTGGCAAGACGCCAATAGTGCCTTCACACCAAGCCGTGGATTAGCTTCAATGAGCCGCTCGAAATTGCGTTTGTCAGCACGATCAAAAAGAAGATACACCCCACCCTCCCGTTGTGAAACTGGGAAATGGTCAATGAGAAGATCGGCCAGTTGTTCAACATCATCACGCAACCTAACTATGAAATCCTCATGCGAATCCTCAAAGGAGCTAGAATACGCAGGTGGACAATAATTAACGAACGCCGAATCATCAAGCAGTACCTCTTGGCTGAATTCCTGAAGGCTAGATTGTTCGTTACTCATTGANGATCACCCAATTGAGACTGAAAGACAGGACAAACTGACTTCAAATCAGAAACAAGTTGGTCTGATTCATCAAAATGGTAAACACCTTCAATATCCGCAGAATCAGGTGCATTCTCATAGAGCCGTTCCACATAATCCCCATAATACCCTGAACCAACATCACCAAAGAAGTCAAACACAACAACGATAGAGGCATCAGGATGTTTCTTGTTTAACGATTCAATTTCGGACTCGAACTCATCAAAACGATGGTGAATCTCATTTCTACCCATCTTCCTCACTTCACCCACAACAGCGAGATCACCACCAATATCTGGAATTGCAACATCAGGTTTACCAGCAAAACCACTTCCAGACACAACTGGAATCCCTTGACGTTCTAATAACGACAACAAATCTTGTTCAAACTCCTGTCGATAAACACGACGATATTCCACAGTCCACCGATACTGAACAGTTTGTAACACAGCAGACAGGGGGAGAGATCCAGGCAACTGACCACAATAATAGTCGGCAGTCTTCCTTACGCGAGGGTTCGTATGTATCAACCCATCCAAATCCGCAATATCATGAAAACCACCAACGCCAACTTCACGTTGAACAGTTACTAGCGGGACTCCACAAACCCCTGCAAGTAATTGGAGAGTGGCCTCTGGAAAATCATTAAAAGCCGCATAGAGACGATCATCCTGATCTGACCCTATGCGATCAAATTTCACTATTGGTTCTTCCCCCTCTGCCTCTATTGGAAAATGTCGATCTAAGACACGAACAACATCACCAATCAACTGAGTCCTCTTTTTTTCAAAAGGTTCAGAATAATCCACCGCAGACGTTGGTCGAGTAGTCGAATCCAATGTGATATCACAATCTGAAACAGCTGTAACCTGTTGAGATACCATTAATTCAACTCACGTTGTGTATGCTATTCAAAGTTTGGGTGATTCTCTCATAAGAATTAGCGATGGGGAATGATTTTTTATCTCCGATTTGAAATGGAGATTAGAGATATGATTTCAGAGATCAGAGAAGATTTGTATATTTCCGACCTTGCAAGTGTGGATAACGAGTCCCTTGAGGAACACAACATCAACCGAGTAATCACCATGTGCAAAGACGATGTTGGAGATCAAATCAATTGCAGCCACGAACAATACGGAATCAACGACCACAGACATGATTATTCAGTATTCGAAGCAGCTGTAGACGCCATCCAGCAGGCATGGAAAAACAATGAAACAGTGTTAGTCCACTGCCATGCTGGGCAATCAAGATCTCCTTCAGTCTCAGCAGTTGCTCTATCGATGGACGAAGAGATCACCATTGAACAAGCATATGGGAAAATCAAAGCTAAACGAGAAATCCACCCCTCGCCACATCTAAAAGATAGTGCCCACGAATACGTCACACGGAATTCTGATTCAACAATCACTTGAACATAAGTTGCAACAACGTCTTGGTAAATAACGAAACACCCCCATATGCAATCCAGTCCGTTTATGTCAACACTAGAATTGCAAAAAGGATAACAAAACATTCAACACATTAAATAGAATCTCACTATCCATTTTGCGAAATGGAGAAGAAGCAGTACCAGAGCGAGCGAATATTATTGGTCAAGGAACCGGCAGGGTGGCTATTACACTACCAGAACTCCCCAATAACAAAGTTGTACAAAATATCAAAACCACCATATGAATCAGGCAATCCACTTGTAAGAGGAGTTGTACAAAACGCTGTCGAGATATACCTAACCAAACACTCACACAAACTATCCAACACAATTCTACCAACTTCAGAATGGCCACAAAACCACACTAGGTGGATCATAGCCCCTAAAGTCGAAAAGGTCGGAATCGAAGACAAAGACTTCGGTGCAGCCATGAATCAAATCATAGAGTTGGGATTTGTCTCATCAGAGTATACGATCAAAGAAAACTGGGGCAGATGGAACGGGGAAATCTACTTAATTGACTATGGATATATAAAACCTGACGAACACCCTAACATTGAGTCAATACTCGAATCAAGCAAAGTATGGACAAGAAATAGAGATCTGCATGAACAGTGGAAAGACGAGAAAAACAATTAAATAACACAACAAGACAAACACATATAATGAATAATCGACAATCGGATCAAACCAGTGAGAACAGAAAGAATAGATATACAATCGTAATGCGAACGAAAGCAGCAGCAATCATCGCAGCAGAAATACTCTCAAAAGACGCAAAAGCAAACGAGGACACAGCTCCGTACTACCCTACAAAAGAAAAAGTACAGAATAACGATCCAACAAACGCACCAAAAGGGTTAGACGAAATCCACGTGTCGTTCACAGACGATGAAAACGGCGTTATTGCTCTTTCAGATAATGACAAGGCCGTTCGAGAGACCGTTTTGAATGGTGGATATCGAAAGAAGGTAAAAGTCTACGATTCAGCAGAACAACTCATCAAAGATCGACCAGAGACAATAGGCAAATTCATTTCCTCAGATAAAAGAGCAGACGATTTACTTGACGAAATCAGATAGACGATATACATGGTGAGTACAGAACAAAAAAAGAACAACCAACGAGTGATAGCAGAAGATCTAGCAGAGCGATTAATCCCAATCAGAAGACACCCTCACGGAGCTGGATGGGGTACCGGAGAACTAGAGCAACCCCAACAAGAAGGATTTGCTATCAGAAAGGAAGTGGAGAGAACTACAACAGAAATAATACAGAGTATCATAGAACAGGAATAACGGATGCCCCGCGAGACACATAGAAAAACAGACAACAGTACAGAAAATACGGAAGGTGGAGAAGAAAAACCACGAACTAACTTGGTGCCACGACTCAAAGCAGCAGCCAAACACCCAGTCCATCTAGGGGCTGTTATCATCTATAGTTGGATAATTCACAGATTCTATCTATGGGAACTAACCAGCAGAGAGATGGGGATCGCGATCTTCGCAGCGATGGCCGGAGGTCTATTTTTGCTTCAAATAGCAATAATTGCAGACTACCGCTTGAAAATAAATTACCATGTGTGACTCTATAGAGAAACAAGTGTCTCCTGTAGTTGGATGCGTTCATGGTCGCCACCGCTTCGAGGACGCACTGTATCTGGGCTCCCGAACAATATCGAATCGTAATCACCCGAATACACAGCACTCACTGGTGAATCATCATCAGCAGCCAATCGAGCAGCATAGCCTTCGCCAGCCCCATCCGCTTCCACATACGGAACACCGAGTAGATCAAGAAGCTCACGAGAGGTCTCATGGACTGTCGGTGTGAGGCTTTGGGTCTGTGCCTTGTACCGACGTGCAGCTTCGACATCACCCTGTTTACGAGCCTCTTCCATCAGCTCTTTTGCTTCCTTTTTCGACTCACGACGATCAGCGATTTCATCAGCCTTCAGAGATTCAGGCTTCCCATCAAAGACAAAAACTGGCTTAACGCCCGCCTTCCAGAACGTGGGCAAACCACGAAGCAAACCCAATAAGTTCGGAACTTCGGTTCCATCACTCGTTGTGTATTGACTCTCACTCCGGTATCGAACTTGGACAGTCGAATATCGAAAGAGCCAGTGGTGAGCGTCTACAGCCAAGACTTCGTTCTCGTAATCATCTAACGTCGACTGTTCAATCACAGCAAGGTCTCGAATTGAGGAGACTCCCATTACACCATACTTTCTCCCCCAGTGTGAAAATAATACTCATCACAGACAACCATCAAAAAATGAACTGCTGGGCCGAGATTTGGCTATTCGACGCCAATTACTGAGTCGTGACTGTCACACCGCCAGAGTAGCGTGGATCACCCCCTTCCGGCGGCCACACATCTTCTGATTCTGAGTACGCAGAAGGATCATCATCAGGGTGGAGTTGATGCTGACCCTTCCAAGCATCAGTCATGGTCCCAGCAATGTTGTGATCCTCACGGGTATGATGCACACGCCAATTTGAACCATCATCGCCAGCAGGAGTCACTTCATCACTTTTGATGTAGCGGATATCATCTGTTTGGATGACGACATTCTCTATGTCTAGAGTATCATCATCTGGATCATCTCTTGGATGAACAATCGAAGCTGTAACCCAATCAGCTCCGACAAGCCGTGCTACCTCGTCAACATTGATTTCATCACCATTTGTGAATACAACGGTGACTTCATTCCAATCATCTGCCATTGCACCCCCATACAAGAAACGCTACTGAAATAAGATTTTTTCTAGGACTCTCTAACATTAACGAATATACCCCATGACAACACCTATTTAAATGATCGAATCTGTTTATACCAAGATCAAATATGGTTTATAAACTGTTCAAGTGTGGTGCCAATGATATTTTATATCCTATGTTGAATGGTGGATGGAATTAGAATAAGAGCATCCACACAAATTGACATCCTCCCCACCCTGAAGGGCAAGGATTCCCACGGCACTGCACCGCT
>Ga0065698_100851_pt1 | contig 14157 bp, 12 predicted proteins | sample AntLakMe24m_30um_FD_59087 | JGI IMG/M metagenome (GOLD analysis project Ga0065698, IMG submission 59087) | Hypersaline microbial communities from Antarctic Deep Lake - 24m 3.0um v2 (version 3) | ecosystem: Environmental > Aquatic > Non-marine Saline and Alkaline > Hypersaline | place: Deep Lake... | reverse complement strand
AAAAGGAGTGGCTCTGTTGAAACCATCTGTCGCTGATCGGTTGTTGAGAGCATGCTGAATACAGAGCGCGTATCGGCCATCCACCGATACGGAGTTTGTTCGGGGCCAGCTAGTCGAGTTCTCTTGTTTGGGGTGTACAGATGGCGAGATCGGAAGATCGTCTGGGACAATCGCGAGGGAACCGTAGGATGTTCCATCGACCCCCGATGGTTTGGGGTGAATTGAGGGTCGATGGAAATTACGTTGTGAAACCGGTTAGAATAGACCCTCTACACCCCAAATGCGGCGGGGGGGTTTCAGACGAACCCTTGTGGGTCTGAAGCCTGGCCGCGAGAAGGTGGTTTCATCCGAATCGCGTCTAGAATGCTCATTAACCAGTATGAAGAGTTCATACATTCTCGTGGTAAGTACCCAAAGGTATTCAGTGTTCACAACTAGCTTTAATGGACACGATATGCATTCTGCTACTGAATGATAGCGTGTCACAACCGGTACCCGTTCACGAGGGTGAAACAGGTGTGACGGCTGTCAAAGACCACAGAAACACTATGAGCGACGACATCACCAACAAGATAAGCCTCGATCGCCGCCGCTTCCTCCGTGCGACGAGCGCAAGCACCGCGGCAGGATTACTCGCAGGCTGTGCAGGGGATTCGGACAGCGAAGGAACCGATGGGACCGATGGAACGGCCAGCAGCGATTCCGGCGGCGCTACGGACAACGAACTCTCCGTTATCTGGCCCGGCGGCATCAACAACATCAACCCACTTGGCTGGCTCACCATCCCGGACTACGACGCCGTCCGGATGATGTATGAGCCGTTGACCAGCGTCGACGCAGAAGGGAAGGCTATCGGACACGTTGCTAAGGAATGGGAAATCTCCGACGACGGTGCCTCCTACACCTGGACGATTCAGGAGGGAATCACATGGCACGACGGTGAACCCCTTACGGCGGAGGACGTGGCGTTCACGTTCCAGGCAATCAAAGAGTACGATTGGCCGTACCTCGGCTCGTTGTCCAGCGTCATCGCCGAGCCCAGCGAAATCACGGTCGAGGACGAGTACACGGTGACGACGCCGCTGACTCAGCCGTACGCACCGCTGCCGCTGGTGTTGGCAGACCTCGGGATGATTATTCCGAAGCATATCTGGTCCGAGTACGACAATCCAGCAGAAGTCTCGAACACCAAGGACCCCATCGGAAGCGGTCCGTTCGTCTTCGAGGAGCGTGAACCGGACCAGTTCCTCAATTTCTCGGTTGACGAAGATTACTGGGGGGAGATTCCTGACTTCGGTAGTGTGAGTGTGGAGATCATCTCTTCAACAGACTCGCAAGTGCTGACGATGAAGGAAGGCAGTAGTGACATGCTACGCCTCCAACCCGGCCAGTACGTCAACGAGATCGAGAGTGCGGACAACCTCAGTGTGGTGCAGGGCGGGTCGACATACGTGACGTACATCGGCGTCAACACGAGCCGCACCCCGCTCTCGGACGAGACGCTCCGGAAGGCGATGGCCTACGCGGTCGACCGCGAGACAGTCGCCGACCTCGTCAACGCGGGATACGCGACGCCTGGCTACTCGCCGGTGCCCCCGGGACTGGAGTTCTACCACAACGGGGACTCGAACAGCTACGCCCACAGCAAAGAGCAGGCTCGGACGATCCTGAACGAGAACGGTTACGAGGTGCAGGGTGACGGCCGGGTGACTCCGGACGGCGAGCCGCTCGAACTCGTTCTCTCTATACAGAACACAGGCAATTGGCCGCGAATTGCGGAGGTGCTCTCCCGCCAGCTCGGCGAAGTTGGTATCAGCGTCGAGGTGAACTCCATGGAGTCCAACGCCCACACCCAGAAGGTCTCCGTCGACCAGGACTACGATCTCACGCTCAACACGTGGCGTGTCTGGTTCGACCCCGATCCGTTCCTCTCACCGGTGTTCGAAGAGGAGGGAACGCTCAACACCAGCCAGTACCACAACGAGGAGTTCGACCAGCTCATGCAGCAGCAGCGCCGCGCGACCGACCCGCAGGAGCGTCAGAGCTACCTCTATGACGCACAGGATATCGTGACTGACGAGCTCCCGTGGATTGTCCTCTACTACCCGCAACTGCTCCACGGCATGCGCTCCAGTGCGTGGGAAAACTTCAACCCGATTCCGCGCTACGGGATGCAAAGCCCTTACGGGCTCGAGCCCGGGACCGGACCGATGGTCAAGCTCGACCCCAAGTAGCCCGTCACCGACTCCCTACTCTCTAACGAATGGCCACAACATCTTCAAAGAAAGCGTATATCGCCACACGGGTGCGGAACTACCTCGTCGCGTTCACCGCCATCCTCGGCGTGAATTTCGCGATTCCTCGGGTGATGCCCGGTGACCCGACCACGCGGTTCGTTGGCCCGGGGTTCACCGAGGAGGCCCGCCAGCAGTTACTTCAGGAGTTCGGGCTGAAAAAACCCATCTGGGAGCAGTTCCTGTTCTACCTGACCAACACTCTCACCGGCGATTTCGGTGTCTCGTTCGCCCGGTACCCGACGCCGGTCATGGACCTCATCGTCGAGCGACTGCCACGCACCCTGTATCTGATGAGTGCGAGCGTGACTATCAGCGTCGTCATAGGCATCCCGTTGGGGGCTTTTGCCGCCTGGAACTTCGGCGAGCGTGAGGACCTGTTTATCACACAGTCCTCGCTGTTCTTCCGCTCCATCCCGACGTTCTGGCTCGCCATCCTGCTAGCGTTCATCTTTGGTTACGTCATTCCGATTTTCCCGATTTCAGGCGCGACCAACAGTGCGTCTCACCCGTCGTTCATCGCGTACTTCCTGGACCTGACCTACCATACCTTCCTCCCGGTAGTGACGATGTCTGCGTACTTCCTTGCGGGTTACACGTTCCTGATGCGGGGAAGCCTGCTTGATATCCTGCCAGAGAACTACATCAAAATCGCCGAGAGCAAGGGGCTCTCCGAGCGCCAAGTACTGTTCGGCCACGCCGTCCCGCCCGGCGTTCCCTCCCGTTTTGACTCAGCTTGGGTTCCAAATCGGGCGACTAGCTGGCGGCGCGGTACTGGTTGAGACGGTGTTTAGTTACCCCGGCATGGGACAGCTGATGTTCGAGTCGGTTTTGGCCCGGGACTACCCCGTCATCCAGGCAACGTTCTTCTTCCTCGCCGTCATGGTGCTCGGCTCGATGTTCCTCGCGGAGATCCTCTACACAATCATCGATCCCCGAATTGGAGGCGGCGAATGATACAGAACGACACATACGTAACGACACAAGAGGTGAAGCGATGAGCACGGCCGAAGAGTCCAAGAGTACGAACCGATGGGTTGATCGGTTCCAGAAGTTCCTCTGGGAGTTCCTGACCAACCCAAAGGGACTTGCTGGGGCGCTCCTATTGGGGACAATCGTCTTCATCAGCGTCGCCGCGCCTATCATCGCGCCGTACGATCCAGAGGCATACGGCGTGGGGAAAGCGCTCGCACCACCCTCCGTCGAACACCTGTTCGGCACCGATGACCTCGGTCGGGACGTACTCTCACGGTTCCTCTACGGTGGACGCGTCTCGCTTCTGGTCGGCGTCACCAGCGGTCTCGTCGCCACGCTCGCGGCGACACTTATCGGCGTCCCGGCGGGCTACTACCGCGGCCGTATCGGCCGCTGGATCACGACGGCCATCGACATGAGCCTCGTCTTCCCGCCGTTCGTGCTGGTCGTGGTGTTCGCGGCCTACGCCGGCAGCAGCATCTGGAACATCATTCTCATCCTGTCGCTGCTCTCGTGGCCGATTCCGGCTCGAACTATCAAGGCCAAGACCCTCAGCGTCCGAGAGAACGACTTCGTCGAGTCGACCGAAGCGCTTGGGGCTTCGAACTTTCGCATCATGCGCCAGGAAGTACTTCCGAACATCCTACCGGTCGTCTTCGCGAACGGCATCCTCCAGATGGTCTACACCATCTTGATGGAGGCCGCAATTGGCTTCCTCGGACTCGGCGACACCGCCCGCATCTCATGGGGGACGATGCTCTACTTCGCACAGAAGCAGGCCGCACTCAGCAGCGGTGCCTGGTGGTGGATGATTCTGCCGGGATTCGGCATCGCCCTCGCGGCGTTCAGCTTCATCCTCGTCGGCAGTGCGCTCGACGAGGTACTTAATCCCCGCCTCCAGCGGCGGACGTGGGGCGACGACTGATGTGCCGCCTCGAACAGATAACCAACTGCCGACACACCCACGATATCNATGAGTAAGCAGACCCAGGACCCCTCCCCAGACGCTGAGGAGACGCTACTGTCGGTTCGGAATCTCTCGACGTACTATAGCGAGGGCGAGGGCGACGTACCCGTCCGGGCCGTCGACGGCGTTGACTTCGAACTCGCCCGTGGAGAGACATACGGACTGGTGGGCGAATCCGGCTGTGGAAAGTCCACGCTCGGGTTGAGCCTCATCCGAGCGCTGCCGCCACAGGGCGACATCGTCGACGGTGAGGTACAGTTCAACGGTCGGGAGATCGGAAAACTGCCCAAGTCTGAGGTTAAGGACATCCAGTGGGCCGAGATCTCCATGATCTATCAAGGTGCACAGAACGCGTTCAACCCCGTCAAGACCATCGGCAAGCAAATACGCGAGCCCCCTCCGAATCCACGACATCCTTCCAAAAAGAGGAACGCGAGGGTCGCGTGCATGAACTGCTGGAGAAAGTCAACCTCCAGCCGGATGTAGCGACGCAGTACCCCCACGAACTCTCCGGCGGCATGAAGCAGCGCGCCGCCATCGCGATGGCGATTGCCTGCGAGCCGGACCTGCTCATCGCCGACGAGCCGACGACCGCACTTGACGTCATCGTGCAGGCGGAAGTGCTGAACATGCTGAAGCGCCTGCAGGAGGAGCTGAACTTCGGGATGCTCGTCATCTCGCACAACCTCGCGGCCATTATGAAGCTCTCGGACCGTATCGGCGTGATGTACGGTGGGCAGATAGTCGAGACAGCACCGTCGGAGAACATCTACGATACACCAAAGCACCCCTACACCGCGCGGCTACTCCAGAGCCTTATCGACCCACGGCGGCCGCCCGACAAGGTCAAGACCATCGAGGGGACACCGCCAAACCTGCGGAATCCCCCGACGGGGTGCCGATTCGCCGAACGGTGTACCTTGGCAACTGAGGAGTGTCGGGCTGAAGAGCCCCCGCTCGAATCAGCAGGAGACAACCACGAAACCGCCTGCTTCCACCACGAAGAGGTATCCCAGCTTTGAGTTCCGAATCAACTACCGCCCCGACCGAGTCGAGTGAGGAACCGGTGCTTGAGATGCAAGACCTTGAGAAACACTTCATCAAAAGCAGAGGGTGGCTCGAGTCGCTGTTCGCTGACGAAGAGCGGGTCCGCGCCGTCGACGGCGTGAGTCTCTCGATCGGCGAAGGCGAGATCTTCTCGGTGGTCGGCGAGTCAGGCTGCGGGAAGACTACCCTCGGGAAGACGCTACTTCGGGTTATCGAGCCGACCGCCGGCGAGATCCGGTTCAAAGGAACCGACCTCGTATCGCTTTCGGACAGTGAGATGCAGGAGATGCGCAAACACGTTCAGATCGTCTATCAGGACCCCTTCGAGGCCCTGAACCCCAAGCGGACCGTCCGTGGGCTGCTCCGGCAGCCAATGGAGATTCACGATATAACGGACCGTGAGGAGCAGCGCGAGCGTATTCACCGCGCGCTTGAGGACGTGAATCTCCTGCCTGCCGAGGACTTCCTCGACCGATATCCCGAAGAGCTAAGCGGCGGTCAGCTCCAGCGCGTGCTGTTCGCACGGGCACTCGTGCTCGACCCAGAGTTCATCGTGGCCGACGAGCCCTCGAGCATGCTCGACGCGAGCGTCCGCGCCCGAGTGCTCGACCTCATCGACGAACTCCGCAACGAGCGGGACATCTCGTTTTTCATCATCACCCACGACATCGGCGCCGCCCGCTACCTCAGCGACCGTATCGGCGTGATGTATCTCGGCCGCATTGTTGAGATGGGCGCCGCAAACGGAATCATAGACGACCCGAAACACCCCTATTCGAAAGCGCTCATCGAGAGCATCCCTTCACCGGACCCCCGGGAACCGCTGGAGAGTTCGGGTATCGGGTCGGAGGTGCCCGAACCGGTCGATCTACCGAGCGGCTGCCGGTTCCACCCGCGCTGCCCGGCCGCGACTGGCTACTGTCGGGAGGCCGACCCCGAGTGGCGTGAGGTGCCCTCCGAAGACGACGCCGAGCGGATGACTGAGTGCCACGAAGTGGCGCCGAAGCGGACCCCCTCAGACAGAGGGGCTTCGGCGGGCCAGCGCGACCGGTAAATCCGGTACGCCTCGACCACGAGATCCCACTGTCTTTCGATGAACGCACGGTCGGGCATGTCCATCGTTGTTTTCCCCCACCACTCATGGCGCTCTCGAAGCTGTACCCGAGTTTCTCGTTGACCTCTGCGTGGTCGCGGAGTTCCTCGGGCGTCACTGCCTCCTAAACCCCGCCGGTTTCGTCGATATTGTGTTCTACGAGGAGCCGACCGCCGGCCGGGTCGACGCTGGGGAGTGCTGAGAGGCTTGACAGCAGGGGTTCGACCGTCGGTTTCGGCGTGACGACGGCGCCGAGGGCTGCCCCACTGTGAGCGCTTGCAGGAACCCGCCCCGCAAGAACTCGGAACACATCGGTTGCTACTCGCTACCCGGCACCTACTGTAGAAAATTGCAACGTGTCAGTTTCCGATATGGAGATGTGGGGCGGTGGCGTGGTCAGTCCCGTTCGGCAGTCGTCCGCTTGTGCTCGCTGTAGAACGTTTCGCCGTCACGTTCGAGTCGGTATTGCATTGTTACGAAGGAGCGAGTGACTGAATTCGACACCCGTGAGCGGACCGTCTCGGTCGGGAACCCCATCGTCGTCGTCGTTTCACGGTCGACCGTCTCGGCCGAGAGGGAGTCCCGCTCGACAGCTGCCTCGACGGCCATCTTGTAGTTGAATGTCGCGCCCGGGAGTCCCTTGCTGTAGGACTGTTCGAGCGATACCGAAACCGTGCCTTCGCTGTGGTCGACGGCCGTCTCCCAACTCGGGCCGGCCTCTTCGGCGTACACGTCCTGGGGCGGGTCGAAGCGGTAGCTGTCGCTGAACTCGGGACTGCCCTCGTGGAACTGGCCAGGGAGCGAGAGGGTCGCAGGCGTGTCCGGTGAGGACTCCAGAAGGAAGCCGGCGCTCCCCTCGGGCGGCGAAACGTATGGGAAGAACGCGCCACTCACGGCGACACGGAGTTTGTGCCCCGGTTCGACCACGTGAGAGGTGGGACGCAGCGAGACACAGATGGACGTCTCCGCACCCGACTGTAGGGGGTCAGCCGACGCGCCGAGCTCGCCGGGCGGGTCGACCTCACCGTCCCCGAGTTCCGCGCGGGTGACGCCGTGGGTCACCAGCGTCCCAGTGCCGTCTGGAGCCACATCGACCACCCGGACAGCCACGAGCTGTGCCGGCCCATCGGGAACGATGGTGAGCGAGGCGCTCCCGGTACCCGTCAGTTCGAATGCGTCCTCGAGTTCGGCCGTCTCGTAGGTGAGCGACCGGGCGTCATCGGGGCGCGTATCGAGGTCCGTGCCGCCAGGGATTTCGAAACCCAGCGACGCCGTGCCGACGCTGTAGTCCACCGTCCAGCGGTCCGATACCGAGTCGACGCCGTCACCGTCCCGGAGACCGTTCCCGCCGAGCGTGAACGTCACCGCGTCCGCGCCGTTCTCGGAGGTTGGCCACGCCTCACGCTCGCGCCACTCGCCGGCGAGGTTATCTTCGTCGGTGGGTCGCTCGGTCCAGTAGCCGAACCCCCGGTTCGGGGTCACGGCTTGTGCCCTCCTCCCGGAGGTGGGCGTCGAACCACGCCTCGACTTCGCCAAAGAAGTCGATTCTAGCCGTCTCGCCCTGCTCGGGCATGGCGTGGCGCCACGGCCCGAGAATCACTTCGGTGGGTGCATCGATACGCTCGGCGTAGGCGACGGTGCCGCCACCGAAAGCGTCGCGGTAACCGCCGACCGCGAGTGTTGGTACCTCGATTCCCTCGACGGGCACGTCCTTGCGGGCCCAGTAGTCGTCCTTCTCGGGGTGGTCGAGATACTGGAGGAGGAACGGTACGCGCTCGCGCAGGCCTTCGAGCCGTTCATCCCACCGCTCGGCCCAGCCCTCGACCTCACGGTTCGCTGGGGGTTGGAGGGGGAGGTACTCGAAGTTGGGCGCCCACTGCCCGCAGGTACGCAGGAACGCCAGCGCGCCGCCGTCGAAGTAGGCGTCGTAGATGCGAGCGGGGGCGTGAATCGGGACGATAGCCGCCAGCCCGTCAGGGTCTTCCGCGGCGATTTCCAGCGACGTGGTACCGGGGTAGGACTTACCGACGACGCCAACGTTCCCGTTGGACCACGTTCGATCGGTCAGCCACTCGACGACGGCGGCGCCCTGACGGCCCTCCGCAGCGGAAAAGGGTTCCGCGACGAGGCCGTCTGAGGCCCCAGTTCCGACGGCGTCCGCGACGACGAACTCGTAGCCAGCGTCGACGAAGTACTCGACCATCGGGTCCGCGCGGGTGGCCGAGAGATCGTCCTTGTGGTAGGGGGTATATACCAGAACCACCGGCCGCGGTCCCGCCGCGTCGGGTTCGTGCCGGGTCGCCCGGATGGTTGTGTCGTCGACGGGGATTTCGAGGTCGTGAACCGCCCCGTTCTCAGGCATCTCGGCCCTCCGTCTCGGCCGCGGCAAAGGAGTCGAGGAAATCGGCGGCGTCGGCGACCAGCGTGGCCCACAGCTCTTCGCCTTTCTCCGATGAAGCAAGGGTCGGGTCACCCACATGGCCCAAATCTCCGTTTTCGGGGGAATGGGCTGTACTCGGGGTCAGAACCCGGTTGTCGTTGCCAACGAGGTTGATGGATTGGTAGGGACCAGTCTCGTGGCTCTCCTTAACGAACTCATCCTCGGCGACGAGTTCAGGGTAGCGTGCGAGCATGAAGGAGGTCTCGAACTCGCCGCCGTGCATCCCGTCCTCAGGTTTGCCGTCCCGTAGCCGCTCGTGGACGGAGATGCCGAGTCGGAGCGGGTCGATCGCAGCGAAGGATACGTCGGGGTGTCGTTCTTTGCTCCGCTGCATCGCTGTCTCGATGGCTGGGAGGTTGGCAATGCGATGGCCGTTAACGGTCACGATGTTCTCGAATCCGTGGCCCGCGAGGCTACTGTACACGTCCGTTAGCACCGACACCACCGTCTCAGTCGAGAGCGAGACCGTTCCCGGGAAGCCAAGGTGGTGATTCGCATCACCGTAGGGAATTAGCGGCGCCGTTAATACGTCGGCGGCGACGGCTATCTCCTCGGCGAGGTCCTGTGCCTGAAACGCGTCCACAGCAAGAGGCAGGTGGGTGCCATGCTGTTCGGTTGACCCGATGGGCACGATGATCGTTGGCGATGTCTGATCGGTCAGGTACTGTTCGACCTCTGGCCAGCGGAGTTCTTCGAGTCGGTGTGTCTCGGTCATTGGTTTTCCTCGTTGTCAGTCACTTTTCCGTCCAGTCGGTTAGAGTCGCGGGCGGCTGCATCGCGGTTGTCGGGGTCGCCGTACCCGCCACCGCCAGGGGTACGAATTGTGACGGTGGTTCCGGCCGCGATATCGCGGGTGGTCTTTGCGGGCAAGGGTTCGCCGTCGACCAGATTCACCCCAGTAGCGCCCGGTTCACCGCCCTCGGCGCCCGCGGGGCGGTGGCGGCGCCGCTCAGTCAGTAGGGAGACGACAGCGTCAGTCTTGACTGTGAGCGATCGGGTCAGCCCTAAGCCGCCGCGGTATTCGCCGTCGCCGCCGCTGTCCTCGCGGAAGGCGTACTCCTCGACAGTGAAGGGGTACTCCGCCTCCAGTGCCTCGATGGGCGTGTTGAGCGTGTTGGTCATCCCCACCTGTACGCCATCCATCCCGTCTTTCTCGGGGCGGGCGCCGAAGCCGCCGGCGATGGTCTCGTAGTAGGTGAACCCGGCACGGTCCCGGTTCCCGATGATGAGGTTGTTCATCGTCCCTTGTGAATGAGCGGGCACCCGTTTAAGGGGGGACGGCCCCGGCGAACGCCGTGAACACCACGTCCGTGATGCGCTGGCTGGTCTCGACGTTACCGCCCACCACCGCCGCCGGCGGTGTCGGATTTACGACCGTCCCCTCCGGCGCGGCAACGTTGATATCGGTGTAACTCCCGTGATTGGACGGGATTTCCGGGTCAGTGATACTTCGGACGACGAAGTACACTGCGCTCTTTGCGACCGCCAGCGGCGCGTTCATGTTGCCGGCACACTGCTCGGCGGTGCCGGCGAAGTCCACGTCGACAGTTGTGCCCTCGACGGTGATGGATACCTCGATGGGGATGTCCGCTTCAGTCACGCCGTCGCCCTCGAACACGTCCCGCGCCTCGTAGGTGCCGTCGGGGAACGCCGCCAGTTCGTCAGTCATCCGGGTATTAGAGTACTCGACGATGGCGTCGAACGCCCGTTCGACCTGTCCTCGGCTGTGTTCATCGATGAGTTCTCCCAAGCGGTCCTCCGCACGGTCGTGGGCTGCCAGTTGGGCGCGCAGGTCCGCCTGCCGCTCGGTCCGGTTACGGACGTTTGCAAGAATGACCGACAGCATGTCCTCATTCAATTCACCGCCGGACCGGAACTCAACGCCAGGCAGGCGAATCCCTTCTTGGTAAATTTCGGCAGCGCCGGCAGGCATGCTTCCGGGAGTCATGCCGCCGATATCGGCGTGGTGGGCGCGTGTCACCGCGTACCCAACCACCTCGCCCTCGGGTGCCAGCGTCGAGACGATAGTCACGTCCGGAAGGTGGGTTCCCCCCTCAAAGGGATCGTTCAGAATGTAGGCATCACCGGGGCCGAGGTCCGACTCGGTCACGGCGGCGACGGCGTCCGGCATCGCCCCGAGGTGAACCGGAATGTGTTCGGCCTGTGCGACCATCCGTCCCTCGACATCGAACAGCGCCGTTGAGCAGTCCTGTCGCTCCTTGATGTTGGGCGAGTAGGCACTCCTGATGAGCACCTGCCCCATCTCCTCAGCAACACTCTCGAGTTTGTTGCGGAACACCTCGAGAGTGACCGGATCGATATCCTTGTTCTGCGGGCTGTGGACGGTCATCGAGTCGCCTCCCTGAGGACGAGCGCGCCGTTTTCTCCCACCGTTGCTTCCCACGCCGGTGGGACGACGGTAGTACTCTCATCCTGCTCGAGCACCGCCGGACCACTCAGTGTCATCCCGGGAGTCATCGGCCGCCCCGGATAGACAGGCGTGTTGTACCTCCTCNNCCCCGAACACCGCCGTGTGTTCGCCCAACTCCTCGAATGTGTTTTCTGGTAGGTCAGTCTCGGGCACGCTCCGTGGGACAGCAGCGGCGACCCGCAGGTTCACTACCTCGACGGCCTGCTCGGCTGTGTAGCCGTAGACACGCTCGTGGGTCGCCTCGAACGCCGCCCGCAGAGCGTCGATGTCGACAGGTCGGCTGGCGTCGACTTCGAGTTCGAAGCTCTGGCCCCGGTAGCGCAGGTCCACCGACCGGTGAACTGTCACGTCCGCCTCACTATCCGTGACTGGGAGCTCGTCTTCGAGCTGCTCGTAGACGGTTTCGAGTTCGGTTGCGGTCGTCTTCGACAGCGGCGTCTGGTAGGTCCGGACGGCATCGTACGTCTCGTCGGCATCAAGCAGGCCGTACGCTGACAGTACACCGCCAACGTGCGGGACGACGACCGTACCGATATTCAAATCGTCCGCGAGCGCAGCGGCGTGCATCGGACCGGCACCACCGAAAGCGACCAAGCCAAATCCGCGTGGGTCGTGGCCACGCTCAACGGTCACCGAGCGAATGGCCCGGGTCATGCTGGCGTTCGCAATACGGAACACCCCCTGAGCGGCCTGGCGGGCCGAATCTAGCCCCGCCTCGTCAGCCAGTCGGTCAAACGCGTCAACGGCAGCCTCGACGTCCAGCCCGAGCTCACCCCCCAACTGGGTCTCTTCATTGATGTAGCCAAGCAGCAAGTTCGCGTCGGTCACCGTCGGCGCCTCGCCACCGCGACTGTAACAGGCAGGACCGGGGTCCGAGCCTGCGGATTCCGGGCCAACCCGAAGCGCGCCGCCGGAGTCCACCCACGCGATGCTCCCGCCGCCAGCGCCGACGGTAGTTACGTCTACCATCGGCACCCGGACAGGATAACCATCGATTTCGCTGTCGGTTGTCCGCTCGACACTACCGTCACGGATGAGGCTCACATCACTTGAGGTACCGCCCATGTCGAATGTGACGAATCCCCCGAATGCGTCGTCGTCGCCACCAGTTGTTGTCGTTCTATTGGCACCGACCACGCCCGCGGCCGGTCCAGAAAGAACCGTCTGGACGGCATGGGACCTGATTTCGCTGGCTTCGGCGACCCCCCCGTTTGACTGCATGATACGCGGCTGTGGGAGCCCGAGATCGGTCGCCCGTTCTTCAAGCTGTCCGATGTAGGAGTCGATGGCGGGCGTGACGTAGGCATCGACCGCCGCTGTCGAGGTACGCTCGTACTCGCGGAACTCGTTGAGCACCTCGTGGGAGGCAGACACCGAGGCTTCCAGTTCTTCCCGGAGGTGCTCAGCAACCTGCTGTTCGTTGCTTGCGTCGACGTAGGCGTGGAGGAACGAGACGACGACGCTCTCGACATCTCGGTCTCGGAGTTTTTCGACTAAGTTTGTCGATAGCCTCCGGGTCAGGCTCGGTGCGAACGCCCTCCGTGGTCGTGCGTTCAGAGATTTCGAACCGGTTCCGTCGCTGCACCAGCGGCTCGGGCTTCTCTGCGTTCAGGTCGTAGAGGTCCGGACGAGTCTGCCGTCCAATCTCCAGCACGTCACGGAATCCCTCCGTCGTCACGAGTGCCGTCTCCGCACCGTTGCCCTCTAACAGGGCGTTTGTCGAGACCGTCATCGCGTGGGAGAATTCCGAGACTTCTGCCGGCTCAATGCCCACTACCTGGCAAGCCTTCCGAATGCCGTTGATCACGCCCTCGCTCTGATCAGCCGTCGACGGCACCTTCGTCGTCGTGAGGGTGCCGTCCGCGACTAGCACTACGTCGGTGAACGTCCCGCCCACGTCGACGCCGACGGCTGCGTTCACAGGCGGTACCCCCGCCAACTAACGACGGCCCGACGTTCCGTGCAGACCGACCGAAAACCAGCTCGTCGTTCGGTGTTCATTGATATTCTCTACCAAGGAACCACTCCGGAAAAGGGTGATTAAGAGGTTCACGTACTATGTATGCAGTTGTGTGAATTCACACTTCGGAAATAAGTGCCTTTGTGACCCCTTCTGATACCTCCACATCGAAGTCGAGTTTTTCTGTGCTGCGCTGGATAAAGCGAATCATGAACCACTTGACTTTCTCTGTTGGGAACACCACGTGGTAGGTCCCATCGTCTGCCTTTCGTGCGGTCAAGAATCCACAGAACGCCAACCAGTCAAGGATGTCCGCAAGGCTGGTAAAGCGAGTCCGGTACTCCTCAGCATGTAACTCCGCCACCCGATCGATGACGTCCTGGAAATCGGCGCTGGGCTCGGCGTCCTCAATCTCAGCGTTGTCGAGCAAACCGTGCAGGAAATCAATATCTAGTAGAACATGCTCNNCCCCCGAANGCATCCGATGGTACTGTTCCAAGTCGACATTCGTCTCGCAGTTGGCAACATGGAAGTTCGCCGCGTAGAAGACAATTGCCTTCCGAACCGTCTCGCTCTGGGCTCCCCCAGTCTGGTCAACGAGTTCATCGAGTGCCTTCCTAGACTCCTCATCCAGGGAAACGGTGAGTCTATCTCCAGCCATATGGATGATTAGTATGCCTTGTGTGAAATACACGCTGGTGGCTCTGTTGAAATCCTCAAACGTTGTCAGAATACACTCGGCTAATCGACAGAGATAGGGGAGCTATTTACTAGGAGTATTCGGCGTCCGCGCGGTCCGAAGGACTCGTATGAGCTGATTCACTCGCTGAAGGCGAGGACGGCTTTAGCTAGAGCTTTTCCGAGGGAGATACCGAACCCCCAATTGCACTATTACTTCTCAGGTATGTGTTTACCCCGAGGTCTCGACAGCCGGCACAGCGTGAGCCCGT
>Ga0065698_101601_pt1 | contig 14293 bp, 19 predicted proteins | sample AntLakMe24m_30um_FD_59087 | JGI IMG/M metagenome (GOLD analysis project Ga0065698, IMG submission 59087) | Hypersaline microbial communities from Antarctic Deep Lake - 24m 3.0um v2 (version 3) | ecosystem: Environmental > Aquatic > Non-marine Saline and Alkaline > Hypersaline | place: Deep Lake... | reverse complement strand
TGGTAGTATTATAAACTTAAATTTATATACTGTACATAAATAAACACATAATAATGACTGAAACAAGAAAAGTAACCGACGATATCTACGAGATAGACCTCTCTGGTGATGGAGAACCCTACCGCGTGTTTCTCTTTGACCGGGAAGAGCCCACGTTGATCGATTCTGGATCGGCTGGGACCGCAGATGCACTCTGTGCGGAGCTGGATCGAATCGATATTCAACCCGAACACCTCATCATAACGCACGCGGATTTCGATCATATCGGTGGCTTTGATTCAATTGTCGAAGAGTATGATCCAGAGACGTACGTCCCCAAAGAGTCGACACCCGACACACAATTCAATCCGGATCATCGCTTCAGTCACGAGGATACCGTGCTTGATTTTGTCGCCGTTCACGCTCCAGGACATAAAGAGGATAACTATGCACTCGTCGACGAGGATAACGACGTGGCCGTGCTTGGTGATGTACTTATAGGTGCCGATCGCCGCGGGATGCCCGAAGGGTACTTTGTACTGACCGAGGCGATCTACTCCGACGATTTGATTGCCGCTGAACGAAACCTCGAACGATTGCTTGAGTACGAGTTCGATATCGGCCTCGTATCGCATGGAAGTTCAGTTCACAAAGATGCCCGTGATAAAATCGAGTCGTACGTCGAATTTCCTGCAAAGCCTGAGTGGTCGAATAAAACGGACAGTTGAGGAACTACGCTGTGGCTACAGAAATAAATTATTATTGAGTAAGGCCTCTCGGTCGAATTAAAATCAGTTTATTCGAACAAATTGAGGATCCGGCCTCTTCGTGGCGTTATCGTGATACCGGGCCGGTTTCGGGCGTTATCTGTCCGGTTTCTTTGACCTCCTTAACGAGTGGATTACCATCGTATTCGTCGAGGCGGTCTGTGATTTCGGTCAGGTCTCGTACGCCACGAGGCTGGAGGTACCGCAGGCATTTGAGTCCGATCTCGTGAAGTTCCTGTGTCGGTGCGGCTGTCGCCTGTTCGGCTACGCGGAACGCATAGTCATGTTCGTGTGCTCCGTGTGCCGTATAGTGAACACAGATATTTGTCATAAATCCGACTAAAATAACGGTGTCTATATTGTACGTTCGGAGGATATGTTCGATATCCGTCCGGTGGAAGAAGTTGTACCGGCGCTTGATTACGGTGTACTCTGCAGGTTCCATATCCGACTCGTCTATTGACAGTATCGAATCGAACTCCTCAGCGCAAGTTCCGACGATTCCGTGCTCCGGTTCACACGATTCGAGTTCTGCGCCATAATCTGCGAAATCGGATCGGTGGATTTCTTTCCCCCAGATAATTGGAATATCCGCATTTCTAGCGTGCTCAACAACTGTATCGATATTTTCCATAACAGCGTCTCGGCCCCCAGAAATTGATGCAGCTCCGGAGCTCATTGCCTCCTCGCTCTCCGGTACGGTCTGCTGTGGGTCAATAACAATCAACGCTGGTGTTTCACCGATCGGATCATCCGTCGTTGGGATCATTGTGATACAATTTGTCTGTTGTTCTATACCCTATTAAATATAACGTTTGAACTATTTTTGGCCAAAAAAATTTATTTTCTTTAGATATTTCTACCGATGGTAGTTTAATCAAATTTTTTGGAGAGTTAATCCCAGAGGGATAAATCGAACCGCGTATCAACGACAACTACCACAATCGTTGTTAGCGTGATGTAGAAGACACTAATCGCAGCAATTTCCGGCGAATAATTATATCGAAGACTGGAAAAAATCTCTATAGGGACGGTATTGAAGCCAAATCCACTGAGAAAGTATGCAATGATATATTCGTTGAGAGAAAGGACGAACGCGAACAGTGCACCACTAAACAGTGCTGAAGAGAGAAGCGGAACCGTGACCGTCCGCGTAATTTGCACCTGACTCGCTCCAAGACTGGATGCGGCTTCTTCAAGATGACTGTCTAACTCATCTAACCCTTTCTTAACGAGGACAAGTGCAAATGGAGAGAACACGACACCGTGAGCGATTGCGACACCGAACTTGGTGCCCCACAGACCGATTTGCAAAAAGTAGCTCATGTAGGCAACTCCGGCGATGACTGGTGGAATAACAAGCGGCGTCACACCGAGAGCCATAAGCTGTGATTTATATTGGAGTTCGAACCGATCGATCGAGTAGGCAAGCGATGCACCGATACTCGTAGAAATAACCGCCGCTATCACTGCAATGAACAACGAATCAATCACAGCGTTACGCCACAGAACCGCTGTCGCAATTTCTTCGTACCACTGCAGTGAGAAGCCTTCAGGCGGAAATTGCATGACTGAGCCGGGTGAAAACGACACTGAAATTACCACGGCAAGTGGAAGAGCAAAGAGTACTAATAAAATAAACAAATATGCGCGGAGAAGTATCGGTACGCGACTTGTAACGCTGTTCGGGACTGATTCCAAGACCGAGTCACCTACTCGAACGAATTCTGTGCTGAGCGACTCGATTCCTAGGTTAGCCACCGAAACCGTCGCGAATCGCTGATATAACCAGAAACAGACCACAAACAGTCCGTCGATAACGAAGACGAACACTATTGCGAGTGCTGCAGCGTAGGGTACATTGAGCTGATTAGAAATCTGCTGGGTGATCAATATAGGCACTGTCCACTGGCTTGGATCTCCAAGGAGTCGTGGAACAACGTACGATCCGCTAGAAAGAATAAATACGAGACCACCCGCAACCGCAATCCCTTGGAGCGACTGAGGAAGAATCACGCGCCAAATAGTCTGTAACCGGTTTGCGCCGAGATTCAAAGATGCCTCTTCGACTGACGGTTCTATCTCGTTAATCGAGGAATACATAGTCAGTAGCGCGAACGGTAGGTATCCATAGACCATTCCTGTAAGAACTGTAAACAGACCAGTCGACTCTAATAATGGCTCAGAGACCAATCCGAACCAAACAAGAACTTCATTGAACACTCCGTCAGTGGCGTAAAGAATCTGTATGGCGTACGTCCGGATAATTACTGTTAACCACATTGTGGCAATAATCACCACCAGGTAATTACGCCTATATTTCGGCGAACAGAACCGACTCAGACCGTAGGCCATGGGGTACCCAATAAATAGACACAAAAATGTCGTAGTTACGGCCAGTGAGAGTGTCGTCGAAATGTATCCGAGCGCCTGCCCCTCAAAGATTCGTAGGTAATGTGTAGTAGTAAATCCAATCGAATAGAACTCGCCAGATGGTTTTGGAAAGAAACTAGTCACAAACAGTATACCAGCAGGTACAACCGCAAATAGTACTAGAATACTAATTGGATAACCAACGATAATCTTCTTTCCATATGTCTTTATTCGTTTGCGAATCGGTTCAGTCCCGTTGAGTATACGTCTCAACAGCGTTCGCTGACTGATGTCGTCGCTAGCCACAGTTGGTCACCCCCTTGAAATGTGATTCTGAACGCATTACTACGGAAGAACCATATCCCGCCACTGGGTATCGAGCCACTCCTCACGGTCGATGTACATCTGGTGGTTTGGCTCGATCGCTTCCATAGACTCCGGTCCATGAACCGCTGTGTATAGGTCATCCGAGATATCCATCATATCCCGTTCCAGTACCGGTGCCGTGTATAGCTCCTCAGTAATTCGCTTCTGTACCTCTGGCTGTATTGAGTAGTTCAGGAATTCTTGTGCGGCTTCGATGTTCGGGCTGCTGTCTGGAACGACCCAAGCACGATGGTCTTTTAGTAAGCCTTCCTCTGGAACCACGTTGTCGTATTTCGAATCATCTTGCTCTTCAAGTACGAGAGCAACGTCATTGTAATACTTTGCCGCGCCAATATCGTTCCGCTGCATCCCTTCTTGAGCCTCTGCCTCTCCATCAAACCACGTTGTTATTTGCGGTCTAATTTCCTGAATCTTCTCCAAAACGGAGGTTATTCCTGATTCGGTCTCAAGGGTCTCTTGGCCATCGAACTCATCGAATATCTGTGCCGTAATATCGAGTAAGTAATTATCAAATGCTTGTCCAACCGCGAACTGTCCTTCGTACTGTTCATCCCAGAGTGCTTTCCACGTTGTTATCGGTTCATCAATCACCTCTAAATTGGTAAGTAGTGACTCATAGACGCCAAACGCACCAACTGCCATAAGTTCACCTTCGTCAGTCATCGGCATCATCTCCGGAATAACATCACCACTAGATGGGATTGCTGCAGGATCATGTGTATGCCACAGGCCCATCTCGTGACCACGAATATATTGTGTCGGTTGGGCGGCGAACAGATCTACGGGTGCCTCGCCAGCGTTAACAGCAGTGTTAATTCGTGACAGCTGGGCTGCGGATAATCCAGATTCCGATTCGACAGGAATACCGGTTTCTTCTCTGAACGGGTTTATTAGCTGTTCATCCATTACCTCTTTGAATATTCCACCATAGACCTCCACACGAAGTGGTGAATTCTCTGTCGGTCCATCACTTCCACTGCCACCGAGACAACCGGCAATGCTGGTCGCCCCAACGCCTGCGACCACGGTAGAAAGGACTCGCCGCCGAGAGTGGGATGATAATTTGGTTTTTGAATCCGATTTGGACTCAAACTGTGCATCACTGTTGTTATTGCTATCTTCTCTACTCATTGTCAACGATTATACTCAGATAATTTGAGGGTAAATAACTTATCCATGGATGAGGTTGTATAATAACGCAGGATGCCTGCAAACCAGTGTAATATTATCGGTTCTACATATCCTTAAACACATAATACAGAACTACCGATAATATAGTATTTTATTGATGTGATTGCATTCTTAGACGACCCATTCTTGCTGCGAGGTTGCTTGAATGACGAGACGAGACAAATATACGCGAGTATCCTCGAAATGAAATTATGACAAAGCGTGTACTTGTCTCCGGATCACGTGATGTTCGAGGTTCTATCGATCTGGTGAACAGTGGCACAGATCGTGAAAACAAGGATGATCCTGTTGCTGCAGTCGTAGCTTGCCCGCCGCATCCCCGTTACGGCGGTACCCGTTACGATGAGCGTCTGCGGTCTGTCAGCGATTATCTTATTAACTGCGGTGTCGACTGCATTAGGTTTGATTACGGCGAGTGGACCGGAGGAAATGGAGAGTGTGAGGACGCCCAAAATGTTATTCAGTGGGTTGACAACCGATACGAGCGTGTCGGTGTCTTTGGGTACAGTTTTGGGGGCGCAATTGCACTGCTCTCGGCCGCTAGCATCAACCAACGGCTCGCTGGAGTCTCCGTACTAGCACCCGAGTCACATTTGAGCAAGGATCTCGATTCAGTCACCGCACTTGAGAACATTGATGCAGCAACCCAAGTTGTCTACGGGAGTCGTGACTCGGCAGTCAACTGGGAAGCAGTTGTAGACCGAGCACGCGACCTTGGCTGTAAAATCGTTGAACTACAATCGGACCACTTCTTCGTAGGACAGCAAGGCCAGATCGTGGATACTAATGGCGGATTTCTTGTTGATTCCCTGAATAACTAATCGTATATTCTCTATTCCCAGCTCAGTAGTAGCAACGAGAAGGTAGTGCTTTCCATCGCAAATGAAAAGACCTACTCTTTATATATTTATCCCCTCAAAACGAAAAGTGTGAGCAAAGTCGCCATCTATGCCCGAGTCTCGACGAATAGGCAGGACCCAGACCGCCAAGTCCGAGAGCTCGAATCGTTCGTCGACCGTGAGTATCCTGACGCCGATCTCGAAAGATACGTCGACATAATCTCTGGTACCACCGACGGTGGCGGCAAAGAGTATCAGCGACTTCGTGACGATATTGCCGTCGATGAGCTAGGCACCGTCGTTGTTCACGAGCTATCTCGCCTCTCACGGCTCGGTGGGGGTGAGATCCACGACTTCATTCAGCATGCCCTCGAACACGACACATCCGTCCGTGATCTGGAGGTCGGCCTCTCTCTCGACGTCGACGATAGCATGGTTGACCAGGCAGTGACACAGATGATCGCGAACCTGATGGGAGATCTCGCTCGGATCGAGCAGAAGCAGAAGATTCGGCGTATCCAGTCGGGGATTGCCTCTGCTAAAGAGGCGGGTAAGTGGACTGGGAGACCACCAAGAGGATTCACCGTTGTGGATGGCTACCTTCGCGTCGACGTTGAAGAATTCCTCCGAGTTCGGTCAGCGATTGAGCGTGTTGCAGCTGGAGATTCAGTAGGCGAGGTAGCCGAAGACACTGGGCTTCCGGTGACAACTCTCCGTGAGCTCTACCGTGACCGTCCAGAACTGTACCTACATGCTGACACCGGTGACGACCGTGTCGATGCCGCTCTTGAGGATGTCCGACCGTTAGATAAGCCACGAGCTGAACCCGAAGGCCTTGATCAGCACATACGCGATATCGTTCAAGAGGAGATATCAAAAGGTGATGACTGACGACGATGTCAACCCAGAGAATCTCTGTTCTGAGGTCATTATCCCGCTTTCAAAATAACGATTGGTACTATATTTCCGACAATCTGGAATAGACGGTATTGATGAGACTTGGGAGACGAGAGCGAGGAAGGCCAAGCTGTAGTACTCATGCACACGCGTGAAAAACGGGACCATAGCTGCTGTGAACTGGTTACCGGTATGTTTCGTGGGTGACTCCGGGGATGTTTCCGAAATGCGAGTCGCCAGCGAGAACAGGCTCATCACGTTCTATAGCGGTAGCAGCGATTGCTGCATCTCCTTTTCCGATGCCTGGTCCTTCGCCTTCGTCTGCATCGGCTAAACGCTCACCGAGCAGTCGACCAGCACGTCGAGAGATACTCGGAGTCATATCTGCTAATGGGTAAGAATCGAGTACGGCTTCAACTCTCTGACGTTCTTCGCGGGTGTTTGCTACCTTCCCGACACCGATGTAGAGTTCCAGAACAGTCATCGAAGGAATCACCAGTGGGACGTTCTCGGCTTCGAGCTCCTGTTCCTTCGTGACAGCAGCGTCGACATCATCGATAACATCTAAAACGAAGCTCGTGTCGACGATCATTCGAATCGCTCTGCGACTTCGCGGACTTCGCTTCGATCTTCTTGATCAGCAGTTTCGATAGCGTCCCGCATTTCGCTCACTTGATCCTCGTCGAAGACATCACGGAGATCACGAAGTGAACGGCCACCAATAAGCCTCTCTACGGCGTCACTGAACGATTCACCCTCGCGTTTGTTTGTTTTGATGCGTTCGTACACGTCGTCTTCAAGTCGTATCTGATGCGACATCCTTGTTGACAGTGTTGACGCTCTATCCGAATCAATATTTGGGTCCGGTGAGGTAGAATAGGAAAATGAGGATCTCAATCGTATTATTGGTGTAAGAATATACTCATCAGTTGGGTCTGCCTCTATACAAATATATCTTATATCGCTATATTATTCGAAATCGTCAGAGGGCAGGCACGTCACAAATAATCGATTGGATTCTTATAATCAAATTAACAAATTCACGTCAAATGAGGTCTGTTGATTTATTATTCCTCTTTGATAATCTCTAAGTAATTGTATTCCAATACTTATTTCACAAAAATTTATAATGTTAGAATACATAGTCCTGAATACATATGATATCACAGTATAGTAGGCGTAATGCCTTGCAAATTGTAGGGTCTTCCGCCGTGCTTGCACTTGCGGGATGTACCACTCCAGAAAAACAAAACGAGTCTCAAAATCAGACACAATTTCAAGAGCCGACGAGAGATGATTTCGCGTTTGATATAAACATAGAGAAACAATTCACAGAAAATCATCCCGCTCGGATTAACATCACATTGTCAAACATTTCTGACAGCCCGATTACTATATCTACAGGTCCAACTCCACCATTTACAACTTATTTGAGTGGCAGTGAATCAGATGAACATAGGCTTATTCTTAATCCTAATGTCTCGGAAGATAGGAACCCACTAGATTGGATAGGTGAGAATAACCCAATTCCGAATACTGACAAGAATCTGTGTTGGAACGTGACGCAAGATGTAACAATTGATGAAATCGGTAGGGTCACAGTAATTGAACCAGAAGAAACTATTGGACAGACATATAATGTTTACAGGTATCAAAGTGAAAAATGCCTCCAAGATGTAGATTATAAATTTAAGGATACATTTTCTATTGAAATGGGAGAACAATCGGTGGTCGATACTTTAGTTGAGTTGGAACTTGAATTCACACTATCTATTAATGGAGAACAATCACTCCATATCAAAAATCGTGGTCTAGATGTTCTCGCACCTGAATAGTAATTGTCTTTTTAATTATTTAGTAAAATAATTTATTCGAATGAAACCCATGGTGGGAAAGATTATTATACTTGGTCTAAAAGGATTAAAATCATGACGGTTCCAGACAAAACAAGAAAACCAAGTCCAACTGATTTTATCTTTCCAATCATAACATTTTTATTTTTTGGTTTATTATTTTTCGGTACAGTAGGTGTTTGCATCGGTAGTGTTTTTGGATTATATCTTGGTACTGTTTTTAGAACTACTGGTCGAGCGTAATAATAAAGTGAATTATTCCACAGTTTTATATTGGTAGTTATCTATCTAGTAACATATGTCTTCGTGTAGTTCTTCTGAATCTCCGTTTGAAACTGATAGATTCTTCACATTCACAGTCAACGAAGAGAGTTACAGAGGAAGTATCCATTTCACTCATTGCTTCTCCGATAGCCCTGATTTTGTTGATGTGCTACAAAACGCTGTATTCCGCAACGAGACCTACGGTGATACTCGTGCGGAATGGCACAGGAACACGACTCACATATATGCATGGATGNAAGCGCACATGCTTCGCCTAGCATGGGACTGTGGTGAACGTCTTCTATCGCACTTTTTACAAGCGCATCCTGTCGTATGTATGAACTTCGGATTCCCTACGGAACATGCTTACGACGCTTCTAGCTCACCAAGTCAATCTCGTCTCTGGGAAATGTGGCACAAAGAATTCAATGAGGTGCAGAAAGAATTCGTCCGAACCACCACCGAGGAGGCTATNGCTTTCGCTCGTGAACAAGGAATTCCCGCGCCAGACCCTGTATTTCGTCCTGAAGAACGAGACATAACCACAAAGCAAAGCGAGAAACGAATCGTAGCTGAGAAAACGCAAGATGTCTGGAAGAAGGCCAAACCATTCGTTACGGATTGTTTTTATTTGAAACGGGCAGAGAATCATTATCACCACGAGAACGCGTTTTGGGAGCAACACACGTACATGGGTATGCGTGAAGATATGTACGCTCAATCAGGACAGCACTCTTTCTCCTTGGCTTCGAAACGTGAAGAAACGCCAAGTGCGTCGAATCACAGGTATCAGATTGGCAAGCTCTCCGTTGAGGAAACGCAGTCAATGCTTCACGAGACAACTGAAGAATTGATAAAACGCGCTCGGCGTGATTCGGAACTGGTTGGTAAGCTCTCAGCGGCTATCGATATTACCAAAGGGAATCCGTGGACTGGTAAAATTGAACGAGATGCAGACGATAATATCACGGAAGATTGGATTCTTGGGTATTCTGATAGTCGTTATTATTACCAGTGGGCAACCATCCAAATCGTCGGTCTTGATATTCCGCTCGTGTTAGATGCAATACCTGTTAAACGAGGAATGAGACGGGCCGAGATTGTTGATTCATTACTTGAAAATGCCCTCAAACTTGTAGATGATATTGAATTAGTGATGATGGATAGGGAATTCGATTCACAGGGTGTGAAAGATGCCTGTGAGAAGCACCATGTATGTTATTTGAATCCTGCTAGAAAACACAGTTCAGAGAAAGCGAAGTGTACTGAACTTCGTGAAGCAGGTAAGACAGTTCATATTGAAGAAGACGGACCCTCTCGTAAGAGAATTTATCTCCCTTCTACAACATCTACTAATAAAGACAACAGTACGAAAGAGGTAGAAGATGAGAACAATATTCGAAAAGAATTAGAGAATGAATTTGCTGAGATTAGTGGTGGTAATTTCAGTGATTTAGTTGATGAGGTCCGTAAAGAAGAATCTAAAAAACCAGTTAGAGGAAATAAAGAAGATTCACGGTCATATACTCTATTCGAAACGAATCACCCGTTAATTCGGCTTGAGGATGGTGATAGTGAGGTGGACCGTATCCATATGGCTGAGAAAATGGCACGCCGATACAGTCATCGATGGGGTATTGAGAACGGGTATAAGAAAATTAAGAAGTTCCGTGTTCGAACAACGAGCAAGCGTCATACGTATCGGTTTTTCAATTTTGTTTTCGCATGTGTGCTGTACAACGTGTGGCGATTAGTTGATTTGCTGGTGAAAGTGGAACTTGAAGGAGAGAACGCAGAGTACGCCCCTCGTATTGATGCAAATCAATTTCTCACGGTGGCAAAGAAGTATTACGGGTTAGATAATCCTCCAGATTAGCATTATAGCGTTATCTGTGTTCAATGATTGATTAGCGGCGGTTCTATGATTTATCTGTCATTTGCGCGTATTTTCGGTTGATTTTGAAATAACTGGGCAAGATTCGTTTTGTCTCTGTTTTACCTCTGTTTTGTTCGGCAGTTTTTCTGTGAATGGAATTTTAACTAACCGATTCAGAGACTAAATGCCTGTCTTCAGAACCAAGACCAGATATCCGGTCTGTCTGTGAGGATATAGGTATAGCAGGACATGAAGCTAGTTTAGAATGGATAAATATTATGTTGACACTTGATTATGAAATTCCAACTATTGGTAATACAATAAACCTACTTAAACAACATAATATTATAAATGAAAACAGTTATATAAATTTTAGTCAATATAATAAGAATATGCCTAATTGGTTGATTCCGAACCTCATATCGAGTGTTGAAAATGACAATTTTGGTTATCCAAAAGAATTAATGCCAGATTCAGAATTTGTAAAAATTCATTCCCCACATACACATATGATGTTAGCTGCTAAACCAGAGTGGTATGGGCCAATATACGCTATTAGTGATATAGAAATAGACAATATTGATAATTATTTTTGGGCAGAATGTGGATGGAGAATGAAAATAGTTGGTGCTCGCCCATGCAATGCTGAAAGTAATAATTTTGACCAAGAAGAAGTTATAAATTACTTTAATGATTTTGGACCTTATTTTTCTGCAATTAAAAATAATATTAAAAAAGCCACACCAATCACAAAAGAGAAAATAACTGAATCTATGATTCTATATGAAAATCATAAACAAAATTTATAAATATTAATAATAAATAATTATTTTCAACAATCTGACTTTGAAGTTTATTCATATGGATAGTTATTTAGGGTAAATGTGTTTGAATTAAGTATGGATTCAATCGAAAATTCAAATATATCCTTATTTAGAGAAGAATTAAATGATGAGATTAATGTAGAAAAACAATCTAATTCAAATCATAATTATTATGATGAAATTATTATTGTTGACTCAAAATCTTTAGCAAGAAGAACATTTAGTAAGAAAAATGATGGTTGGATAAATATAAATAAAAAACATGATAAACCAAAAAGTATTGAACAAATATCTCATGAATTAAATCAAATTCATACTCAATGAATAAGGCTCGTGTTATGGGATAGTATATTATTTAGGGATGTGTGTTAATTATATAATATGGTAAGAAATGAAACTTACAATACAATTAAATCCACAAGAGCAGATAGTTTACTTAGTGTAAAAGATATGTCTGATAGAGTTATATCTCAATCATTAAAATTAATACGAAATAGTAACAAAAATGTTGAAAGGCATACGATGGCTGCACTTAAAAATTGTCAAGAATTTATTAATAAAATTAAAAACGAAAAATTATATGATAATAAGAGTACAAAATCTATAGGGGCCGCAAATTCTAAGGTGTTAGATTTACTTGAAGATATTGCTCTCGAATTAAAAAACATCACTAGTAATCAAGGTCTGACCATGCCTCAAGATGCAGGTTATGATGCCAAAAAGAGTTTGCATGGCTTACAAGAAATAATATGTGATTGTCTTCTAAGTCACCAAAGGAAAATATCTCCACGATTAAGATAGATAATATTTTACGTTAGATTTAAATAATTATCATTCAGGAAAATTAATATTAGTGCTGTAATACACCATAATCCTATGGATAACATTATTGATATAGTAGTAGTATAATATTCAATAAATACATAAAATCCAACAATGAATGCACCTAATATAGGTAGTGAGATTATACTAAATATAGCCATATCTTGCAATTCAGGTGTAGTCATTGTCTTTGAAACAAAATAATACCCGGTTGCTGTCACGGCAGGAAATAAGACAAACAATCCAGATAATGTGTTATATTTTGTTTCACCAAGTAAGCTAATGAATGTTACTATTGTTCCACCAACTAAAAATCTAAATAATAATTCTTGAAATTCCATATTTTATATATATTTATTATGAATACATATAAAATTATACATCATCCAATGATATATAGGGTATTAGAGTTTATCAATGATTATGGTTACTATTATCAAAAAAATAGAAAAAAATGATGAACAAGATATAGAAAAAGTCATATCAAAATCACAATTTTGGGTACAACAATCACTTAATTCAAATGCTGTGTCAGATAAAGCAGCCAATAAGTTGTTATCAGAAGCTAGAATAGCATTAAAAAATGCTCAAAATATTTATAATAAAAATGGGAATCAGACAACGGGAGAATTACTAAATATCTTAGATGGTGCTGCGATTAAATTATCACTTATTAGAACAAACAAAGAAATAAACGTACCAAGTGAAAATGCACGATATGATTATGATATGCAAATTAAAAATGTAGAGGAATTACTTCAAAATGGTATTGAATATTGTGGTGGATGTCCGACGAGAAGATAATTTAGATATAAATAATTTTTAACAAGTATATAATTTTATAATGAAATAATATTTAGGGTTCTATATATATGTATTATATATGTCACAATATAATAAAATTGTTACACGAAACGAATTAAATGTTTATGCTGTATTAGATTCTGCAGACAGATGGATTGGTAAATCTATGTTAGAAGTAAATAATTCAAAAAATCCAGAAGTATCTCGTTTACTTCAAAATGCAGATAATGCCACGAAACAACTCATAAAAAAATACGAATCTGAAAATAAAACGAAATTATCAAATCTAGTTCGTAAAGATGCGAATGATATTTCTGTTTCTGCAGATGAATTAAGTCAATTAAATGATATATCTGTGATATTAGAAAACATTACAGAAAATAAAAATCATACTGTAAGTTCTAATGCAAGATATGATTACGACGATAATCTACGCGGTGTAAAAGATTTAATTCATAAATGTATTAAAGCAAACGGAGGTAATGTTATATCTAGAAGATAACGAACTTTATTGGGGAAACTATAATAGTTTCAATAATAATTATAATTATATAATTTACATAGTTTATATATACATAGAGAATGTTTTATTAAATATATGCTATCGGAAAAGTGGGAGGGATTACGTAGAATTGGTTCTGGTTCTACACGGACAGTATATGAAATTACAAGCTCAGATGTACCTTTAGAATTTTATTCATGGGTTGAAGAAGATGTCGTTATAAAAGAAGCAAAAAGAGATAGTGGATATGAAGCGAATAAATTAGAGTATAAAGTATGGGAAAAAAATAAATTTGATTTTCTATGTCCAGTTCTCGATATAATCAATAATGGAGAATTTGTTATTATGTCTAAAGCAAATACAAATAATGTAAAAGATTGTCAAGTTGAAAATATATTAAATAAGTATGGAAAAATACGAGAAATATCTGTTCATTCTGATATTAGAATGAAGAATGTTGGTATATATAATGATAGACCCGTTCTAGTAGATTATCCTTTTTTATTAAAAAATTATCGTCTTTATTAAAATAATTATAAAAGATTTATATGCTTTCAATATATATTATTTAATATGAATAAAAATAATAAGAAGTCAGAAATGAGAAAAGCATTAGAAGATGAATTCAAACATGTAGAATTTCCGGTTTCTGGAAAAATGTCATTAGCGTCAGATTTACCTTCTGGACCGGGGACCACATTTGAAACAGACCATATTTCCGTATCTGCAATGGAGTTAGCAACAAAAGCCGGTTCAGACCTTGATTTTCCATATGAAGATATTGAAGATTTATTGGATGATTCAATTGGTGCATTAGAGGATGAAGGATTTTTCGAAGAGGATGATTATATGGAATAGCTTTGACCTCCTCCCGCGCCTAAAGTCGCGGGAATCCCGCCATAGGATTTCAGGCCG
>Ga0065698_100237_pt1 | contig 14378 bp, 19 predicted proteins | sample AntLakMe24m_30um_FD_59087 | JGI IMG/M metagenome (GOLD analysis project Ga0065698, IMG submission 59087) | Hypersaline microbial communities from Antarctic Deep Lake - 24m 3.0um v2 (version 3) | ecosystem: Environmental > Aquatic > Non-marine Saline and Alkaline > Hypersaline | place: Deep Lake... | reverse complement strand
ATGAACTGTTTACTGAGCATTGGTGGGGTCAACGATCTCGCCACAGCTTGGACATTCGGCCCACACGCACGGGTCACCGCCAGCAGTCTCATAGTGGATGATTGCGTGCCTACCCGTGACTGTCTCGCCGCAGAACGAGCAGTCGCCACGGACTGTCTCTGGGTCATCAGGTGTCATTCTCACGAGTTCACGGGCTACTTCGAGGGAGAGAGGGAGCGTGTGACACTGCTTTAGAGCTGGTCCGGTCGGTGAGACTGACCCAGCTTTGCTCCCTCTCTTCAAAATTAGAGACTCTGTGGCTTATAGTTCGGGCAAGCAGAGTGGAAGTACTTCTCCGAGGCGGGTGCCTGACTGTGAGTCGTGAGTGGCCATCACGCAGCTGTGGTCACTAACGACGATGTGTCGGTACCTAGGCTGTCCTCACCGCTGTCTGTAGTTTTCTGCGCCCCGTGGAATACGCCCTTGACAGAAATTAAGACGCTCTCGACGGAGGTGAGAATGCGCCTTCGCCCCTCTGCGGGCGCAGAAAACTTAACCAACGAAAGAGGGAGATCCCAGCAATCTGTTGGTTAACCAGTTTAGCGAGCAGGTGGCTCTTCGAGCACGTCGATGAGTTCCTCTGCCGTCCGACTGATCCGTCCAAGCCGCTCGCGAACGACCTCGGGATCGTCCGACTCCCAGGCTGCGAGGTAGAATGCCGACCCACTGGTGTCGAGTCCGCAGTAGCGCCCGACGACGTACGCGACGGCTTCGGCCTCGACTTCGCGTTTCGACCGCTCGGTGTCGTCGTCGACGTCGAAGTGGAGCAAGGCGTGGGCGTACTCGTGGATCAGCGTCCGCGCGAGGTCGGCCTCGTTCTCCCGATCGCGCACCTCGACGAGCGGCTGGACGTCGACGAGGCTCAGCTGCTCGCAGATACCCTTCGCCTCCCCGTGCGTCCACTCCTCGGCTGGAACGATCCGCACCGTCACGCCGATCTCGTCAGCAGCGTCGGTCAATTGGCTAACAAGGTCGCCGGCGTCCCCGGTCGCCTCTGTGTCGAGGTCGGGGAGCGGCTCACCGTCGGTCTGGGAGATGTCAAACACCGATGCGGGTCTGAATCCAACGAGTCCCTTCGACCACTCTTCAGGCGGTGTCTCGTCGTAGTCACAGTCACTGTTCTCGTGGTAGCTCGGCGAGTTCTCGCACTCCGGGCACTGTTTCGTGATGATCGGTGCCCAGATCCAGATGGCCGACTCGCCCTCCGTGACGTGGCGGTCGAACTCCTCCTGCCACGTCCGGTAGCCCGCCACCCGGCTCGCTTCTGGATACTGGCGCTTGATGAGGAGCGTATTCCGGTAGGAGTAGTCGTGGAAGCGACTCTGGACGTCGAGCCACTCCTGGAACTCTTCGCTGGCCTGCGCGTCGTCGACGCCGGCGACGAGCTCGTCGATCCACTGTTCGATCGTACTGTTCATCTCGTCGTCTCGCGTGTCGGTCTCCTCGAAGGAGACCGACGAGGTACTAGTCGTAGCCATTGTGTTCACCGAATCAAGTTCACGGCGACTGCGTCTGTTCAGGACGCGCCGCACCCCCTCTGGGGCGCACAAAAAACCGCTCTCGCGGTTACCGGAGTTCGTGGGGTTCGTCAGCGAAGCCGACCGTGACGAGGTACTCGAGGAACTCGTCGAAGCGCTCAACGTCGCTGGGCGTGTCGGTCGCGAGGTGCCGCGCCCACTCGATAGCCCATCGAAAGGCGGGATCCGTGCCGCCCTTGCCGTGAATGTACCACCACCGGGCCGCTTTCAGCACGACCAGCGGATTCGTCGGCGGCTGCTCACCGGCGAGCCCACGGGTGATGGATTCGATTTCGTCGGGGATATCGACAGGTTCGACCTCCGCTGATTGCGTGGTGTCGATATCGACCGGGATCTCGTCGATCGAGACGTTGTCGGGACTCTGTTGTTGACTCACTGGAATCACCTCTGAGGACTCTTGATGGAGCCCTCGCCCTCTCTGGGGCACGAAAAACAGGTCGCGAAGTCACGCCGGCGGGAGGTAGACGCTCTGATCGCCGGCGATCTCCTCCAGGTTGTTCCGGTGACGGTGGCTGAAGTAGCACTCGTAGCTGCAGTATCCACAGATTGCGCCAGTATCGTATTCGGCGACGTACGGGCCGCGGCGAGTTCGCCAGACGTTCGTCCCGCACTCAGTACAGGCGGCGTGTTCGAGATCGGCAGGACTCGGCCCTTCGTACTCGATGTCGAGGCCCTCGTCTTGCGGTGTCGTTTCGGGCCAGATTCCGTGGGTCCTCCAAAACTCACGGACGCGAGCGAGGCTGTGGCGCACCGTCTTTCGCACGGTGACGTGGTCGGCGTCGCGACCGCTGTCGTCCCAGCCGTCGGCCGTCCAGAACTCGCCGAACTGCGCGCCGCGATGGAGTCCGTTCCAGTCGACGCCCACGATGTCGGCTGGTGGCTCGTCGGTGAGTGTCGGTCTGGTTAACTGTCGAATGGCGTCGAGCTGCTTGGGCGGACTCCCGCCGAGGATGTGGACGCGCCGCCCTCTCCAATCGGCAGGGTCGGAGAACTCGTGGGCCAGGCGGTCGGCGTATCCCCGTGAATACCCGAGGACGAGGGTCTCGGGTATCGCGTCGATCACCGCCCGCGACTTCGGAACGACGATGAGCTCGGCCTCGGGATAGCTCGCTTGGATCTCACGAGCAGCAGCGACGTGGGCGTCGACGTCGTCGATTTCGTCGACGTCGCCGATGACCCCGACCTCTGGTTCGTACTCGAAGAAGCGGTCGACGAACCGCTCCAGATCGGGATTCCGGAAGTCGTTGTCGAGCATTCCAACGGGGATGCTGAGGTTCTGATACTGCGTCTCTTGATATCCACAGTCCTCCCGAAAGCCCGGAAGGAAACCGAGCTTATAGGCATCCAGGGTGAACGGCACTCGATGAAGGAACGCTATCTGGTCTGCTTGTCTGGCGGCAGCGATGTCGCTAGCCGTGCTGGAGTCTGTACTCAAATCGAGGGACATGAATGAACTCGCGAGGCCGCTGCTGGCCGCCCCGCGCCCCTTCAGGGGCTCAATAAACCGGGATACCCTCTATTAACCAACACTGTGCGCTTCAACTCGTGGAATGTTGGTTAAGAGCGGAGCTCACTCCTCATCCTCACGCAGCTCGTCGGCTTTCGACTTGAGGCGTCGCAGAATCTGTGGCCGATTCTGGTGGGCGTTCTCGTAGGCAACACACTCCTGAAGGGTCTCCATATCGTTGATCGTCACGATACCTGCGTTGATGAGTCGCGTATTCGGGGGCTCGAGCCGTTGTTCTGGTGAAAGCTCGCTTGCGTCAGCCGATTGAATATCTGGATTGCTCACTGGTGATCGCCTCCGCCACTACTGAGGCGACAAAAAACAGCCCTCTCCGTTACCCGTCTTCTTCCTTGGGTTGGATCTGACGAGCGTCCTCTGCGAGATCATGGATGTACTCCCGAAGAATCTCCATGTCCTCGCGAGCGTCTTCCATAGTCTTGCCTTTCGCTTTGGCCACGATTTTGTCCTGATCGCGGGTGCCAGTCCCGCGAGTAAGCTTCACGGTGAGGGAGACGCCGACGTCACTGCGTTCGACGTACTCCGTTCGTGTCGACTGTTCACTGGCTTTGGTCGATTCGTCATCTGCACGAGATGGTGGGGTGTGTTCTGACATGAGTTACTCTCGGTGATTAGGATTCAGATTGACGGTGCGACCGGCTCTCTGGATGTTTCGTGAAGGGCTGCGTCGATCTCGCGCCCGGTGAGTCGCCAGCGTTCACTGGACCCAGCGCAGTCCAGCTGGCTCACGACCTCGGTTTTGAATTCCTGGTAGTGATCGAGGGCGAACGCTTCGTCATCCGTGTAGTCGAGGAGGAGGGCGAGTGCGAGTTGGGCCGGCCCGCTGCCACCATATCCCCATTCGAAGCCCGAGGGACTGTGATCCGCCAGCTCGAGACTCCGCTCTGGCGTGAGCTGTTCTTGCTCCGATTGCTTCTCGACGATGGCATGGCCTCGACGACGGTAACCGACGTAGATGACGTCGGGATCAGCCGAGGTCCGTGACTGTACGTGTGAGCGTGGGTCGCTGATTCCACTCATAGGTTGGTTCGCGGGAGGTTCGTTCGATCACCCCCGCACCCCTCTCGGGGGTTCAAAAACAACACGAGGCTGCGTTCGGCAACGTATTTGACAGTTGCAACGTACTGTCCACATAATTCGGAATGGCTGTACTGGACGATCTCTCGGGGTTCGAGTTCGAGGATGTGATCGAGGACGTGTTCCGTAACCTCGGCTACGAGAACGTCCGCCAGGCCGACCGCACGGCTGACGAGGGTCGCGATGTCCTTATGGAGGAGGTCGTCGACGGAACGCGGCGTGCGATCATCGTCGAGTGTAAGCACACGGGGACGGTCGGACGCCCCGTCGTCCAGAAGCTCCACTCCGCCATAGCGACCTTCGACTTCGACGGCCCCAAACGCGGGATGGTCGTCACGACCGGCCGGTTTACGAACCCTGCTCAGGAGTACGCAAACCGCCTCCAGCAAAACGACGACCCACACGCAATCGAACTGCTCGATGGCGAGGACCTCCGGGAGATCGCCGACGAGATCGGCCTCGACCTCTACAACGGCCGCATCGAGATTCTCTGCGACGAGACGCTACGTCCCTACGATCCGGCCGCCGACGTCGACGCGGCCGTCGAGGTGGCATTTCGCGACATCGAGAACATCGAGAGCGCCGACCTCCCGGAACCACATTCGGCGGTGACGTTCCGCCCAGTGGTCGCGGTCACCGCGGACACGAACGCCGTCTTCGAGACGTCGGTGGGTGTCATCCACCGGATCAACGACCGGACGCGGTTCGTCGTCCACGCCGAACGCGGGCAGCCGCAGGTCGTCGACGAAGACGTCGGGACGCTGGTCACCGAGAACCTCCATGCGACGGTCGATCTCGACGCCGAGCAGTTCGGAGCAGTGTTCGACGACGTCGAGGAGAACCGGTTCGGCCAGACGCAGACCGAGTACAAGGAGTGGGCCGTCGAGCGGCTCCAGCAGCACCACACGACGACGGTGACCTACACCGGCGACAACAACGTCACATACAACAAGACCTGCGAGCCGAACCGCTCGGACATCTCCGTCCAGACGATCGAGCCGGTGTATCTCCCCGAGGTTCGGCACACCACTGACCTTCAGGAGTACACCTATCCTTACGAGTACTACGCAGCGGGTCCGTCCAGAGTGACCGCCGAGGACGGGATCCATCGGTGCGTCCACTGTGACACGAGCGGCGTCGACGAGCCGTACACGTATTGTCCGAACTGCGGGGCAATCTCCTGCGACAGTCATAGCAAGACCGAACGGCTTGAGCAGGAGCCGGTGTGTACGGGGTGTGCGGTCACCGAGCGATTTGCGTTGAAGACGAAGTACTTCTACGACGAACAGAACCTCAAGGCGTTCCGCGAGGAGTACGCGGCGATGCCCCTCCACGAGAAAGCGATGGAGAACAGGCTACTGGCCGGAGGGAGTGTGGTCGTGGCGCTTCTGGCGGTTATTGTCCTGCTCGCGGGTGGCGGCATCATCTAAGTCTGTACTCAAACATGTAGTACCTGCTCAGCGGCGTCGAACTGTATCTCCGTCGCGCTCGAGAATCTGCTTTGCGACTAGTCGATCAATCGCTTCATCGACGGTGTCTTCCTGGTCGTCCGAAAGTGCTCGCACATTCGCGAGAACTCTATCTCGAAGTACTTCGACGTTGTCGATCCCATCGTCAACAGCACCCAGAACGGTATATTCGACCTCGAACTCCGTCGCGAACTCTGCGATACGAGCGGTGAACTTGTTTGGGAGCCCCGACAGTGAGTTTACTGCCATCTCGATAGTGAATAGGGGATGCGAACGATCACGAATCTGCCGTGCTTCAGTCGTGCCGGTATTGAACGGTCGCTGTTCGTCGATCTCAGTGAGAATCAACTCATAGTCCAGCCCACGCTGGGCGTATTTCCGCATATCTTCGATGTCGCGTCGACGGCCACTCGCTAGATCACCGCCGGAAACCGCTTTCAGCAGGAACATATCCTCATCCGAGAGGATGAACGCTGTTACGAAACTCCCGGTCCAGAACTCTTCGGCCCGGTCGCGCATCCGGTCTGTGATCCAGACTTTCCCGACGATTTGCTGTTCGAAGATATCGATTCGAAACCCGCGCTTGTCGTGATGCAGTTCGACGGTTTTTCCGACGCCCTCGAACGACTCTGTTGGTTCATCGACAACCGTGAATCCCTGTGACGTGAGCGTCTGATAGACGTGTTCGAACTCAGAAACAACACCTACCGCAAGATCGATATCTTCGGTTTGGTCTTTCAATCCCCGGACCGTCATCGCAGATCCGCCGAGGAGATAGACCGTCACGGACTCCGACAGCCAGCTATCGAACTCCTCGAGGAATTCTTTGATCGCCTCGCCACCTTTGAATACCGTCATACTACACCGTACTGCTCTTTGAGCGCCATAAATTCTGATTCACTTGGAAGGACGACAGGGATCTCGTCCGAGTCTTCGACCCCTTCCTGAAGTGCCTGGTACATCGCAGCGACCGTGGTTTCCAGATCGTACCACGTTGCCGTGTCTGTGAGCGTTTCCTGGTCGATATCTAACGCCTCGATCAACAACATTGCATAGCTAACCCGGCGGGAGCCGCTATCGAGGGCGAGCGTGTGACACACCACTTCGCCCGGTGTGAGTTCCTCGTCGGGCGCATACCAGAACGCGGGTTCGCCGGCGAGGAAGAATTGCAGGCCGTACTCTGCAAACCGAGCAAGCCCGGTCAGTTGCCAGTCGGTGGCGGCCTCGAGTGCCTCTGTATCCTCGGCTGTCTGCACGCGGACGAGTGCTCGCTTCGGATCACACCATTCGACGGTCGCACTCGGTGCAAGTCCTCGGACGCGCGAGCGGTGCTCGTGCCGGACGACTGCACGAGCGAACGTCAGAAGCGGCGAGAGGTCCTCACTCAACGCGTACTCTGGGCCGGAGGGGGATAGCATCGCGCGATGCTTGAGCGGTGACAGCGCCTTGTGGACGCCTTGCCGAGTAATCTTGAGTCGCTCGGCAATCTCAGACACACGTCGGGGCTCGTCGAGATACCAGCATACCCGGAGTGTAGCCGGCGAGAGAAGGTCGGGCCATTCAACGTGTCCGAGTTCGGATCGAAGGGCCCGGTACGCTTCGACGACTGGGTGGTCTGTGAGGGAGACCTCCCGCTGGTTGTTTGCCCCACGGTGTTCGGCGAGCAACCCCGATTCGAGTAGCTCGTCGAGTACGTCGTAGAGATGAGTCTGCGAATACTCGGTTTCCATCGCGAGATCAGCTGCTGTTGCTTCCCGGCCGGTGCTCAACGCGCCGATGACGGCGAGTCCGGCCTTAGTGAGCATCTATGTCTACTGTAAGTGCCATACCTATAAATACGCTTCGTGATTTAGGTTGACGAAACTCGATTCAACAACGATTCGTCAATGCGATCTGCGACCGCAGTCTCTAATGATCTGTTGATTCACTATCTGAATGCTGGAGCGAACATCCCTAAGCCAGATGTGACACCTCGTCTGGCTCGTCGATGTCGTCGAACTCACCGTGCTTGACCGGTTCCCAGTCCTCGCTGGGTTCGGGACTCCACCAGTCGATCTCGTAGTCACCCGGTGCGCCGAGAATCTTCACCCTCGCCGATCCGTCAGGCAGGTCGCGTCGAAGTTTTTCGTCGACGTGGAGATTCCAGGTCGTGTCGGTATCGAAGCAGGCGAGGACAGCTTCCTCGTAGCCACGGTCCTCTTGCGGTTCTTGGAGTTCCACCTGTGTGTTGCAGTGCTTGCAGAACACGCCCTCGAAGGGGATGTGGCTGAACACCTCGTGCCCGCAGACCGGACACCAGAGGAACTCGAACAGTGCTTCGCTGTGGCGGTCGATGACGTCCAGGCTCATTTGTGGATCTGGCCCGTGTGATTCGGGCCACCCTTCCTGCCCCAGAAAAACGCGACCGCTGGACGTCTTGTGGCTTCAGCGTTCTGCAGCGTAGACGATCTTCGAACGAGCTTCGTAGCCACAGCCGGGGCAGTCGAACCAGCGCTGTACGTTCGCCCCGTCAGCTGCCTTCTCACCGACGAGAACGTCGTCATTCGGGCACTCAGGGCAGCTCAACTTGGGGGTTGGTCTGTCTCGAAGAGTGTCCCGAAAGACTGTCGCCTGCTTCGTCTCGAAGCCACGTGACCAGACCGGATAGCCGTCGACGAGGATTGCTGCTCGCCACTTGTACCGGTAGGAGTCCGGTCCACGGTGGAGAACGGCTCGGGCTCCAGTCTCGGTGTTTCGATACGCGAGCGACGGCGTTCGACTCTCCCGTGTCCAGTTTGTGATTCGGGGCATCGGTTAGAAGTGGACGTCGGCGGGGACGATCCAGAGGTCTTCACTCTCTTCGAGGAGTCGATCCAGCTGTCCACGATGGCGGATGCCGGTCGCGTGCTGATCGTACAGGAACACCGATGGCCCGTCGTACGCACCGACCTGGTGGAACGCGTGCCGAGAGAGGTTCTCATCGCGCATGATTTCCTCGTCGGAGAGTTCGTCGATGGCTTCCTTCACCCGTTCGAGATTGCGCTCGAACTCTTCTTTCGTCGCTTCCCACCCTTGGTCGAGTAGGTCCTGTCCATCGTCCGAGTCAACGGGGGATGCGGCCGGTAAATCGCCCCATCGAGCCTTGCCCGCAACCGTCGTGTTCTCCTCGTCGAAGGACACATAGTAGTCGAACACGGCGGATGAATGTGGATCCGCTCCCACTAGTCGGTCGAACACCGTCTTCCCAGTGGCCAACGCGTCGTTCTGTGTCGATGCCTCTACCAGTGCGTAAATGACCATGTGCATCGGTTTTCACCTTCGTCTGCCGACGCACGCGACTGCACACTGCCTCGCTACGTGATGCGCCGGCACCCATCGCCGGCGCTCAAAAAATAGTACTGACGATGCTGGCTAGACGTTCTCGATCTCCGACTGGCAGTCCTCCTCCTCGACGCTGATCGTCAGGTCTCCGCTCTCGTAGTCGGCCTCGAACTCAACTGAGAACGTATCCGAGTTATAGGCGGCGTGGTATGCACGATGTCGCTTGAGCGACCCGGTCGCCTTGAAGTGGAAGAAGGCAGCAGCTGTGTAGGGTTTGCTTGCTGTTTCGATTTGCGCTTCGACTGATGCCGGGAGTGCGATGTGCGGCGTGTCACTGTCGATTCCGGCGGCGAAGACTCGAGCTTCGTCGACGCTTGCTTGCGAATGTGCTGGCGTCTCACCGTTCAACACATTCACGGGTGTTTCCGTCTCGTCTGTGAATAGTACGTCTTCGAAGGTGTGAGTGCCAAGAATCGCGTCTGGGCTCAGCTCACACTCCTCAAACGGATCGTTCGATGGTTGTTCAGACATTAAATCACGAAGCCCTGAGGGCTCAGTCATTCAGCCCTCGAAAAACAGGACCTTCGCATCTCGCGGGGAGACTGATTTTCGGCTACTCCTCTATCGTTTTGAGGGTGCTGAGGTCCGCGTAGAGGACCTCGCCGTCGCGAACCACGTATCGCTTCGCCAGAACCGGGAACCGACACTTCGTGTACCCCGCGGTCTGGATGTCGAGTTCTTCACCGGATTCGAGATAGTTGGCCAGCTTTCGGAGGAATTCGTGAGTGACGAGACCACCTTCGTAGTCTGGAAGTCCATCCTCACGAGTTTCGTAGATCTCGAAGGCGTCGTAGCCCCAGATGATGAGCTCTCCTTCTTCGTCTACTTCCCAATTCAGGGTCCCGAAGCAATGTGCTTCGCAGAGCTGGCGGACTGCCTGTGCATCGGTTACGGTCGCGCCGGTCGACGCCGTCGCTGCTTGGAGTGTTGCCATTGTTAGTCCTCGAGGGCACTTTCCTACCCCCGCACCCCTTCGGGGGGAATAAAATCGACTGCGAAGCTCTGTTGAAATAGACCTTCCATGACAATCCGTTGAGACGGTGCTGAATAGAGCGCTCGTATCGGGAATGTCACACTTGTACTTTCCACATATTGTACTCCTTCCAGCACTGCGAGCGCTCTCTAGCTCTTTGCTTTCCTCGTTGCTGTCGAAGAGCAGCGAAGCGAACGTGGCACGTCCATCCCGTGAACGCGTCGGACTCACCATTTCTCCTGACGTTTCGATCCAGACAAAGCTCGTGTGCGATGCTGACGGACTCGCTGTTGCGAGACCCGGCTCAGTTGGCCAGTGCCACTAGTGTCCCGCCGCTCTCTCTGTCGAGGGTGAAGTCCCAAAGGACCGGAACGTAGAGCCGTCCGCCCGCTGCGACCGCGTCGTAGCCGATGTTACCGGGTTGTTCGCGTTGCCAGCGGACCTCCCCGTTCCGGCGGTCGACGGCGAACGTGTTCGCCGGCTCATCAAGTCCCGGCTTCTCAGTAGTGACGATGACAGACCGTTCGGTCACGAGCGGGCGAGTCCGGAGGAAGACGCCCTCCTCGGAGGCAAGGGAGACACGCCAGCGCTCGGTGCCATCCGCGGTGTCGAGCGCCACCAGCGCCCCGTCATCGATCGGGAGGTAGAGCCGGTCCCCGTCGGTCGAGACGCCGGCTGTCGATCGTACGGGGGCCGTCCAGCGAACCTCCCCGGTCGCGGCCGACAGCGCGTGGAGCCGGTCGCCAGGGATGTATGCGTCGCCATCGACCACGGTTGGGGTGTCGAAGTCGGTCTCTCCGGGTGCGTACCGCCACTCCGTCAGCGGGTCCCCAACAGTGCCGGGCTGGATGGCGACGACGCTCCCAAGCACCCGTGTCGTGTAGAGGACGTAGCCGCTGCCAGCCGCGGGGGCGGCCGTCGAGAATCGGTCGTCGCCGGTGGTGTAGGTCCAGCCTTCTTGGCCGCGCGTGTCGAGCGCCAGCAGCGTCTCACCAGTAGAGGCGAATACCCGATCATCGCGGCCGAGGACTGCCTCGTTCACCGATCCGGAAGTTTCCCGACTCCACCGCGGACTCCCGTCGCGGGCGTCGAGCGCGTACACCCCATCTAGGCCGCCGACGTACACAGAGCCGCGGTGGACGACCGGGGGACACCCAGATGACCCGCCGCCTCCACCCGGCAGCGTCCGCCGCCAGCGTTCTTCGCCGCCCCCGTCGAGGGCGAGCACTGTGCCAGCTTCGCCCGACTCCGGGGCTGGCCCGGCGTGAACGAACACTCGATCCTCGACCACGGCCGGGGAGGTCAGGCCACCCTCGAAGTTGACCGACCAGACCGGGTCGGGATCATCAACCCGGACCTCGGGGGCGAACCCCGCATGACCGGGTGTGCGACCGAACTGCGCCCAGCCGCGTTCCTCACCGGGAATCGGGTCAGTTGTCGTCTCAGTAGTTCGGGGCCAGCCTCCGCCGAACCGCTCGGTTGAGCAGCCGGCGAGGGCGGCGCTACTGGCGGCCCCGATGGTCGCGAGTAGTCGGCGTCTCGTATGGAGGGTCACTGTCACTACTGCTGTAGCCGAGAAAATAATGCTGTCGACAAAGTCAGAGGATTCCAACAGAACCGATTGAGAGAGAGGCTAAATCGGTGCTGTTCGACCGAGCCTTTCCTCAGGATTCGGCCTTGGTGTTTGCTTTCTCCGAAGTACCTGGCCGAGTGAGCAGTCCTACTTGTTCCAGAAGCGTCGTGGCCTCAACGACTCGCTCTCGGTCGGGAGAGTCCAGTTGCTCGATATCGATGCTGTTGAGGTTGCTGAGTGCGCGATGCAGTCGGTATCCTGGTGTGTCTCGCGGGTCCATCATGTACGCCTCCGCCGACTTCTGGCGCAGAAAAACGAAGCAGGTACGCTGATGTCTCCCGCTGAAGCCCTGCACCAGCCTTAACCAACAGACTTCGTGTAGGCATCCTGTGTTGGTTAAGGTGTTGTTCAACCGATTATCCTACTCGGGGTCTGGTCCGTGACGAGGTGACTGACACACCCGGCACTCCCACATTGGCTGGCCAGACCATTCGTCATCTGGGAGCGGCTCGAACTCCTGGAACTGATGTTCAGTCGTTCGACCGCACTTGCGACATTCAAGACGTGTTTTCGAGGGAGCGTTGGGTTGACGATTCTCGGACTGGTCGTCGTCGACGGAACGCTGAAGTGCAATCGCTGGCACTAACCAGACGTCGTTCTCGGCCCTCTCAAGTAAGCCTGTAATCCGGCTTTCCTCACTAACATCGTGCCCTCCCTCGTCGTACAGAAACGTCGTGTGCGTCCCTTCACACGGCGACTGCATCGACTCTATCTGGCCTGTCCGCTCACGAGCGGCTGTGAGTAGCTGTTCACCGCTTTCAGAGGTGACTCGAACTGCTTCGGGGAGCGAGGGCCATTTGTCGGTCAGCTGTACGGCGGGCTTTGTATCGAGGTCGTAGATCAGCTGGCAGTCGTCGACCGCTGGATCCCTATCGGCCTTCGTGAGGAGTGTGGCCCCAGCAGCACCCTTCGCGACGGCGGCGTAGAACGTCGACGCCTCGACGAGCAGATAGACGACGTGGAGTAGTGTCCACTCAGTATCCGGGGTGCGACTATCGTCGCTGGTTCCATCGAGATGGTTTGAGAGGCAGAATCGACACTTGGTACGGTTCGCAGGAATCGAAGCACCGCACGAGGAACACTCGCACCGTGTCGATCTCGTTCGATCAGGATACGATTCCGGCCCCTCTCTTCGTTGTCCCCTTGCTCGCCCAGCGTTCCCTCGTCCAGAAAGCTCGTCGTCGGGAACGCGAGTCGCTTCACCAAGTGGTCGTAGTTCCTCAAAATCAGACCGACGTTCATTCATAGAGTCGTCTGGCAGCACCTTCCCTCGTCTCTGTATTTAAACCTCAGCCACCAACGCCAAACTCGAATCGGCACAGAACTCGCAGACAGCGTCTTCAGACCGCCAATTCGTTCAGCGTGTCTCGATGCGACCGGATGGTCGTTGCGGTGACGCTCGCCACCTCCGCCACTTCTGCCTGCGTTAGCCATCGTCCCTCTTCACGACCCGCCTTGTACAGACAGGCCGCTGCGAATCCTGACGGGTTTACACCCGATGCCACTCCTGTCGATTCCGACTGTTCAGCCAACCGACGAGCTCGCTGTCGGATGTATGCTGGAATATCGAGTTCCGACGCGAGACGGGGGATGAATTCGCTCGGTCGAACAGGCTGGGTCGGCAGTCCAAGTTCTGTATTCAGCGTCTTGTACGCATTCGCGACTCTCGATTGTTCAACGCGTGCCGCGTCAACGACGTCGTCGAGTAACCGCGAGTGGCCGTTACAGCGACAGGCTCCGTAGATGCTTGCTGCCGCTATCGCCTCGATTGATCGCCCTCGAAGCAGGTCTTCGGTTTGAGCGCTCCGGAACAGTTGACACGCCTGATCACGGACCGAACCTGAAAGCTCGAGGACGCTCGCGATTCTTCGAACTTCACCCAGCCCGTGTGCGAGGTTTCGCTCGGCTTTCGACTGGAACCGACCACGAGTCTGTTCCCGGCGCATTCGGGACAGTCGCTGGCGCTTTTGCCCAGAGAGTTTGTTCCCGTTCGCATCTTTTCGCCGACCGATTTCCGTCGACAGCCCTCGGTCGTGACGTGCCGCAGTCAGTGGAGCGCCCGTCCGCTTTCGCTGGTCTTGATCGTGAGCTCTCCATTCAGGGCCATGGTCGATTCGTTGTTCATCGATGATCAGGCCACAGTCCTCACAGATGGTTTCGACCGCGTTCGTAGTGACCCGGCCATCGCACTCCGGACATGGGTTCGTACTGGAGTTTGTCTGGATGTCCTCGTCGAAGCCTGTTTCGTAGATGTCTCTTGTCGCCATGTTTTCTCACCAATTATCGAGATTCGCCGTTATGGCGAACCCCTCACCCATTGAGGGGACGAAAGACTCTGTGCAGGACTGAAGTGCTTACCTTCGGAAAAGAGATTAACTTACGGTAATTTACCATATTTAAAAAATACAGGCCAGTCTCTACCTTACCATCGCGTATCTAGCTCGTAAACCAGGGAACCTCTCTTGATCGGTTTCTGACAGGGTTAACACTATACGACCCTACTTCGATAAATGCGGTATGGACGACGATATTCTAAACGACCTTGCTGCGGAGATTGCAAACAATGAGTGTGTCTTGTTCGCTGGTGCGGGGTTGAGTATGCAGGGAGGTGGACCTAGCTGGAAAGAACTCCTGAGCAGAACAGCCGACGAATTCGATTACGATAGCCCTATGATNNNTACTTCANNAAGNCTCTGAAGAAGGCGGACAAAAATTTGATTACTTTGACATATTCTCAGATATTGTTCGGGAGAATAACACACAG
>Ga0065698_100459_pt1 | contig 14591 bp, 14 predicted proteins | sample AntLakMe24m_30um_FD_59087 | JGI IMG/M metagenome (GOLD analysis project Ga0065698, IMG submission 59087) | Hypersaline microbial communities from Antarctic Deep Lake - 24m 3.0um v2 (version 3) | ecosystem: Environmental > Aquatic > Non-marine Saline and Alkaline > Hypersaline | place: Deep Lake... | reverse complement strand
ATGTCAAGTATCAACATCAGGCCCCTCTCATATAAGAAAAATGATGGTGATTTCAGAAGGGCTCCAAGACAAAATATACCAGATTTCGTATAATTAAACTCAAGATTATATCATATTTCGCATCTATTTTCTCAACTCACACCATACCACAAATCAGATCTTTGTATGAGAGCGGCGAGATGAAAATCGACCCCCATATCTTTGGTAGGGTATGTAGGGTCGATTTCCCTGAGCCGTCTGGCACGGGCTCAGGTTCTCCTACTCCGTCTGGCTCTATAGCTCTCACGACGAAAGGTTAGACCTAACTTACTGTTCGATTTTACCACTTTCTGAGCCTCTACGCCCGTTTTTCACTCGAAATGTGNGGGGGGGGAAGTCGGCGTGACTGACGTGTCGACCTCGATAGACGACATTCACATCGACGAGCGAGGGGGCGACGGCTACCTCCCGCCGCTCGATCTCTCTGGATTCGGTGAGGAGTACGATGATTGTGGTGATGATATCGTTCATTTCTGTACCGACTGCGGCTCGACGTTCCCCCTTGGTCGGACCTGCAACTGGAGCGTCTGTATGATATGTGTGCCGATGTGGGCAGTCGATAAAGCCGAGAACGACGCTGCTCGTCTTCAGACGGTCGCTAAAACGATGTCGGCCCGGCTGGGAGTACCGGTCTACAAACACCATCTCGTCTTTTCGCCGCCCGAAGACTGGTACTTGGAGGCTGAGGATGTCATAGAACGGACCCGGAAGGTCGTCGCCGGGATTCTGAAGCTGATGAATGCTGAGGGGTTAGTCGCCTACCACGGGTGGACGGAGAAAGAAACAGACGACAGGGGTGAATGGAAAGGTCGACTGTTTGAGGGTCGGGACTTTGAGGGCGACGTTCGAGCCGAGCTCAAGCCGAATGATCACTTCCACTGCATCGTTGCCTCTCCATTTGTTCTTGTGGTGAGATTACCAAGCGTACTGAATAGCAGACGGGCTGGATGATCAAGGAGTCACAAAGCGCGACGGCTCCGGGAAGTCATTACAAGACCTCGAAGATGTTGCTCGGGCCATGACCTAGATAGATGATGTCGTCAAAGCTCGAACTACTAGCCAATACTTTAAGTCACTCCATCTCACAAGCTAAGCCAACAGCTAAGGAAAATAATAAACGGAGAAAGCAGGTGCTTGGACACCTCCTGCTTTTCTCCCGATGAATATAAGCGTTTGCCTTCAGTGAGCCACTGCTATATCTCTCGCTACGTATGGTGAGAGGAAACATAGTGCAACTCCAACAGATATGTCAAAAGACACCAAACCTGTGGCAGAAACCGACATCAATCCCATCAGCACTACCCGATAGTCATGACTCACCAGTATAATTCCAAACGAAAATCCGGGTCTAAAGCTCCTACACCCAGTCCCGGATTTCGTTTCGTAGTATTCCTGAAGCGGATCAGTGGATATGATCCTACGAGGAGCGTGTGACGGTATGCTCCTACCAGTAAAATCGACGTTCGGGTTCAAATTCCTTTCGGCCCTTACTGGTTGTCGGTCGATCTCCACACAGTCCGCTTCGCCAAACGGCGGGCTCCATGCACTCAACCCAGAATAAACAAGATCGACACCCCGATATTCGAAAGGTTTCCCCTGGTGGATCACCTTCGACAGCAGGCATCGTCGTTGGCGATATCTCACCACGTCTCTCAGAGTGGCTTCCAGAACTACTTCATGAGTTGCTTCCCAGTAGTCTTCGAGCCATTCGTGGCTATGCTGCCGAGATTGACCCCCAAATTCTCTCTCACAAACGGTATGGCTCGTTAGTCGGCAAACTTCAGACCGACACCCTTGGGGTTACGCCCCAAGAGTGGCAGTCGACGACCGAAATCTGGAGCGATGACGAGGCTGAAGCGATTGAGTACCTCTATTCTCTCGCAAAACAGGCAATCAAATACAACGATTTTTCTGAGGATGATCTCTCTGAGTACCACCAGCGCCAATACGAGCAGTTAGACAATGCGCTGACGCGTGTCGGGACTGGGAAGGGTCCATTGAACGGCGGCTTGGAAGCACTCGCCAAGGGTCCTGTCCGTCTTCACAACGAGCTCGACGATGACCCACAGGCGATGACACTCATACTCGACGGTGAGTCGTGGACTGAGCTGGCTGACCGGTCGACGGGGGTTCGAGCTCTCGCTACGATTGCGGTGCTTGGATCGGCGTTTGATGTTCGGCTCGTCGTCTCACCTGCTTTAGAGAGCCATCTCGGTCAGCGATATTCCAAGTGGTGGGATGCACATCTGGGTCTTACTGGGAGTACTGATAGGTCCACACAAGAGACAGTAGCTACGGCTGGTCGCTCATCGGAGTCGACCCGTCGGCGCGCGTGGGAAGCACTGCAAGAACTTCCAGAAGACTCTGGACGGATTCGACTACTCGGGAACCTTCCAGTCGACGGTTCACGCGACTATCGGGACCTCAAACAAGACGACGAGATCGGCGTCACACCGGGGACTGTTGGCCGCTACATCCTTGATCTCGAAGAGTTGGGTCTCGTCTCTATTGACCGTGCTGGACAGTACAACAGTGCCTCTCTCACGTCGCTTGGCCAGCTTGCTGTCGAGGAGTTCCTGACTGATGACTACCGGACAATTCACCCCTCCCAATCGACGTTGGAGACGGCTCTTACGCCGACCCCTCAGTCCGATGCAGGTACAGTGTATCGAGCGCGAGCAAGCACGGAAGGGGGGGAAGGGACACCTTCGACAGCAACCGCCGAGGAGTGGATGGCCGCAACAGGCTCCCCCACCAACGGCGATAGCTACGTCCAGTGGCTCGACGGCCCATCCGAAGTCCTTGATGCCTGGGGAATGCACCAGCGATACGCTGCTGGCCGCCGAAATCGAGGGGTAAACCTCGTTGATGACCGCCTCTCGGAGTTTGACGACGGTCGGATCTCGTATCTCAGCTGTTTCGACGACGATCTGCTCGTCATGTCTCAGTGGGGCGGCCCCCTCCCAACGTTGGGACGTATTGCGGGAGCCTTACTGAGCGATAAAGCGCTGAGTAAGATACTGACTCCATCTGCTCTCGGTGATGAATTCGAAGCCATCGATGACGCAATCGTCGAGAAACTCGACGAGAAGGCAGGCGATATCATCCGTTGGGGCCACCAGATTGGCTGGTTTAGCGAAGACGAAGAACAGTACGACGACTGGAAAGATCGTATTGGGTCCGTCCGAAGTCTCTGTCTAAAGAAGGTCGGTGAACTCACCAACAGCGACGATATCGAAGCGCGGACTGAACTGTTCCGTGATCTGCATGGGTTGATCGCTTCGGCAACACAGCTCTATTACGCCATCGGCGTCGACGTGACGATCAACATCCGAATGCCGGATACTGGGATGTTGATCCGGGATGAGAAGCGCCTCGATGACTTCTTGAATTTCGCTCGCTACACCGTTCCTAAGCAGTCAGTCTACGGAATTCACTCGGGATACCGAATGCTGCTGGAAGACCGCGAAGAGAAGCTGAAAAAGCGGCTGCCATACGATGTCGACCGTTCAGATCCAGCAATGCATCTGACCGCCTCATGGGTGTTTTCGGGACCGACAATGACGGATCTCAAACCGGAGATCGAGCAGGCAATCGAACGGGAAGCAAGTGAGATCCGAGAGGCCATCGCCGATGGAACGGAGGCGGCACCGGTGATGGAGATCCCCGTCCAGATTTCGAACACCTATACAGCAACCCGTGAACTCGTCGAGGAGTTTGCGACAGCGAAAGGCTACGAGGTATCCCACAGAGGCGATATCCATGAGCGAAACGACGACTTGGAGCGGTTGGTTCGGCTGTTCCTTCGGGTGTTAGGAACTACTGATCGACCACACCGAGCGTGTCCATCGGATGTGGCCGAAGCAATGCTGCACATTGCTCGGTCGACTCAAACCTTCGATTTCATCGGTATTCGAGATATCGCTTACGGGCTGTCACAACTACCAGCAGACCGGTTACTGCCGGAGCTGCCGCCGACAGCGACGAAACTCCTGAAAACACTGCTTGATGCAGACGAGCCGATGGGACGGTCAGAGATTATTGAGGCTGCCGAGATTTCTGGAAGCAGTTACGACCGGTATATCAACGAGCTAGCGGCGTGGGATATCATCGAGCCGACCGAATCTGAGGGTCGACGGCGCTGGGAAGCCCACTTAGAGCCGTGGTGGAGTCCCCAAAGTCACCGGGAAGAACCGTTTGGAGAACCAGAGCCAGATACGGCGATCATCGACGCAGAGTTCGCCCGTGATATTGGGAGTCGAGTCCTCTGTCACTACATAACGCACTATGATCTTCCGGAGTTAGAAGAGGTATATATGAGTGGGTTAGCACCGATCAGTCCAGACGACGACATAGAGGCGTTGTTTGGACGACATCGTCGGTTATCGAGGTGGTGGGCATTCCTGTGGGGAGCGTATGCAGATCAAGGCGAGATTGAGAGTGCTGAGGCTGCAACAGCATCGGAAACTGCGGTTCGGATTGGGCAGTTGCCTGAATCTGTGGATCAACAGAGTTTGGATGAGTGTGAATCTATGTCGATCTCCCCGGTCTAACAGTAGAGATTAGTGGATACGGACGAATATCGGGATATGGGACGAAAGAAACTCGTCGTGGTTGTTACTGTGGCAGCGACTCTGGCTACGTTCTATAAGCGAAAATCTGGCGCTACAGCGTCTGAAAGTCCTGACTGACCCTCTGAGTACCAACCGTCGGTTTTGTCGTAATTATATCAAATCAACAGTTTTTATTTAGAATACTGACTAGCAACTGGTGGTTGATCCACTGGCTCTCAGGGATCAACCACCTCTGGGGTATCCCACCACCCCGTCGCCCTTTCACCACTTCCGGGCTTTCGAATACTGCAGAAATCTCACCATCTTCGGTCGACCGAGGAGTCGGCAGAGATTACGGATTTCAATTGGATAATTTATGATGGTAATATGAACACGTTACAGCAATACGTAAGGGGCGAGGAATTGAGGGATAGGTCGGGCAATGGAAATATCTGAGCAACTCAACTGTTTGTTTTCAGCAGCCGTCAAGGAGACAGCAGATACGTACGTGATCGAAGTTCCACACGAGGAGGTCACTGAGGGGTTTGTCGACAAAGAGGAGATCCATCAGGTTGCACTGTTGTCGACCGGAAGGTCATCTGTAGGGAGAGAATCATCCGGTAGCTCTCAGGAAGACGGAGAGATCCAGGACCCACCGGTAAGTGAAGGAGACAAGCGGATAGTCGAGATATCAGAGACGGGTGATCAGGGTGATGGACTCACACGTGTGGAACGTGGATTTGTGGTGATCGTTCCTGGTGCACAGGTGGGCGACCGTGTTCGAATATACATAGAGACGGTCCGTGATACCGTTGCATTCGGGGAAGTTGTAGAACGGCTTGATTACGAGAACTGAAGTTGTAGATCACGGATCAATTTTGAGAGAGTAGAGGTTTTGCCGGGCATCAGAGAGTGAGATTTCAGAGACGACGACACCGGCTTCTTCGAGTTTCGTCAACCCGTGTCGAACAGTTCGTGATGAGAGTCGTGTTTTGTCTGCGAGTTCAGACTGGGTGAGCGTTCCATTGTATTCGAGAACTTTGACAACCAATTTCGCGCTGGGAGGCTGATCGCTGACAACGTCCCACATTTCTGCGGTGGTCGTGATTTTAGGTTGGTCAGCTGTCGGCATTACGACGAGATAGCTGTCTGTACAGCATAATATCACTGATTTCATCGACTTGGTGAGTTTCGGTAAAAATAAAACCCCAAGTAGGGATCAGCCATAGAACTGGGTGAGATGGATAACGCGCCTGAACTACCGGAGAGTGAAGATGCCCTCTACGAGTTGGCAGCACGTTCGGATGCAGACCCATATCGAAGAGAAGCCGCAATCAAGAAACTGGGAGAGTTGGAAAGCGACGAAAGCAGCACGCAGTTGGAGCATCTCACGGAAGATGGCGTTTCAGCGATAGAGCGGCAGTTAGCAGAAAAACAGCTCTCGGCTCTTCACAGCGAGTCAGCTCATGACTCATCTTCAGCCGTCGACGCGGATGAAGAGTCTTTGAGTCTCGAAGAGAGACTGCAGCAAGACACCGAACGGCTCCGTGATACGCTTCGGTCGACCGAAGAGTCGGCTGAGGACAGAGATTCAACCTGAAGCCGCCCTACCACCGGCTTGTGGTCTGTCTACTCCTGTTCATTACTCTTCTCGTTCAGCAAAGAGTGATATCAGTCGACTTCGCTAGCGGAGCTGAAGCTGGTGAGGTCCTCGATGCGGGCTTCGAGCTCTTCGATTTCGTCTTGGAGCTCCTCCGTTTGTGGTTCGTCGACAGCGGCGAGTTGGTCTTTGAGGCCCTGAAGCCGCGATTCCTTGCGTTCTTCGTCGACATCGGCCTTGCGGACGTACTGGCTTTCGTCGATCTCGTAGAGGTCCGACTCCGAAAGGTCAGTCACTTCGAGTGCCTCATCGACTTTGGATCTGTCGACGGTGGTGACACGCTCTCGATCAATCCCTTGGTCTTCGAGTATTTCGAGGACCGTTTCGTCGTCTTTGAGCGTTCGATTACGTCGACTGGTGCGCTGAACAGAGCCATATTGGCCGTAGACGGGTTGGTCGTGGTGGAGTCGATCTAAGAGAAGCGAACGGATCTGTTGGCGGAGATCGTCGGCATTGCGCTGGACATCCGAGCAAAGCGTATAGAGATTGACCAACTCGGCGGTCTCCATGGTTTCGAGATCGGTCGGCTCGTAGCGTTCGAGGGCATCGATCAGGAGTAAGGAATCCGAATAGAGTGGGAGATCAGGTTCCTCACGGGTGAGTTCGGGGTTTTGGCCTTCGACAGTGAGGTCGGCGTCGACGAGCGAAGAGGGAGTAGGTGAATCGGTGGGTTTCAAGACGCCGTCGCGTGGGTCGATCTCGAAGAGTGGGTGAATCGAGAGGATGGTGGCGTAGGGTTCGGCGTCAGCCGGGAGTCGATTTAGATCGAAGGGTTGTGGAGAATCAGAGACTCGGTCGTAGAGGGTCTCGAACTGGTCGCGTTTGAGGGGGATGGTCGTCTCTTGGTCGCGGTAGGCGATGAGGAGGCGATGTTCTTGGGCGTCTTCGATGCGGAATGGCTTGTCAGAAAGCGGAGTTCGGAAGGTAGCGGTAGGTGGGACCTCGTCGATTTCGTCGAGGATTGTGTGCCAGATTCCAGAGAATGGCATTGGTGGGGGTCAGTACATGGTGAGACGGGAAAATGATAGGGTATAGTTCTGGATTCGAGTTCGAGTGCCACACAGCCAGGAATACAATTATGTTCTCCGAGTTAGAACGTTGAGATACGCTTCGTCTTGGAGGGCCGAAGCGTCAGCGGGGACCCGACCGCTTACTATGTGGTCGTGTCCACACTCTGTGTGGCATTCCCCCTTTTGTGCTGGTTAGTGGACGACTACTCCGTAGAGCGACGTGAACTATCCTGTAGATTTATGATAGTTGCTTGGTTTGTCTGTCGATAATGAAGCTTCCACCGTTTCGACCGTTGAGGCGTCTGTTTGGCAGCACCCACGGTGAGGTTCTGTTTGAATGTCGACGCTGCGGGTCGACGGTAGAACCTGGAACGAATGTGTGTCCGTCGTGTGAGCAGCGATCAGTAGCTCGATATGAAATGGAGTAGTCCGGATACTGGTGTTCTCCGGGCTCCGTCTGCAAGACTGCGAGCGCGGATGCAACACTTGCTAAGGTGAATCGTTAGAACACTATCAGCACTGTTTCTGGTCGTCACGCGAATGTCAGTGTTTCATTTGTTATATCGATATCGCTCGGGTCACCATTGAATATTCCATAGTTCCCTGAAATGCCTATCATTTCCTCATAGAGTATCGTATTCGATGGTTCGTGTATCATTCGGAGTTGGATTTGATCGTCGTCTGGAAAATTCCCTTCGTTACCAGCCAGTCGACATGCCACATTGACCTCACCACAGTCTAGATCATCTGGAATCGTATTGCTATCTTGGTTGTTGTGAACCACTACTAACTCAACGGTCTCACCGGCGGTTAACGACTTATTGAGGTTTCCAGTGACCCTCTGATCTCCGTGGTCAAGATGAACAATGATGTCATCGGCATCTACGGTTTCACCGCCTGTATGTGTAAGCTCAATCTGCCAGCGGAACTTCTTGTAGTCGGGTTGTGAAGCGGGTTCCTCCTCAAAATCCAATTCTAGGGCAGAATAAGTAGGCCTCTCGCTCACGTCGTCCGTGATTCCCACTGTGTACACACCGATGACCGACGCGAGAAGAATTGTGATTGCAACGATCAAGATCACACCGACAACTGGTGTGACTCCCCGGTTGTTTTTCATATATTTCGATTCAGATATTATGTATTCCGTCCAATAAAACCCCACAATAAATAAAATAGTGTTTCGACGTGCTTCTGCTCAAATACGGTCAATTGCTATACTCTGCCTCTATATCTCGCAACCCAATGCTGACAGCTGTTTTTAGATGAATACCGACTATTCTCTCTCAAACCGAGAGTGGTATCATGGACGGCCGATATGTCCATGGCGCCGCCACAAATACACAATTCCACCCGCAAGCGAGAGTAACATTGCCTGCGTCACGATCATCGATATTAGATGGACGAGTGCGATAGCGGGCCAAACGAGCTGATTCGGATGCCAGTCGACAGCGTCACTCGCGCGGACTCGCCGCTGGTCGAGATACAAGGAGAGCGAAAAGACCGGTGTAAGCACGAATTGTGCGAAGGTCGCCAAGACCGTGAAGACCGTGATAACGAGTGAAAGCCAAGCGAAGCGAGATCTTGGCTGCACCTGATCCGGCTGAATAATACCGAGTAACAGAACGGCACCAAGAAACACGATGTACGCTACAATAGGGACTGCAATACCATACCACCAGTTCGAGACGCGGCCACTCGGTTCGTTGGTGGAATCATCTTCGTTATCGATCTCGATCACTGGATCATTATCTGCAGTCAGGTCGGTCACGATAGATGTAGATGAGAACCGCCGGTAGAGATAGACTGCCGCAATTGGCACCAACAGCGAGTATGAGAACGCAATGACACCGACTAGCGGTAGGAGTAGGCTGCCGACTCCCCAGAACACCGGTCGTGGATTCCACGAGGTGTTGCTCTGATTGACGGCACGAGCGTCAAAAAAGAGACACAGAGCAAAGACTGGAATCAGAAATAACCCAGCCAATAACGTGAATCCGGGTACAAGAATAGTGAGTGGGTTTGCACCATCTTGGATAAGACCGAGCCTCCCTGCAACTAGAATTCCACCCCCACCGACGAGTTCTAGGACTGGCGGAATCGCAACCCCGNACCACCAATTAGAGTCCAATCGAATCGTATTCATCTTAGACATTTTTCAATTTTGAGCTAAATGGCTTACGCTCCTATTATATCAATTTGTTCAGCTGACAATTTATGCGAGCACCTATGTCCCGATCCTGTCCTCCTTCTATCGACGTTAGTTCATCGAACTTTGGAGTCTTCTTACAAAATACAAAGTTTGACTTAACAGTTAGCATGGGTTGATCACGGGACGTGACCAACAAAACTGTCTGGGTTCTGTCAGAGCGTGCTGTGCAAGACTGCGAGCGCATATCTTGCAGCAGAAGACATTTAAAATTGACAATGTGACGTAGAAATGTGCATCGTCGTGCCCTCCTCGCATCGCTCAGTGCACTCGGTATGTCTGGTCTTGCTGGATGTGCTAGTTTTCAAAATGACGATATCCCCGCCGGGAGTCTCCAGTTCGAGAATCAAGACAACCTCCCACACGTCATTGGAATTTCGGTCATAGACATTGGTACTGAATCGGAGACGAACTCTGATGGATACAGCGTTTCCGGTGAGGTAACCGCACCGCCTCAACAACGAGAATTGACAGCCTCATCGTCAGTTGCCCCCGGTGAGACACAGACGTTCAGAAATATCTTCACAGAATCGGTATACTACTTAGTTGAGTTCACACTCGATGGCATCGTTCCCGAGACAGGCGGGCGGATTCCATTCAATCCGTCACCGTCTAATCGAGAGTACGACAACGTCTTGGGGGGTGTTGTATTTGCATCTGGTGAGTTCTCATGGCATGTGAGTTCGACAGACAACGCTGGAAGATTCAAACAATAGGCCGTGCATAATATCGGCTGGTTCAGCCGAATCAACCAGAAACTGGTGCTGCATACACCCTCTAAGTAAAGCAAGTTGTCTCTGCTTCTCCTCTGGGGAAGTCAGGGAATCTCAATCACAAGACAGCCACGCTTCAGCCACAACGGAAAGGTAGTCGTTTACATTCTAAACAAAAAGTGCTGTTATTTATATACTGAACCCCTCAAAACGGAAACTCTCTGTTGGACAGCAGAACAAGCCTTGCAAGATTGCAAGCCCTTGAGCATTGCACTGTGTTGCTCCAACTATACACAACTTTCGCAGGTCACATCTGGAGAACGTTAGCTTAGTACGCCCGGGTTCAGCTACCTGCAGTCGACATCTGTTGTAGAAGTCACGCCCAGAGTCCTTCTTGGGTCCCGTCAACGAAGATTCCTCCATCACTTGTGACGGTTACTTCATGCTCAGGAAGTTCAAATGTCAAGGTCCATGATGCAGTACCATGTGATGCCAACCGGTGAATTCCCTCTGGGTCAATATACTCGTAGAGAGCAAGATCGAGTTTGGAAGGTTCAGTCTCTTTTGCCTCAGCAATAGCTTCGATAATATCTGGAACCGGAGACTGTCCCATGAGACAATATTGGAATTGAGCACGAATAAATGTAAGACTCTGGTTATATGTGTCGAAAAGTAGAATTATTTGAGAATTAGTTAGTAGAGCATCGCTACACCTATCCGCCTATATGTTGCACGCTATCCAGTAGAAATATTAGCGGACTTAGCTTTTTTCACTGGATCAGCTTTGATTCATGTGAACTTTGGATTCTTCGTATTGGAATACAATGTTTGGCTTAACGGTTAGCATGGCCCGATCACTGGGCGTACCCAACTAATCTATTTGGATTCTATCAGAACGTGCTGTGCAAGATGCAGGGTGCGAGTCTTACGAAGAATATCATATAATAGATGAGGAGGGATCAATCAAGGAGGAGGGACTTGATTGTATTCACTCTTGATTGTTGTCCAATTTTAGTAGTATAATTAGCTATTAACAAACAGAGGGCGATCCCCCACCGCCCTCTTTGTAGGGACGCCCCCGCATCCCTGCATATAACGTTTGTACTACCGAGTCAAAGTTTCCTTATAAATTAACTCATTTAATCAAAAAACCGAATAAGATTAAAATGTCATATTTATATTACTCTATCAGTTTATTAGTTAGATGGGTAAGCTCAATTGAGCAGTTTCCTCCCCCGCTGTCTCACTCTCTGGCCCCCACTTACCCATTTTCACAAAAATAGTGTGTGCAAAGTATTATCTCCATATCGGCCACCGAAATATCTTCGATATAATTGATAGGATGATTCTGGGTGTGCAAGATGGATCGCACGTGTCAATCGGTTTTGAGATGCTACAACTCCACGTTTGAATCCAGTCGCCAGGTGAAGATTGCTCTCAGGACCACAACGAGACTGTTCGTTTCACCTTCACCCCAAATTGCAGTCTCCGACCGTGGGTCCGACGGTTTCGCGTCCTTCCCATTGGCGAGCGCGCTCACGAGTGTTTTCTGACCGTCGACCATCATGAGACGCCCAGCTGGCGTATCCGACCAGACCCACAGTGATTCGAACATCTTTGCACTGGGAATGTCGTCCTGAATCCGCGCTTGTACGTCTACCGAGACCCCTCCGAGTCGGATCGAAACACCCCGTTCTGCGGCCCTACGTAAGCTCGAAAGGAGGTCCTCAGTAAGGAGGTCTTCGACAGTCATGTAGACGATCTCCTCTTCAGCACTATCAAAAAAATCCACCAGACGGTTTGTAACCGCTTGCTGTCCACTGACCGTCCATACACCCCGCTGTTCGGCTCGTCGTTGGGCTGGTTCAAGCTCGTTCAGTGCAGTCCGCAGTATTTCATTGGAGCGTTGCAGTTCGTGTTCGAACGTTCTGCTCGCGGTTTCGGCCGAGACTGACCAGAACTCTTTGGGTGAGGTGTTCTGGATATCGACGAGTCCCCGGTTGTGCAGTTCATCGATAGCATCATACACCCGAGTCCGTGGTACGTCCGAGACTTCGCTTACGTCTTTTGCGGTTCCGGTGTCAAGACTCGCCAATGCGACGAACGTTTGTGCGGCGTAGGTACTCAACCCGAACCGTTCGAGCTGTTTGATCGCTGCAGACTGTGGGTCTTCGATTGGATTGTTACTCATTGTGTTTGTTGTTTGTGAGTACAAACCCGATCATACGACGTGAATAGTTGGCATACATCAATGCCGTGGTTAGAATACAGACCTAGATTGCGCACTGTTGAGGCTGTAGGATTTCACCCAACATATAACTTTTGTGATTAAGTGAGTAAATCAGAATTCTATTGTTAATGGACACGAAACGTTCAATACACGCGTTTGCAAATTTGTCATATAAGTAGTTACAACATATTTGATGTTTATGAAGTGCTATTGCGCAGTCCACACACTCTACCAATAACCTGAATATTCTATTTACGAATCCAGTGACAACACCTATCTGCGTGGACCTAGTTCTTTCACCTAGATCCGAAGCTGTCGGACAATCGTACTATGGGGGCATTGGACAATATCCAAGAGGCGGTCGACGTACTCCAGCAGCTGGGGCTCAAAGAGTACGAAGCACAATGTTTTGTCGGCCTCTCGCAGTTGTCGTCGGGCACTGCAAAGAAACTCAGCGAGATGACCGATGTTCCTCGAACGCGCGTCTACGATGCGGTTCGGGTACTGGAGTCGAAAGGGTTAGTCGAGATTCAGCATTCGAGCCCCCAGAAGTTCCGGGCTGTCTCACTGTCGGAGGCCACAGAGACGCTCCGGGATCAGTACGACGCACGCGTCGACCGACTCCACAGCGCGCTGGATTCCATCCAGATGGACACCAATGCCGACGAGTCGTCGGTCCAGGAGGTCTGGTCAATGACGGGCTCGACAGCAATCGAAACCCGGACGGACACACTGCTCAAGCAGGCCCAAACCGAGATCGTGTTGGTCATCGCCGACGAGTCGTTGCTCACCGACCGGTTGGTTGCGAAACTCAACAAGACCGATAAGGAAGTCGACCTGCTGGTTGGTGCGATAACCGAGTCGGTGAGAACCCACGTCCAAGATGTGATCCCGCGGGCCACAACGTTCGTTTCTGGCCTAGAATGGCTCCAAGAAGGTGACACCGACACCGGTGAGACCGCAATCGGTCGACTGGTGTTAATCGACCGTTCGACAATTCTGGTGAGTTCGATTGTTCCGTCGACGGGAGAGGAACAGGCGATTTTCGGCGAAGGGTTCGGCAACGGACTGGTCGTGATCGCGCGTCGACTGATGTCACAGGGACAATTCACTGCCGACAACTAAGTGGCTACCAATTGTCTGTAGCCAGCCAGTCATCAGGAAGTTCGTCTTCGTTTGCTCCCAACAGTTCGAGCAGTGGTTTGATCTCATCGAACGCTGGGCCCTTGCTCACGTTGTCCGTTTCTTTATCCCACTCGATGATCCCATAGGCAGCTAACTTCGGGAAATGGACGTGTTTCATCTGTATGAGTGAATTAGTGGTATCCTGTTTGATCTCATCAAGACCGACTGTAGTCTCTTCGTGGGTGGTAGATTCTAACAGTGAGACCAACAGGTTACGTCGATGAATATCACCGAGAGCATCAAGTGAATCGTCCATCGTGATGGCGCTGCTCGATTGTTGCATAATGATAATAAAAAGGTAATATTAATAACAGGAGTGGTATTTCACGTCGTTCTGATTTTTGATTAACTGAGTGATAACCAGTCGCACGCAATAATCCCTTACACCGTTGAAACGTACACGTGTGACAGTATTGCGTTGCATTCACGCTCTATATACGTCACCTCAAACTCACCATGTCAGAGATTCAGTAGTTGTTTGACTTGCTCTGTCGAATAGCGTCCTCTGAGCTATGATGAGGCGACACCTGATTCGAGATTATGCTCCTCAGACCCTCACAAGGTGATCCAGATCGAACTGATCTACATAATCATCTCTATTCAACAGAGCAGTTTGACTGGGTGAGGCATGGAGTTCACTTAATTTAGGAGTCTTGTAGACTCCCAAGTTCAAGTGGTTTTAACCCATCTCTACATATAAAGAGGCCACTCGCCTTGCCTATCTGTAGATTCCAAAGTTCGGGCGAAAGTCTGGCTCACACCCGACCAAGTCGACGGCCTGCGGAACGCGTGCTACGAGCAGGGCGCGGAGTATCTCCAACAGCGCAATGATGCGATCATCGCTCTGATGTACGATACTGGGCTCCGGGTCGGCGAGCTTGTCGCCGAAGAGGCAGGCGTCGAGCCATACCTTCTCGACGGCACTCGCGGCGAGCCGGGCGACGTGACGCATGCACTCCGCCACAGTGTTGCCTATCGCATGATGAACGCCGGGG
>Ga0065698_100333_pt1 | contig 14719 bp, 16 predicted proteins | sample AntLakMe24m_30um_FD_59087 | JGI IMG/M metagenome (GOLD analysis project Ga0065698, IMG submission 59087) | Hypersaline microbial communities from Antarctic Deep Lake - 24m 3.0um v2 (version 3) | ecosystem: Environmental > Aquatic > Non-marine Saline and Alkaline > Hypersaline | place: Deep Lake... | reverse complement strand
CTGCTGTCGCACTGCCTTACGCCGAGTCACAGTGTACTCAAAGTACGGATGGGTGAACTCCTCTTGCATCCACACATCGGAAAATACACTCCTTCAAGCGGTTTTACGACGGGAATACGGGAACAGCTTAAGTATCTATGTTGGATCGCGTACATCATGGGTACGAGAAGGTGTGCCTTGCGTGACGTTCTCACCATGGAACAGTATCGTGAGCTCCTAAGAGAAGCAGCCAGAATCGAAAATCGCGTAGAGAGCATCAGTCTGTTCTTCTTCCTGGTGACGATGGGACGGCTCGGGATGCGTGTGGGTGAAGTGATCCATATGCGCGAGTCGTGGTACAAGGAAGACCGGGGAGTGATCTCCATCGCTCCGCATTCGAACTGTGATTGCGGGCTCTGCAAAAACTACGCCGAGAGCTATGCTGATAACAACGATCTCGACTTTGAGGAAGTGTTCGAGAGCTACTGGAAGGTGAAGGACGGCTCAGACCGGGATGTGAAGGTGCCAACAGAGCGCGATCGGGAGATCATAGAGCTGTACTTCGAGGAAGTGCCCTACACCGATGTGAGCTATTCGACGGTGAACCGGCGGCTGAAAAAGATCGCGGAGATCGTGGGAGAGCCAGAGGTCCACCGGATGTACCCGCACATGTTGAGAGCCACTGCAGCTACCCACCTGGCACACTCAGGGTTCCTTCCGTACGCCCTTGACGTTCAGTTCGGTTGGTCTGACGAAAACACGAAGACGAAATACGTCCGTGCGACCGGCCTTCTCGTCGAAAGAGAGTACGACCGGATGTGGGGGAGAGAGCAAGAAGAAGATCCAGACCTGCGAGAGCACCCACCGACGTACAGTGAACTCCGGCCTGATGACGAAAGCGAACTCCGGGCTCTTGAATCGTTGGCTGTCGACGTGCCTGTGGACACGCACCCACGGACACGTGACGAAGAGCCGCTGCTTCGAAGCCTGGATGAGTTCGGTAGCTGGGAAGAACCCGCAGCGACCGATCCAGTCTCACCGGCTGTCAAAGCACGCCTGGCTCACGAGCGGGCGATGGTCAAGGCCTCACCGAACCATACCTTCTCGAAGGCGCGGACTGCTGCCGCAGGTGTCGGGATGCTGTTCGGGGCGACACTGGCCGGGACTACGTGGGCCCACAACGGTCTGCTCGAGGGAGTGATGACCGGCGACCCGACTTCTGTCGCCTCTGCTGTGATCGCCGGTGCCATCGCTCTACCGATGATGGTCTGGGAGACTCACGAAACGTTCCATGATGACCCGGATGCGGTTGAGCCAGAGACCGCTGTCGACAAGGCGATCGTCGTAACCCACGCTACTGTCGACAGGGTGGTCTCTCGGGTGAAGTCTGTGTTCCCCTGAGAATGGGAGAATGGAGCGGTTCCTGAGCACGAAACCCCATGGGTAGAAGGGGAGAGAAACCCCATCCAGATAGCCGAATTCGAGGTTTTCGCCTTTGAGTTCGGTTGGTCGTTTTTCTTATCCACATCGACGGCGTGGTGTCCGATCACCAGGCGCGGTGTCGTCGATCTGGAGCTCACCGAACCGGGGGAGACTCACACTCGAATGATGTGATCGTAAACTTGCTCAGTGGTCTGGATGCTTCGGTGCCGTAGACGGTTCCGCACGTCGTAGAGTGTGTTACCTTCCTCAGCGTTCATCATCCGATAGGCGACACTGTGACGAAGGGCATGAGGCGTTACGTCGCCCGGCTCCCCACGCGAACCATCCAAGAGGTAAGGACGTACGCCCGCCTCAGTGGCCACACGGGCGACCGCATCGCGCACGCCTTGCGTTGTGATCCGGTCTGACGACCTGGACGGGAACAACGCCTCCGAATCCTTCCAGCGACTGTTGAGGTACGACGACAGAAGCCGTGTAACATCTGACGCCAACTCGAGCGTGGCCGGGTTCGGGCTGTTATCGTTCGGGTAGTCCTTCTGGATCTCTGTCGGCACGTAGAGAGCCGTGTTGCCCTCCCTGAGCATCGACACGTCGACCGCGACCAATTCGCCTACTCGAAGCCCGGTGTCGTACATCAGGCCGATGATGGCCTCATTACGCTGCTGCAGGTAGTCGGCACCGATAGAGTAGCAGGCCGAACGGAGATCGTCGACCTGATCGGGCGTGAGCCATACTTTTGCGCGAACTTGGGTATCTGTATTCTGAGCCATTTACTGGAACACTCTTTATATACTGTACTCCATCTGAAGCACCTTAACTTTGTACTTTACAAGAAGACTCCAAAGTTCGGTAGTACTAAGTTCTGTGAGTATAGACTGATAGGTAAGCGTGGAGACGGCTTCTCAGAAAGCCGCCGGTGGTTAGAACACCGACGACACGCTGCACACAATGGCAGCAATTGACGAAACCGCCTCTATGGAAAAAGAGGCTACGACTGAAGACGTACAGCAGATAGACACCTACGAAGTCGACTGTGACCACCTGAGCGCATCGTACATCTACGTCAGTGGTTCAATCGGCAGAGCAAGCTTTGACCTAACGCCAGAGGAACTCGGGGAGATCGATTTCCAGATGCTCCGTGAAAATGGGTCTCTGCTGTTCAGTGTCGAATCGACGAACGCAGAAGGAAACCAAGCCTGTTCGATGCTGGAGCTCAAGCCGGATGAGGCAGTGGCTCTCGGTCGACAGCTTACCGAGATCGGTGAGGACCTCCAGGAGGAAGAAGATGCGAATCGGTGATTCCTCTCTGAACGCGAGAGATCGGCTCACCGGAGATCTTGATGACACGACTGTCCGGCAGGCCGTGCAGGGCACTGGGGGACGCTATGAGTACTGAAGGTGGTAAGGAGGGTGACGTGGCCGTGTCGCCCCCGACCGGCGATGACGACCTCGAGGACACCCACAACCCCGACTGGGAGAGAGCCGCCCGGAAGGCACTCTCCAGTCAACTGTTCAAAAGTGGGGAGAACATCAGAGCCGCCGTAGGTGGCTTAGAGATGGCTGTCTGGGGCCACGACGACAGAACGCTCACCGAAGACGACATCGAAGCCGCCCGTGATGCGCTGTACGATCTCCAACGGCTCATCGAAGACGATCTCGTCCCAATCGTCGATGGCGTCGAACCCTACGAGCGCGCGGGTGTGAACCTCTCCTTCGGGAAGCGTGAGGAACTGCTCAATGAAACACCGATGCTGAGCGAAGGAGAGAGACACGACGACGCCTGAAGAAGTACAGACCGGCTACTACACTCCGTTTTTCGGGGTATGAACACCCCATCCCTGAAGTACCAGAAAAAACCACTTTGACCATGACATCTGATAAAAAACAAAATCCGATTGCACAGGTTGCTGAAAAACACAAAGAGCCACGGCTGAACGACGCGCTACTACGCCTGAAAGCGGGCCATACCGTCGAAGAGGCGCGCACGTTCTTCCCGTCGACCGCCGGTGTCCTCGAGGACGCCTGGAACGAACTGCAGACTGAATACGACATCCAACCCAGTGATGTGGGTAGTCAAGACGTGCATGCGCGGTCGCTCAAGTACTCGAACCCGATCGACCCGACAGTAGCGATGGCGATGAAGAGTATGCATGGCCCGAAACTCGAAGACTCTCCACACCACCCCGACCGGTACTATTCACCATCTGTGCTCAGCATGACGTGGCATGAGCCCGTTGATGGCGAGGACTACACCACCGAGAAGGGGTTCCTGATCATCTACGAGATCGCTGGTGGAGCAGGCTATCTCATTGAAGGACAGGCCGGTGCTGAGTACTGGACTGTGGGTGTGAAGGCTTTCGAGAAGGAGCTCATCCAGATTTTCAAGCCCGACCACCACTGGAAGATCGACTACACCACGGGTGAGAAGATTCGTACGCTACTGAAGACGATCGGCGTGTACGAGTCGAATCTCGCCCCACGGTTCGACGAAGAACACGATGTCCGTGACTACCCGGATGACTACGAGGCCGTGTATCATGCGCGGAACGACTGGCCTGGTCGGGTCTTCGAAGCCTACGAGTAATCGCACAACACGATATTGCTCTTTTTCGCGCTCCTGAGCCCAGAGGAACCCGTTTCCGGTGGCATCACCCCCACCTTCGAGGCCGTCGAACCCGGTTCCGTCGACAGAATCCGGTCTCGCATCCTGGTGAACACAGTGTGACCGTCCTCGACGAGAGCCTACGAACAGCAGCTCGGGAAGACTACGATCTCGAAATTGAACTCAGTCACGCTCAGATTTTCTTTTCTTTTTTCTTTTGACCCCAGATCGGCAGGGGGTCAAAGTACCACAAGGTTGGTAGCTCAGAATTTCTGAGACCATTTTCGCGCGCGCGTATACCTGAACAGAAAGACCAGTCCCGGGGAGGGGTTGCCTATTTTGGCTTTAAAAACCTCGAAACGTTGGTCTATCGGGGTTTCAGAACTCACAGCGGCTGTTTTGTGAAATATAGGTGTTGTTTATGTAAAGATTGATAGAGTTACGGGTACTCAACCTTCAGAGTCATGTCGACTGGATTCGGGAAGTTGGAGAATTTGACGTAAGGCCACTCGAAGCGAGATTCGTTGTACGGTATCATCTGTCCGACTTCAAGATTACTTGAGAGGTTCTCGTTCATCGGAACGTTGTTGAATCCTACCACCTGTGATCCACTGGTTGGGTTGGCCTTGCCTGCCATAGCTATCCGCCAACGGATTTTCCGGCGGATCATTGAATGAATGTCGCTCTCTGTGTGACCGAACATGAAGATCGACAACCCCGTCTTCCGGGCATCAACCATGCAGTCTTTGAACAATTCGACTTTCTGGTAGTGTGAGTACTCATCGTTTCTCGCTGCCTCAGGCGCTATATCACCGATCTCATCGAACATCAACGAAGTCCAGTGATACGGCCCGCGCTCCACTCGAGCAAGGATGTAGCCGAACCACCAGTGGTTCAGTGGATCTTCTGCTGTGAACTCTAAGCCGTCGTACTGCTTCTCTTGGGTATTTTCATAGATCTCCTGGATACCGCGCATTTCTGGGTCTGGATAGACGACGTGGAACTGACCTTCCTTGAGGAGATCGTGGTTCAGATGCTCTGGGTTTCGATAGCGCACGACCTCACGAACGACATCTTCCAGGTCGACTTCGAAACCGTCCTGGGTCGGTATCTTGGGTACAAAGCGCGCGTTCACGTCTACGCCCTCAGGCAGGCAAACGCGCGCCCAGGGCGCGAGAGGCAGCCACTCTGAACGTGCTGTTGAGGCCCTCCAGACTATCTTCTCGCCATTCTCTTCCATCAACCGCAGAGATGTGTGTAGAGCAAGCGTTGATTTCCCGGAGCCAGGAGCACCGACAGCGAGATAATCGGTTCCACCAGCAAGCATCGTTTTATCATCGTAGTCCCAGGCGTGATGGATGTAGTTGGGAATGAGCTCCTTCTCCAGCTTCATCTGACCTGCCTTCACGTCCCGGATCGCGTCTGCCTCTTCATCTGTGAATACGTCCCAGATCGACCCTCTGGGGATACTGAACGTCCGTGCTATGTCTTCCCAGTCATCGTGGCACCGCTGGTCACCTGTATATTGGCGTGATGATGTGTGGGGATCGGGGAACTCTTCGAGGACTTCCTCTTTCGACATCCCACCGGCTGCCATCGCTTCCGCATCTCCTGATTTAGAAAGGATTTGCCGTGCTTTGTCGCGCTCTTCAGCTGTGGTACCTCTTGGGGTCTCTTGGTTTTTGCTCATAAGTTTGGTAAAGTAGATCGTGCTCAGTTCACGCTATACACCGGAGGGTTCAGGCTGCTGATTCCTGCTCACTCGAGTCGTTCTGCCAAAGATCGATGCGCGCGGCGTACCCCGTGCGTAAGAGTAAACCCGTCACTAACGCACCTGAACCGAAGGCTAAGAACACGACCACGCCCACAAATATTAGCAGAGCTATAAGCTGTGTCGGGAGCGATTCAGCTGCGTTAACCGCCGGGTACCACACGACTGCTCCGTACGACAACCAGAGTGCAAGTGTCACCGAGCCCGACAACAACATACCGGAGAACCAGGTTTGGAAACGATCTCGGCACCACTCTTCCGTGGCCGTCGACGTGCGCGCCTCTTCGCGGTGTTGCTCTTGCTCTTCCTGGTAGGCGTCTAAACCAGTCCGGAGTAGTGAACGGACAGCTTCACTACGACTCTCGAAACCCATCTCTTCCTCGTAGTCTTCGAACCGCTCGTGGAGCTGAGAATCGTGACTCACCTGAGCACCTATAGTATCTACATCACTCATATCAGAATACACGAACCACACTCGCAAAAGCCTTTCCCACCGGCTTAAGGTGCTTTAAGCAGCCATTTAGAGTAGGAAACGGGTATGGATTAGGTTTATGTGACAGGGGCAGATACTGTTAGGTAAGATATAGAGAAGACACTCATCAGCTGTGGAAGCGATCGACCACTTCACCGGGTCTTCTTGGCAGGAGAATGCCGGTGATGTGGTCTGAAGTAAGGCTTCTCGGGACGGCGGATTAGGCCAAGTGAACGTACAGAGCGCGTTTACTTGACTTTTCTGGTGATCTCCGTGGAGCCTATCTGAACGATACAAGGCTTCAAATGTACGAAAACAAGCGACGGGCTGTTCGAACCGGTGTTAAAACGAGCAACGTGGTGGTAAGCAGCGATGCTGCCACCTGGAGGAAAGCGTGAACGATGAGTTCTTCAGCTACTGGGCAGGGAGAGGATACCGGCCTGGAGGCGTTCCGCACGATCTCCGGGTTCGAGGTGGCAGGTGTCACTCTCTCGGCAGCTCAAGAAGCAGTAGTTTGCGGTGCCCTCGGCTGCCGCGATGGAGAGCAGCTAACCGAAGTGGAGTGCAGCGACGGTCGACGCAGAGTTCTGTGCCGAGAGCACACGTTCGAGATCATCCGCCAGGAGAGAGCCGCAGAGGTGGACGGAGAATGACCGTTCAGGTTCTGGACATAAAAAAGCAAAACACCCCGCCCACGTCTTGCGTTATTACCGTAGGGTATGAAACATATCTTTGTAGGACCCCTAACCCCCCCACCCCAATAGGGGGGATGGGTAACCATCTCCCCCCTTCGAGGGGGGGGTGTGTAGGGGTTATAGAGAAAGAAGAAGATCGGGGGTGGTCCGAATGAAAGACCGGTACTTAGAGACTGCAACCTCGGATAGCCCAGCTATAGCCGCCTCAGAGGTGATGGACCGGTTGACTCAGCGGTTGAAGTCAAGCACCAAGATCTCTGAGACAATGAAGGAGACGAAGGCTGCTGGAGAAGCGATTGCTGAAATAGCTGATTCTGCCGATAACCCCTTAGCGGTTGTCAATTCAGCAAAGAACGCAACCGGTGATGTTGCACAGCGGTCGCAGACATCTAAAGAAACCATAGTCGACGCGATCGACACAGCAACAGCAGATCTAAGAGCAAAAACGGCAGAAGCTGGTCTTTCTCTCGATAACGGGTATGGCCTCGATGAGTATTTAGAAAAGAATCTGGTTGTGGTAAAAAGGCTTGACCTGACTGACCACCATTGTGAGCCAACATACAGCTGGCAGTTTGACGACGGTGTGACTGTTGAGACAGAGCACCGAACACACTACGAGTGGTACAACTTCTGGACGAAATTAGGAAGTTCCACAAAAAAGAAACTCCTACCAGAGTTCGCGAGTGCCGAGATCGGTGACCCCGATGAGAACCCGAAAAAGTACGCTGAACTCTCTCTGGGACCTGACTCACGGCCTTGGCACCAGGATAACTGGATTGAGTGTATCAGCGATCTCGTCGACGAGCGTGTGGAGTATGTCGAAACGGTCGGGCCTCGAACCATGGTCTGGGAGTGGCTCTGTGATAAGATAGGTCGGGCCCGCGCCTGCACGGATCTCGCAGACGCAGTAGGTGCGATGCGTATGCACGCACGGCTTGACGAAAACGGTGAAGTCGCTGAGATATTCGTTCCAGCGGCATTGATCGAAAGGGAGTGTGAGGAAAGGTCTGTTACGCTCTCAGGAATGCAGCAGGAGATCTGTGCCAGAGGCGCAGACAGCGACGAACTCCCAGGCGACCAGATAGCTACCATGGCAGAAGGTGAGAAGCGAACACTTCGATACTGGAGGCTTGACGCTACGCATCAGGACATTCCAAAGCCACAGGAGCTACCAGAGGAACTGAATACAGGTGCCGAAGCCCTCGAAAACATGGAGTGGGACGATGAGTAGGCTGCCAGACGATCTCCGCGCGAACCTGCCGGATGACCTGGCCGAAGCCCAGCTGGCTGGAATCGACATAGCCGACGTGGATGAGAACGTACGTTTGTGGGGGCCACCAGGAACCGGGAAGTCAACGCAGTCTGCTCTTCGAACAGCCACCCGTGCACACGAAGAGGGTCTGCATCCGTCACAAATGACTGTTGTGACCTACCGGAAGGCCCTGGCTGGAGCAGTAAAACAGCGTATTGAGAACTGGGGAGTCTTCGGGGACCCCGATCGGGAAGCGTTCAAATACTGGACGACGATACACGCTGCCTGCTCTCGAGCAACTAACTTCCACGAACGGTTTGCTGAGCCAGACCAACGTGGCGACCTCGAAGGAATGGTCGGTCGGAAAGCCCAGTACCGCTTTTGTAAAAAACTCGGTATCAACCACAGTCCATCACGCCCGTGGTTCGAAACGAAGTGGACTGTCTTCGAAGACCTCTACAGCTACTCGAAAAACAACCTGCTGAATCTTGGCAGTTATCCCAACGTACCGGATGAGCGGCTGAGACCGTTGAATGAGGATATAGTGGCAGACTCGAAATTGTCTGCTTTCGACGAACAGTGGGGAGATACCGACCCAGAGCATGTTGCACGCCTCTGGGAGGATTTCAAGCAACACCACGACTGCTACGACTTCTATGAGCAACTAACAGCGGCACTGTCGGGCCCGCTTCCTGCGATGGACCACGTTGTGATTGATGAGTTCCACGATGCGACACCGCTGATGGCTGCTGTGAGTGACCGCTGGATAAAGAACGCTGAGACGGCAATCGTGGCTGGAGATCCGGACCAAGTGGTGAATGCCTACGCCGGTGCCTCTCCAGAATTCTTCGAACGGGTAGGCGACCGAACGGGTGTCGACATCCCGGTCGTGCAGCTCTCGAAGTCCTACCGGTGTCGTGACGAACACTTCCAGGCGGCCAGTCGGTTACTGTCGAAACACCGGCAGCCCCCAGCCGTCGAAACGATGGGCCATGGGGCGATGAATCGCTGGGTAGGCCAGGAGTTCAAAGAGACTGAGAACGGTTGGATAACGCCACCAGCAGCGAAAGATGGCTCACCAACTCACCTATGGAACGAATACGGTGATGACATCATGTACCTTGCCCGAACGAAGAGGCAGTGTAAAGCGATCTCGGCTGCCTTGGATAAGTCTGGCATCATCTACCGCTCTCAGGATTCGGTCGGTGGTGACTGGGAGAAACGGCTTCAGCTGATGAACGCCTTGGAGATGCTAACGAAGGTGACGCCTCCAACGGCCTCAACACCGGCCAATACCGCCGGTCTAACGGATCGCGATGAGACGAATATCCATAATTACGCATTCAGTCAGGAACAGGCCAGAGTGCTACGAAAACACAGTAGCGGCCACTACCTGAAAGATGAAGACGGGTGGAACTGGTACCTCCGGCAGCTCGAGGACGGGCAAGAGGTTCCACTTCAGGAGTGGAATGAGTACGTCAAGCCGAAGTGGTGGCTTCGATACACCAACGGTCGACCATCTATCAGGGAGTTGGTGTATATCGACGATAGCGATGAGATAGCCATGCAGAAAGCATGGGAACGATACGACACACTCCCAGCGGCTCCTGTGGCGGTCGACACGCGCGTGTTGACCATCCACGCCTCGAAAGGTGCCGAAGCCTCACAGGTCGTTCTCTACGACGGTGTGACGGGCTCTGTGTTGGAGAGCATGGGTGAATCAGAAACTCTCGAAGAGAATGAGTACCGGACATGGTACGTGGCTCTCACACGGGCCTCAGAACGCCTGCATTTCGTTCGTGGTGCATTCGAATCGGCTAACGACTTCCTGCCTTCAGACTTGGAACCACTTGCGTCTCAGCAGGCCCAGAGTGTGCGGGGTGTCGCACATGAGTGAAGCAGTCGGTGACCTGGAAGCTGAAGCCCGTTCAGCACTCGAAGCCGCTCTGGCCGATCGTGATGAAGACCCAGCTGACCTGGATAAACTTCAGCTATACGTCTATGCTGACGATCTCCCAGAAGGTCTGGACGACGACCGTGCTATCAGTCTGGCTGCTGAAGTCCTGGCAAACGCACCAGAGACGGTGAAAGCCGAGAAAGCCGGTGATTCAGGGTGGCTGGAAGCCGACTTCTCCAGTTCGAAACCGGGGGTATTCCCGCCAGAACACACCGAATACGACGGCTGGATGATGCACAAGGGCGATAAACTGCCATACGCCCCATGGACGGACAAAAATGCACCAGCACCGTGCTCAGAACACGGAACTACTACTGACAAGTGCGATTGCTCAGCACGGTTCAAGTGGGGTTGGGAACAGAACCGGAGGGAGTTCGAAGCCGCGAAGATGACACTGGATGATCCGGAGCTCGAAGGCGTTGTATTCATCCAAGAAGAGAGCGACCCGTTCGTTTTCGTCGATGGTGACGACGTGCGGTGCCCAGAAACCGGAGAGGTACACCCAGCCTTCGAGGCGATACTGTGCCATCTGGGCCTCTCCTACGCAGATATATCGGTGTCTGGCTCTGGTGTCCACGTCTACTACCGGGGAGATCTACCCGAAGATGAGACGGTGGCAGAATGGGAGATCGACACTGAGCCGTGGGGGGCAAACGAAGACGTGCCTGCTATCGAAATCTACAGCGGAAAGCACGTGTGCGTAGCGACTGGTGACCAGATCGACGGCACACCAACTGAAGTGCGACCATGGAACGCCGAAGTCGTCTGGCAGCTGCTCGAAGCCAACGACCAGTTCACGCAGTCCTTCGAGATCGACACCCAAAGCGGAAGCTACGAAACACCGACAGGCACCGGCGGTTCGGAAGCAGGTGACTGCATAACAGCAGTGAACAGGCTTGATGCGCGGAATGTGGCTGATAAAACGATAGTCAAAGAATGGACATCATCGAATGGCTCACGGCGGGCGTTCCTGCCGACGTGGGGAAAAAGCGATGACGGCGGAACAGCCAACTTCGTCGACGACTTCTGCTGGGTGGACACTGGACACAACGGCGGGCGGGGTGGTCCTGTGGAGATGGCACTGATAGATCTAAACGAACTCAGGAACGGAAACAGCGAACTCGGAGCAGCAACAGGTGGTGACTTCTGGGTTGGCTACGAGCATCTGCGCGATCTCGGCTTCAACCTCCCAGAACCACCGTACTACAACGACGACAGTGACGCATCCAGCGACTACTATGATGTACCGCTGAGCGATCTCGTCGACGGCGATCCATGGAGCGACCCAGATGCGATGCTCGAGGCGTGTCTAAAAGCCCGCTCGAAAGGACTGGTTGAATCGGGTGCCGAACCACCAACTCTTGCGCTACAGCCTATTGTTCGCGATCTCCTTGGAGTAAATAAGATCGGTTCTGGAACCCGAGAGATGGCAACAGAAGTCTACCAGGACGAGTTGACCTTATCCGATATTCAGGACGGGGAGGTAACACTCTGACCGGATGCGGGTGCCCTTAGCAGTCTGGAAGAGAGCACCGTTCGGGTGCCCGTCGCTGCCTGGGAGAGCAGAGAGCCGCGCCGGGGAGAGCGCCGTTCGGGTGCCCGTCGCTGCCTGAGAGCTTACTTTTTAACGGTATGAGTATCTCACACTGGGTATGAAGAAGGTATCTGCGAGTATCAGAGATGAACACATGGATCTTGTCGAGGAACGAGAGGGCCAGGAGGGTATCAACTCAAAAAGCGAGGCTCTCCGCTCTCTACTCGACGAGTATCAAGATCTACGAACCGAGTATGACGAACTCAGAAAAGAGTCTGAAGAACTGAGAACTACTGTTGAGCGCCTACGAAACGAGAAGAAGCTCATTCTCCAAGATCGTGAAGAGAAGAAGGAGCTCGTGCGTTACGTTGAAGACGAACGGACTGCCGAGCAACGGTGGCGTCAAGCAAGTTTGGGCACTCGATTGAAGTGGCGCGTATTTGGAATGGATGAGAATACAGAAGACGGTGAGTAAGTAGAGCCAGTTCGGGTGCCCCCCGCTGCCTGGAGAGCCGAGACAGCACCGGTGGCGGAGAGAAGGTTCGGTGCCGTTACTGTCGATAAACGCCACTCTCGGCAGTTAACATGAGCTTACTACAATTATCTGGTTACTATTAGTCCAGACCGGTCTGGGTGCCCTTGCTGCTCGAGCACAACGCACGAGAGAGCACCGTTCGGGTGCCCGTCGCTGCCTGAGAGAGCACCGTTCGGGTGCCCGTCGCTGCCTGCCCCCGGAAGTGTCGGGATTAAGATAACTGATTACATGACCCACTGAAGGTTTCAGTTACTGATCATACGGTGGGCAGTATTGCTAGTGGTGCGTGGGTTACCTGTACTGATCAATTCGATTAGATTGAATCAGTAGGTGTTCTCGTGCGAGATACGCGCTCTGTATTCAGCAGTCGATTCTTGCCACATCTCAGAAAAGTTGCAGACGTACGTGCAAGACTCATCCTCTAAGTCTTGCAGAGTCACACTCATATGAAGATCACCACATCGACCGGGGCTGTTGTCGACGGATCTCTTCGCTAGTCGTGAGGTTCCCGTCGACGATATCCCCGTTCTTGATACTCCGGCCGTTCGGGTTCTCGCTCGGCGAGTTCTGCGTCAGTCGGCCGCCGCGACGATTCCCGGCTCGGGGGCTCATACTGCTCCCACCTCTGAGGTTCTTGGGCGTCATATCGGCAGGCAATCGAGCAGTACTCAGCACGCAATGACGGCGTCGGCTGGCCGCACTCAGGACAGTGACCGTTCGGGTGCCCGCAGGCTCGCCGGTCGGTGAGATCGAATGGTCCCATCACAGACCACCCTCGAAAACGGGGAGCTGGTGGATCGCACCAACACCGTGGCCGCGGCGGGTGAGTTCCGAGCGGATCTTGTCCCAGTCGGTGACGTTCGCAAAGCCGAGTAGCTGGCGACCAATCGTGACTTCGCGATGAAGGTGAGAGCGGTGTTCGGTTCAAACGTCGTCGACGAGCGTGCCACCGTCGACGTAGTCGTATTCTCGGAACATTAGAACTCCAACTCCCGAAGCGGTCTCACACGGAAGGTATCTAGCTCCTCAAACGATTCCTGGATACCTCGCTTCGTTCCCACCGTTTCGCGCGATAGTCGGTTGATGAGCGCATTACGCACACGTCGACGACTGAGCAGCGTATTATGGCTGCCCAATCGGTCGTCAGAATACCGCTTTTGGAATCTCTCGCCCGAATCGTCGACGGCGAAAAATCGGGTCCGTTTCTCACCCCAGATCTCCGATGAAACGTATTCGGCAGCCACGGGCTCGTGAGTGAGCTCGACGAGGACACACTCGACGAAGGAAACAATGGAGATCGGGCTCCGATCGTTAGGCACGGTCAGTTCGAGATCGGCCCACGGTGGATCGGTCGTATACTCTGTCTGTTTCTGATTCAGTTGATACTGCTGTGGATTGTATTCAGTCGACATAGTTTGTAGTCTAGAAGGCGGGTTTGTGCGCCCTCACCCCTCAAGGGGCGATAAAATGCGGCCTCAATCACCCAGGCTTTCAGGTCGACTCCTCTCTGTCAGCCAAATATATCCATATCATCATGAGTAAGGAAGTTGATTTCAGCAGTCGGTTCTCCGATGTAGAGATCAAGTTCGTCTGCCATATTAATCACGCCCTCAACGACGTTCTCTCGATGTCGCTCTAATCGGCGTCGAGTGTCCCAGCCGATTTCTGAACCGCAAGCGGTGGCGATCCTCTCAAAGCCGTGTTCTGGACAAAAATATCCAACGTGGATGTACATCTCATTCTCTTCGGCTACATGTTCAATGCGGACTTCAACGACACCCTTGTCGGTTTCTCCAAATGTCTGACGGGTGCAGTTGACTGAGACAGACCAGTGAGGAGTTTCGTCGGAGTTGAGTTGGCCTTTGAGGTACTCCTGCAAGTACTCCTCTATTCCGGCCATATCTGGTTCCGGTAAACTCCAGATTGCATTGGTCTCATCGGTATACGCTTCGATTTCAAGTAATTCGGCTAGTTTCTGTACTTCTGATCGGTCGTTTCCCTCCTCGCGGATGAACGACTCAATCTTAGCGATAAGTGTATCCGTGATTTCAGCATCCTCAACATCAATTACCCCGTTTATGCCATCCCCAGAGGGTTCGGAACCACTAGTTTTGAGCAGTCCAACATCATACATCACCCACTGTAATTGCGAGGGGATTCGTGGCCCGCGCTCCCTATTGACTATCCCGGGGTGATAATCCAATTGGTCGAAGAGCCGCTGACCGAGATCAGTCACCCGCATAGTATAGTTAGAGTTGCTAGTGGCGCCGCGGAGAAAGTAGCCTGACTTCTCGTTTGAATCAGCGTACTCATAGAGTCGTGCCATCTGTTCCCTAAACAATCACACAACACCTATTTTATTTTGATGATTTGAATGGGTTGCATCGATATTCTCAACCCACAAAAAGATGGTCGTGTCGCAAAGTCCTCTAGAGTTCAGTAGTAACTGACTCCCGTGAAGGCGGGGTTGCCTCTGGTG
>Ga0065698_103436_pt1 | contig 14857 bp, 8 predicted proteins | sample AntLakMe24m_30um_FD_59087 | JGI IMG/M metagenome (GOLD analysis project Ga0065698, IMG submission 59087) | Hypersaline microbial communities from Antarctic Deep Lake - 24m 3.0um v2 (version 3) | ecosystem: Environmental > Aquatic > Non-marine Saline and Alkaline > Hypersaline | place: Deep Lake... | reverse complement strand
AAGATCATAACCGATTGAACGGGACTCATTACAACGCTAAACTCTAGACCGCTTTGGGACGGCACCAAGAAATGGAGTCGGCAATCTTCATACTATAGAACCAATTATTATGAGTAAAATGAATCTATTGGGAAAATATATTTCGGTATGTTTGGATGTGAAAAAGGGAACTCAATTTATTAACTAGAAATCACAGAATCCTGTTGTGTTTCTATTTGACCATCAAGTCGATTGGTAAAGTATTATCAGTAGTGAACGTAGTTGCTACAGTATAGTTCCAGCCTATTTAACATCCAATATCTATGACTGAGCAATTCACTTACCGGACCAATCGTGACCTGTTTTCGAATTATTACCTCAACAATCATCTTCGACAAACTGAGCCATGGAATGAGGTCGACGACGCTGAAGTCGAAGAAGCGTACAACGAAATCAATGACTTATGGGATAATAAGAAGGACCGCGTCGTAGACTACAACGAGGCACAGCTAGAGCGGAACTTCATACGGCCAATATTCGATATCCTTGGGATTCCTTTTGAGATCGAAGAGACCGTAATGCGGAATGCTCGTCGACCAGATTACGGATTCTTCCCGAGCACCGAAGCAGCTGATGCCGCGTTCGATCGTGACGATTTCTACCACGAATCTATCGCAGTCGCCGACGCAAAGCGATGGGGTCGAAAGCTCGACACACGCGGTGAAGAGAAACGTGACTTCGAGAACCCGAGCTACCAGATCCACCGCTACCTCCAAGAGACGCCGACTCAGTGGGCGGTCCTCACGAACGGCGAGAAGTGGCGACTCTACTACGGGCCGACGAGCCATCGACTGGACTCCTACTACGAAATCGACCTACCCAAACTCCTCAATGCCGTCGACGATGAGGAAGAGCTTGAAGTGTTCAAAGAGTTCTACCTCTTTTTCCGACAGGGGGCATTCCTCCCGGACCAGACCGGGGATTGTTTCCTCGACGACGTGTACGACGAGTCGAGCGTCTTTGCCGAAGAGCTGGGAGAGGATCTTCAGGAGAATATCTACGAGGCGATTCGCGTACTCGCAGAGGGATTCCTCGAAACGAATGATGAACTCGACGAGGCTGATCTCGATCTGATACACGATAGTTCGCTCATCTACCTCTACCGACTCATCTTCGTTCTCTATGCAGAGAGCGAAGGACGAAACCTCCTCCCGACGGATAACGACATCTACAGTGGGAGCTACAGCCTAAACGAACTCAAGCAGACTGTCGTCGAAAACCGCAACAAGACCCAACAGCAGTATCAAACGTGGCAGACGGACCTCTGGGACCGGCTCGAACAGCTTTTCGTCCTCATTGACCAGGGCAGTCAGGGTCAGGACATCCCGAAGGAAGATCTCTACATTCCCGCGTACAACGGTGGACTCTTCCGAACCAACCCGGACGACCAAGACAGCCAAGAAGCATTATTCCTCTCGAATCATGAGGCTGGCGACGCCTATATCGCCGAGGTAATCGAACTCCTAACCCGTCACGATGCCTCAGAGGGTGAAGGGAAGGTATTCGTGGACTACTCCTCGCTGGATGAGCGGAACCTCGGTTCCATCTACGAGGGGCTGCTGGAGTACAAGCTTGACGTCGCCGATGAGCCGCTGACGGTCGACGACGGCGAATACAGTCCTGTTGGCGGGGATGATGACATCACCGTAGAGGAAGGCGACGTGTACCTCCGTACGGACGACGGCGAGCGCAAAGCCACTGGTTCGTACTACACGCCGGAATACATCGTTGAGTACATCGTCGACGAGACACTCGGGCCGCTCGTCGATGAAATCAGTGAGAATATGCTGGCTGAAAGCGCGCGTGGTGACGAACGAGGGTTCGCCGAGGAGTTCGCCGAGCGCGTCTTCGATCTCACTGTACTCGATCCTGCGATGGGGAGTGGCCACTTCCCCGTGAACGCAGTCGACTATCTTGCTCGTGAAATTATCAATGCCCAAGAGCAACAGGATAGACAAGCACTGGACTCCGGGGAGGGTGAGGTGCGGGCTCCGACCACGGAGGATGGTGAACTGCGGGACATCAACTGGGCCCGTCGTAAGGTCGCCCAACGCTGTATTTACGGTGTCGACGTCAATCCCCTTGCCACCGAGCTCTCGAAAGTCTCGCTCTGGCTTCGTACCCTCGCCGCTGAGCAGCCATTAGCGTTCCTCGACCACCACCTCAAAACGGGGAACTCACTTGTCGGAAGCGACATCGAGGACGTATTGACTGACAGCGACGACAGCACCACCGAAGATGGCCAGTTAACACTCCAGCAGTCGTTCGATCACACGCGCAAGCGTGCGATGGAGCACGTCACTGATCGCTTCCAAGATCTGCTCAACATCGACAACGAAACGTTGGAGGACGCAAAAGAGATGGAAGCAGTCTACGACGAGGTCCGTGAGGATCCACTCTACCGGAAGCTGCTGGCGATGACGGACGTCCACACTGCCGATGCATTTGGTCTAGACATCCCTGATGACGCCGACGAGCGGATGGCCCGAGCTCTACATACCGATGCTTGGGAGAATATCGAGCAACAGGACTGGTTTAAGAGTGCCCAAGCGATGGCTGAGGACGAATACTTCTTCCACTGGGAACTGGAGTTCCCGATGGCATTCTACGACCAAGACGGGAGTCGAAAGGACAATGCAGGGTTCGACGCGGTGATCGGGAATCCGCCGTATGTGAAAATTCAGAATCTTCGCAGTAGTGTACCAGCATTCGCAGAATTCATCGACGAGCAGTATTCGACCTCTACCGGACGGTTTGATATTTATTCGGCGTTTGTTGAGAAGGGCAGCGAATTGGCCGCTGGAAAGAATTTATCCTATATTCTACCAAACAAATTCTTTGAATCTAGTGCTGGAGAGGGCCTTCGAAGGTACATCTCTAATAGAAATCTTCTAAAGAAGATTCTTGATTTCGGTCGTCACCAAGTGTTCGACGGAGCTACGACGTATACCTGTATCCTGATGCTGGATGCTGGTGAAAAATTCGAATACGGTCAAGTGGATCAGTCCAGCAAAGAGATACAGGATCTCCGTGAGGTCAGGTTCACTACAATAGATTCGGACAATCTCAGTGATGATCCGTGGATACTCACCGGGCCAAGAGAGAGAAAGCTATTGAACCGAATTAATGAATCCGGAATCCCGCTTGGAGAGTGTACCGAGAATCTGTCAGAGGGGATTGTTTCTGGAGATAATCAAGTGCTCTTTGTCGAAATCCTCGATGAAGGTGAAGAGCTAACTGAAGTCAGGGTACAGACAGATAACGCAGTCTACGAAATTGAGTCGGAGATTGTTCATCCTCTCTCAATGGGTGACGAGATTAAGCGATACGCTTCGCCAGATGCCAGCATGGGTGTCATCTACCCATACGAAGAAACCAATTCTGGGAGCGATCTAATACCAGAACAGCGTCTCCAGTCCGAATATCCACAAGCATACGACTACCTTAGCGAATACCGTTCTCGGCTTGAGAATAGGGGAAGTGATTCAATGAATTATCCCTCGTGGTACTCCCTGTGGTGTCCACGTGAGAAGAAACTGTTCGAGTCAAAGAAGCTTCTCACTCCAGACATCTGCCAACATCCAAAATTCACTGAGGATGACCACGGTGGAGAGTATTTCGCAGATACAGCGTATGGACTAGTACCCGAACAGAACTCAGAAGCCGAACGGCAATTTCTACTTTCAATATTAAATAGCAGCCTGACTTGGTTTTATATTTATTATACCAGTCCCATCCTACGTGGTGATTTTAGGCGGTTCAAGACAACTTATTTAGAAAAGATCCCGATTGTCCCATCACAACCATCACTTGATGTAGAGGAGTTTGCAGACGAATGGGGTGATTCTACATTTGATAATACTGTCAAGGAATCGCCCGTAAATGCTCTTGTCTTCCTCGGAAAAAAGATGCGAGAACTACACGACTCCCGAAACCGTCTGAATCTCAACATCCTCGACTATCTCGGCAATTATAAAGAAGGCCGGAGCCTCCCCGACATCGGCATCTTCCAGCCAACTAACCCCGAATATCTTGACGCCACCGCTTCCGACTACGAGAAACTCCAGATCGAACGTGCTCGTACGAAGCGTGATGGTCCATCCGTCACTATCGAGGCGACAGCGCGCTATAAGCCCGAAGAAGAGGACGAATTCGAAACCGATACCTACGGCTATACTGAGACAGAGTTCTTCGATGCATTCACCCTCACGGACTTGAGCGAAAAAGAGGCCGCGCTGGTTGAGGCGTTTGTCCCCGTCGCCGTCGATAAGGAGATCGCGAACTTCTCCGACAACGCGACAAAGAACATATCCCTGCTTGACCGACTGAAGGCGATGCAGTTACCCGACCCCAACACCGTCGCTGAGGACCTCCGGCGCTACGTCGAGAACCGCGAACGAGCCGACGAACTCGACACCCAAATCGAGAAGGCAGACGATCTGATCGACGAGATTGTGTACGACCTGTACGATCTAACTGACGAGGAGATTGCCATCGTAGAAGAGGCCATCGCTGACGACTGACTGAGTCGGTCTTTCACAATGTAATCAGTAGCGTGGTAGAAAGGCTACAACCACGACAGCCCTTCGTTCAGTTCCTGCAAGAATCCCGGTCGAATCTCGACACTGGATGGCAAAGCCAGCTGTTCGCCTTCTCGCTCGGCTATCGTTTCCTTCAAGAACGGGTGAGCGGGGTCGAACGACGGACTCGTCCGAATTCGATAGTCGCTGTCGACTGTGAAGAGCGCAGCATCAAACGCGCGGTGGTGGAGCGAGTTTAATATGAGAACGTTTCCAGGATGTTCCGCGAGGTCGGGATGTTGGCTTCGCGGGAGAATGTGAGAGAGGTCGAGGAGGTCTTCCTCTCTAATGCCCGTCATCGCGCATGCATGACCGTAACGCTCGAACGTCTCAGTACGAAATGACTCACTCACGACGGTTTCAGTCGTCTCGTAGCGGCGGACTTGGCCACCACTATCGAGTGGCTCTCCTGTCGGCCACTGTGCGACTTCACCCGCTCGAACCCAGCGTGTCCAGACGTCGGGGGCATTGCTGTCGTCGTTCGTCTGAGCTCTACTGTGTAACCAAGAGACGGGAACGCTCTCTGTGTTGAGTATCGTGAACCGAAAAAGGTAGTTTGGAATCTGCGTGCCTGAGTCGTCTTGGTAGGACCGAACCTCGAAGTGGTCCGGCACACAGAGCCCACAGAACTCGACAGCCCCTGATTCAGGTTTTCGAAACATGAGTATCGGTGGGACCTCTTCACGACGACCTGAGGCAGCCATGTCGAAGGCATGCTTGATCTTCCGGTTTTGTACGGAATCGTCGTATGGTTGACTCGCTTTCGCGTCTCCCCAGTAGCTCACATACCCTGCGTTGACCGCCAGCGTATCCTCCCACGGATCATCGTGCTGTGAGACGCCCGCATCGTTTGAGACAAGAATGAGGGCCGCGGGCATCTCTGAGCGATCTGCGCCGAGGTCACGGATTCCGCCTGTATTTTTGATTCCGCTACTCAGTGGGCCGCGGATCCACCGCAGAAACTGGTCTTCTGCATTCCTAAAGCTCCCCGTGTCCCGATATACCTCGCCGACGCGGAATGCGTGCTGCATGATGTGCTGTTCATAACGTCTATCCTGCAAAAGCGTACCGTGTGCTCCATGGACAATAACGGAAATCTGAGGAGCTACCTTTGAGCTTTAGTGTGGTTCTACTAGCCACTTCCACTTGATCACACCAGAAATTCCCTCCCCTCGCTTGAAGATCTGCCTGATCTGTAGGGTTTAGCTATTGATTGAAAACCACCAAGTTAAGTTAACCCCCTACGTCAGATTTTAGTAGTGTCCGATTGCGCATGCGGTTTCGAGGTAGGGGACCGAGTTAGCTTCGCGGGCGGCGAAGGTGAACTCGTGAAAGCTACCCACCGACCATCCGGGAACTGCCTGCTCCACATCCTGACTGACAGCGATAACTCGAAAAAGCTCCCTGCTGCAGTTGTTGATCTAATTGACAGCAGTGACGCGCTGCTTGAGAAGGGCGAATTCGACGAACCGAACCGATTCAACCTCCGTGCCAAGGCAGCCGAACTCGATCTTGCCCATCGGCAGGACCGATTCGTCGCCTTGGAGAACAACCGCATTGACATCGCCCCTCACCAAGTGAAGGCTGCACACGAGATTCTCACCTCTTATGACCATCGTTACCTCATCGGCGACGAAGTTGGCCTCGGGAAGACAATCGAGGCAGCGATCGTTATCGAGGAACTCGCTGCCCGCGGACAGGCTGACCGTGTTCTGATCGTCGCTCCTGCACCGCTTACCACGCAGTGGCAGGAAGAGCTCCGAGAAAAGTTTGACAGCAACTACGTTATTTATGACCGAGAATACGTGGATTCGAAGCGGGATGCCCATCCTGCCGAGAATGTCTGGTCGCATGACGATCACATCATTACGTCAATCGATTTCGCGAAACAGGAAGATATGCTCGCAGCACTCCGAAACGCCGAAGAGGGATGGGACATTGCGCTGTTCGACGAGTCACACCACCTTACAGCACGCCGAGAAGGGAAACGCGGTATCGACCCGACAGACCGCTACAAAGTCGGTGAGGCCGTCTCTGATGCGTCTGATGGCCTGCTCTTTTTGACAGGGACGCCGCACAAAGGGAAACGGGATCAGTTCTACTTCATGATCTCCTTACTAGACCCCTATCGCTTCCCTCACGAGGATGATGTGAACAAGGAAGGGCTTCAGAACCTAATGATTCGCCGCCTCAAAGACGAGATGTACGAGGCTGATGGTTCTAAAATGTTCCCAGAGAAGAAAATCGAGACTCTCCCGGTAGAATTCACAGCTACAGAGCGTGAACTCTACGATGACGTCACTGAGTATATTACAGAACACTACAACCTCGCCAGTAAGGAGGAGAACGACGCCGCAGGATTCGCGATGGTGCTTTATCAGAAGCGACTCGTCTCCTCGATCCACGCGATACGTAAATCACTCAAAAACCGGATGGACTCCATCGAAGCAGGGGGTGCTGACCCCAGCGACCTCTCACAAATTACGAAGAGCCTGCTCTCGGAGTACCGCGAGGATCCAGAAATGCTGACTGATGCTCAACGTGAGCACGTCGAAGAAGAACTTGGCGGGACAGCAGCATCGAGTGATCCAGAGAAAGTCAAAAAAGAGCTTTCGATGGTCCGAGACCTCTACAACCAAGCCAAGGCAATCGACGTTGACTCCAAGGCAAAGGAACTTCGGACATACATCGACGGTATCCTAGAGGAAGACCCCGACGAGAAAGTACTCGTTTTTACAGAGTACACAGATACCCTCGAATACCTCCGAGATCGGGTTTTCAAGGATAAGGATGTGGCAGAGGTGTACGGTGATCTTTCACAGACACAGCGTCAAAATCAACTCAAGAAGTTCGAAGAGGAGGCAAATGTGATGCTAGCGACGGACGCTGCCCGCGAGGGATTAAATCTCCAATTCGCCCACTTGATGGTCAATTACGACCTCCCGTGGAATCCAACCCGAATCGACCAGCGTATCGGACGTTTGCACCGATACGGCCAAGATCGAACTGTCGAGATACGGAACCTCTTCATCAACAATACTCGAGAGAGTATTATTCTTGAAAGCTTGCTCGACAAGATTGAGGAAATTGAAGATACACTGGGTATGAGTTCAGATGTTCTGGGACTTGTTCTCGAAGATGTCGATCTCGAACAACAGATTATGGCCGCTCTCACACAGGAAGATAATCCGGAAACCATTGCGGATGATATCGAATCGATCGTCGAGAATCAGCAGGAGGCTGTTCGCCATGTCGACGAAGATCTTCTCATTCGTGATCAATTCGACCTCAGCAGAGAAGATAGAGATATCCTCGATATTGTCGACGAAAGTGCTGAAGACACAGTTAGCGAAGCAGACGTGGAGTACTTAGTACGGACAGTCTGTCAAGAGTTCGATGGTGGAATTGTAAATGTCCGTCCCGGCCCTGCAAAAGACGGTGAAAATGTGTTTGACCTCATTGTCCCAGATCCGATTACTGGCGGCAAAGCAAAAGATCGGTACAACGGCGCGACGTTTGACCGAGAAAATGCGGTCACCAACAAGGAACTTGAGTTTATTACACTTGACCACCCTGTTGTTCGGTCGATGATGGAGTATTGTCTTGATACAGACGCTTCCGGGGGACAGACCGCGATTCTGACCGGAGGGAGTGATATGGAGACACCAGGACTCTTTTGTCACTACCGTATCGGTTACTTGTCCGGCAGAGGTGATACAGTCACAGAACGCCTCGTACAGATATACGTAACACCAGAGGGCGGTGTAGAAACGGGCGAAATCAATATTACCGGAGGACTTCCACCAACGGCTGTTGACGACCACCCCACTATTGATGCAATAACGAGGGAAGCCAGTACCCTTGTCTCCGAAACTGAGACAGCTGCATGGGACCTTATTGATGAACTTGCTGAGGAAGCACGTCAAGAGCGGGAACGGGAGGTGCGTATCCGCCGAGAACATGCAGAGAATTACTTTGACAACCGAATTAGCGAACTGGAAGAGCGGATTGAGCATTTTGAGGAACGCGATTCCAAGCCGAGTGAAGATATGAGCGTTGTCCTTGCGAAGCATCGGAGTGAGTTAGCAGATCTCCGTAAAGAGCGAGCTGACGAACTAAAACGGTTTGATGAAGAGAAGCAGGTTGTTCCTGATGAGCCGAAGCTCATCAACATGGCTATCGTTATTGATGCCTTCGAGGACTGAATATATTTCCGAATCATTTTCATCGGCACCAATTGAAGGTTTTTATTATGAAAACGCAGCCGTCTGCAATAGATTTATTTTGCGGTGCTGGAGGGCTGTCTGAAGGCCTACAACGGGCAGGATTCGAAGTTTGTTGGGCAGTTGACCAAGATGCCGTCGCAGTAGAAACCTACCGTGAGAACCATGGTAGTCACGTTATAGAGGCTAACATCTGTGAGACCAATCCAGAAGAGGATGGTCCCGATATCGAACCGGGTGAGCTTGATCTTGTCGCAGGCGGTCCACCATGTCCNTCGTTTTCGNAAATTGGTCGATCTAAGCTTGATTCGTTAGAAGACAGATCCACCGAAGAAGACGATAGAAACGTACTCTATCGTGACTTTCTACGATACGTCGAATATTTTGAGCCAACCGTTTTTGTTATGGAGAACGTTTCGGGACTGCTTGAGGACACAGTTGATATCGAAACTAATACACTTCAACGATCTCTTCCAAACGAGACTTCAACAACCACAGCGAAACCAGTCGCTCGTGAGAAACCAGTTTCAGAAGTTATTGTTGAAGAAATGGAAGCACTTGGATATCATGCTGACTGGCAATTAGTTGATGCTGCTGATTATGGGGTACCTCAACATCGTAAACGAGTATTTTTTATCGGATTTCGCAACCAAGCAACTATCCCAGATCTCAAACAGTTGAGAACACATCGAGAGCCAATAGATGAAAAAGAACGGAAAATGCGGGTTCGAACAGCTCCGGGGTCCTTCACAGATTCATCACAGTCAACATTGTCCACAGAACCAGCACTACCCTCGTTCGATTCTGATGAGCAGACCAGACAGCCATATCTAACAGTTGCTGATGCAATTATGGACTTGCCCCCTGTTTCACCTAGGGGGGAAATGCCTCCGAAAGAGGCTACTAAATATACGCTCCCCCCAGTCTCTCCATACCAAGAGTGGCTTCGTAATGTTCCAAAAGACCAAGACTGGGATGAACAGAGATTATCTAACCACTGTTGTCGCGGGCATAATCATCTCGATCTCTCAATTTACAAATTGCTTGGCCATGGTGTTGGCTGGAATATTGGAGAGGTAAGTTCGAAGCTCCAGCCCTATCGAGATGATGTCTTCCCGGACAAATACAAGAAGCAAGACCCTTCGAGACCTGCATCAACCATTCTTGCACATATACAGAAGGATGGTCATATGTTTATTCACCCCAATGAGGCTCGATCACTCACTGTCCGCGAGGCCGCGAGGTTACAGTCGTTTCGTGACACATACTGGTTCCCAGAAGCTAGAACGAACGCATATCGACTTGTTGGAAACGCTGTGCCACCGACGGCTCGGGGAAGCTGTTGGAGAAGCAATTAGAAAACAGATTAAGCATAATTAGCGAGGCGCGCGATAGTTACCTGTAATGTTTATTGGGTCTCTTACAATGGTCGTAGAGACAATATCAGATTGAGTGCGCGTTCTTGACCTACACAAATATACTCGAAAAGGTGTATTTCTGACTCACTATCACATCCAACAATCGGTTAGTTATAGCTCATCAACTCACGTTTAGATGTACACAAACCACCAGAGGGCACCGACCTCATTCGGAATCGTTCTGTAGCCGAACGAAATCAAAGCCGAGAGCCAAAGTCGTTTTATAAGTGATGTACCGCCGTCTGTCGGATTCTAATCGTTCGGAAAACGAATGGGCGCTGCAGGCNCNGGTTCNANTNTCGAACGAATCGNCCTTTGAGNCGTGAGGCGGCCGAGTTCGGGGGTCTGAAAATAGCCACATTTGACAATAAATCTATATATGTCGCTCGGTGCAAAGGTACATGACACGTGTGCAGTATCTCTTATTTTGTTCAGATCACATAGATCTAAGCGATAGAATATCACTCGGAAGTGGGCTTACTGAATCCGATGATTACCGGATTTCATCAAGATCAAGCATAGGTTCCATAAATCTGAGCATCTTTCGTGTCCCAGAAAAGACTGCACTGCCTGAATAGTAGTCGGGCACTACGAGACAGCCATATTCGACTGTGTTTCGACCATCTGCCTCGGTATGTGCGCCTCTTCCAAATTTTGCGAGATCTTTCCAAACATATTTTCTCTCCGATTTTTCTAACTCTATTGCGATTCGCTTCTCTGGATGGTATAGATCAACACTGTGACTGAACTTATCTTCTTGCCACAAAACACACTGATCTGAATCTTCAAGCGAGTACTCCGGCAGGCTTTGTCCGATTCCTCGGTCAAACTCTCTAACTTCAAGGCCTGACTTAGACTCAAAAAACACATCTTTAGGGACGGATTCAATTGCTTGTCGAATACGCGAAAGTTCATCTGGAGGGAACGCACGTTCTTCAATTCCGTCTTGAAATTCACTCAATCGGTGTTCCCCAATGATCTCAACCATAGAATAACTCATCGTCAGAGGAACATCAAGTATCTATGGGGAAAGCAAGTACATTCGCTGAATATCGTCCCTGAATTAATCACTCTGTTTCTGACAAGACCCAGAATGTTCGTTTTAAATCTACTACATTGACTGAATGTATGTCAAAATGACCTCAATGCTGGGAACACCTATTCTCCACACAGAAGGCAAATAACAGAGCGGTCCACTGATCCAATAGTCGTTATTGAAATTATAGGGGAAGAGTTTGAGTAAGGATATTGAGAAGAATGAGGGCCAGACTCACGATCCCGATTAGAAATGGGATGTGATTTGTATGGAGGTGGTCATCCGAATCGGTGTCATCATCTGAACCCCTGCGGGGGCAACTCAATTTGATGGTAACTATGTGCATCGGGTGTCGTCCAGATTTTAATGGTGAGGTAACCAACAGCCGCGACAAAGACCACTGCAAGTGCGACCTGCGTAGAGAAAAACGAGTAGCGGCTGGTGGCTAATGCGACAAAGCCAAAGCCAGTAAGAATCAGCGCCGTATGGATGCGACGAAGGTTTTGTCGAGCCCAAGCCAATTGCTGATCAGCATAGCTGATATACTCATCTTTGCGCCCTTCAAGTTCGCTAAAGTTGAATGCTTCACCAGTGAATCCAGTGATCAGATTGTTGTAAGTGGAATAATCTTCTTCGCCTTTCGATTTGATCTCGTCCAGTTCCTCAACGCGTCGATCGATCAATGGACAGTAGAATACGAGGATGGCACTGACCACAAACAGTGAAAAGGGAATGACCATGTCGATATTGCCCCAGCGGAGGATGAGGAAGAGGTTGGCGAGGATCGCGCCCAGCAGAGTGAATACGAGCCGTTGGATCTCATTAGAGAGTGCCGTAGCAGTGTCCGCGACATGTGAAGTGATACTGGTCATAAAGGCGTGGGTATCGCGGACCGCATCACTGAGATCATCAAAGTTCCCTTCGACAGTCTCGGCCTCAATGAAGCGATAGTGGTCACGGATATCGTCAACGACGGTTGGGAGAGCGGTGATGCTCTCACATTGCTGGATTACGCTCCGCCGCCAGAAGCCGACGAACGTTTCTCGATCTTCTCGTTCCGCGAACTCACCGTACAGTCCACGAAGGGCAGCCAGCTGCTCAGTAGTAATCTCAGCTGCCTCAGTATCGATATCAACCTCAGACCGCACCGATTCCGGCCCCCGCTTAGTATAGAACTCAAACTGATCGCTCTGTTGCGTAACGCGGTCGGAGAATACGGCGAAGATAGAGTAGACTGTGGCGGTCTGGAACAATTCAGCCAGTGCTGCTGCATCGGTGAATAGTGCTGGCGTCAGTACCGGTGCACCACTACGGAAGGTTGTATTCTCGCCAGCGAGTGAGATTCGCTCCTGGTATGTTTGACACGACTCCTTTGTTATTGTAATTTCATCCGTTACACGGGAGACAGGGAAAAGGGACGTACCGTCAATCTCGCTCCCGCTGTTCTGAAAATAGATCAGTAACGGCATTTGCCTCGGTTCAAAAAACCGTGCACCGTAAGATGAAAAAGACCGATTAGCGAGCCAAGTCCGCAAATTTGCGACATCGAACCAGAAATGTAGGTGGATATCGTCTGGCTGCATATTGTCGAGCGCCGCGTTCTCTAGGACGATTCCGCCAATTTCAGTCTTATCTAAAATGGCTGGGAAGTCGATGCTGTAGCTGGTTTGCTCTTCAATCTCAGTCAAGAGCTCAACCAGTGTGTCGATTAGCCGTCCGTCCCGGTTGTTTGTGCTGTGGGCTGAGAGTCGACTTTCATAATCTGGGCCATTCACCGAGGTTTCGTCCCCGATCTGATGGAATGCTGATTCATTGAGTGCTAGGCCGCGAGCGGTGATCCGGAATAGGTGGTTGCTTGATGTGCTCTTTTGCACGTCGACGCTACAGTCGCTCAACACGCGAGAGTGCTGGTAGATCTGATAAATAAAATTACGAAGGTCAGATTCAGTAAGATCGGTTATATTGATTTGTGCTGTGAGATCGCCCATTTCCTCCGTTAGTGCATCTTGGTCGTGGATAGGTTGCAAGGCGGTTAATACGTCAGCCAGTTCAGAGAGATTCATAGATACTGCGCAAGGACATCGTCAAGCTCGTCAAAATCGTTTAGATCAGGGAAGAGTGGACGACGGTCATTTTGATTAAGTACCTGGATGTCCGGTTCTCCTCCTTTCAGAATCACGAAGTAGGTGTTGTCTTTCTTTGCTAGTTCAACTGTGGAGCCGTCGGTAAGATCTCCCAGCGTCACATCTAGTTCGATGCCGGAGATCTCCAGTTTGACCTTTGCGTCGAGGAGGTCATTATCACTAATATCATTCGAGACCGTACCGAGGTCGGAGGTTGCTGAAACGTTGGTGAACGCGTCGTGACCGTCGGCAACACATTGTGCGAGTACTTCGTCTTCCACCTTCTTGTTTTGGAGCCGTAGAAATCGCCACCAGTAGTCGGAATAACTACCGCCGCTCTGGTATACTTTTGCCCGATCAGTATCGACTGTTCCGTCGTGCCGGTCGTAGCTAGGATAGATTATTCCCTTGTGCGTCTGACGCTGAATCACTTGTTCTGCCTCTTTAAGAATCTCTGTTGGGTCTGTTTCGTATGCATCCTCTAGATACGGTGTCTTGATAACCGTTACAAAATTGTGGCCATCGTGTTCATATGGGACGACGAGAAGGAGGTCTGACCGTGATTGTGTTTCGGTGAGATACCATTCTGCAATGGCAGTTGCATTCTCTTCTAATTCCGTGGGAGATAGAAGGTTATCAAGTACAGTCTTAGTCTTGTATCCATTGTCGCGTTCAACGGTAGCCTCTTCGCTGAATTCGTGGATGCGTGCGGATTTCGTCCGGCCGTATTTTGGTGTTTTCCGCGAGCGTCCAATATTTGGATCTTCAATCAGGTTCTCAACCAATCGCTTGGACACGTCTCGAATTGTCTCGTTCTCGTCATTATCAATCTCTGCTGCATCAACGATACCTAACGTTTCCGGGGTATCTTGTTCTTTTAAACAACGAAAAATTGCTAACCCGTGAATATCAACCATAGTGGAGATTGTATAGCCAATTCATATAAAGTATCGACAAATCAGCTACAATAGACCTGCGATCAAGCACTGCTCAACACTCAGCTTACCCTTGCTTGACCGCTTTCTTCACCTAAAAATTAACACCTTTGAATACTCCAAGTAGCGGGTATTTGTCCAATTACAGTATAAGCGGAGCTGTGGCTACCGAATTACAGATACTTCGCCAAATATATCTCCAACACCAACTGCCTTGCAAGCAATAGACCGATGACGACCATCTTTTGTCACGTGAAACTTTCCATCAAACTCAACAAAGTGTGGAAGGTCATAATCATCGTAATCGGTCTTAAATTCACCTTCAACCATCCAGCGTAAGATTTTCTTTAATCTTTCCAACTTTAGATCGTCAGCACGCGTAGGTAATTCAATCACAGAGTCTCCCGAGTCTCCAAGAGGTCCGACAATATCGGAGGTTGGAATCCACTTCCTTGTTTTGTCTTCTTCCCTCTTTTTATATACATCATATTCAGTTCGCTCGT
>Ga0065698_100317_pt1 | contig 15006 bp, 16 predicted proteins | sample AntLakMe24m_30um_FD_59087 | JGI IMG/M metagenome (GOLD analysis project Ga0065698, IMG submission 59087) | Hypersaline microbial communities from Antarctic Deep Lake - 24m 3.0um v2 (version 3) | ecosystem: Environmental > Aquatic > Non-marine Saline and Alkaline > Hypersaline | place: Deep Lake... | reverse complement strand
ATGGCTCTACGTTCACGACTCGAGTCCGCAGTCACGACAGCCAGTCTCGCCGTCGTGGCGGCCAGCGTCGCCGCCGTCGCGCTCCGGTGGCTCGACCGCGAAGCCGACGCGGTCATCGTCGAGGAGAAGCTCCACGCCTACCGCGACATCATGGGCGAGATTGTCTCGCTGAACCGCGAGGCCGTCGCTCTCGACCCCGAGCGGTTCCGCCACGAGGCCGACGCCATCGCGTTCGACCAGGAGTCCGAACTGGGTGTGAAATATCTCGACGTCAACGAGACGTACGAGTCGTACCTCTACGTCATTGACGAGGACGTCCGGGAGGCGACGAGCGAGTACGTCGGCTACCTCGCGACGTACCACGACGAGGGCGCTCACGCCGGCGCCCTGCTGTACCGCGCGGGCGAGGTCTACGAGGCGATGCGGGCGGACCTCGGACTGGAATCGCTATTCGATGAGGAGTCGGCCGAGCCGCCGAGCGTCGACACTGACAGCAGTATCATGGCCGAGTACGACGACGAGGACCCGCCCGAGATCGACGACTTCACCGAGACGCTCGGCAGCGTCGAGGACCTCGAGTACTTCAACGCCGGCAAGCGTAACCGCGACGGCGAGGACGACGAAGCGGACTCGAACGCCGTCAACGAGGACGACGCTGACGCCGCGGACGGCGACGGGTCGCGCTCGTAGCCGAACCTCCGATTTCTGCCGAAGACAGCTTTATGTGACGACGTTCGGAGGTTTAGTGTATGGAGTTTGCCGTCAACATTCCAACGAGCGTCGGTTCCGGTGAGGCGACGACCCTCGCATTCTGTGACAAGATCGACTGGCCGATCCAACGCGAGTTCGGCCGCAACCTCGAATCGCTCGGCTTCGACGGGGCTCGCCGTTCCCGACCACGCCATGACCGGGGACGGGGCGACGATGGAGTGTACGACTGTCCTCGCGGGACTCGCAGAGGCGACGGATGACGTCTACCTCTACCCCAAGACCATCAACAACCGGTTTCGCCACCCACCGTTCCTCGCAAAGACCATGGCAACGATCGATCGCATCAGCGAGGGACGCCTGAAGCTCGGGATGGGCGGCGGCTGGAAGGACGACGAGGCCAACGCCTACGGCTACGACTGGCCCGGTGCACCCGGCCGGCTGCGCGAGATGGAGGAAACGATCAGGCTGATGAAGAAGCTCTGGAGCGAGGACGAAGTCACCTACGATGGGGAGTACGTCTCCGTCGACGGGGCGGTCTGCAAGCCCCACCCAGTCCAGGACCCCCACCCGCCGATCATGGTCGGCGGCCCGGGCGAGGAGTTCACGCTCCGTATCGCCGCGCAGGTCGCAGACGTCTGGAACTGCTGGGGGTCGCATTCGTTCTACGAACACAAACTGTCGGTCCTCGCTGACCACTGTGAGACCTACGACAGGGAGTACGACGACATCCAGAAGTCCTGGTTCGGTCGCTGTGTGATCAGGGAGAGCGAGGCTGAAGTCGAGGAGTTGCTCGAAATCGCCCCCCGGTTCCGCCCGGAGAACCTCGACGACGACATCACCCACCTCGTTGGGACGCCCGAGCAGATTCGCGAGCAGATTCAAGGGTTCGCGGACCTGGGCGTCGAGGAAATCGTCGTCGAGTTCATCGACTTCTCGGAGACGACGGGGGCGGAGCTCTTCGCGGACGAAGTACTCCCGGCGTTCGCCTGAACCCCCGGCTTCCGCCTGACCTGTTCTCTACTACTTGCTACCCTGCGAAGGATTAAGTTGAGTGGTGGTAACCTATCACACAGATCATGGGCTCACCAGAGAACCACCAGTATGACGGGTACCAGCCGTTCCAGTATCTGGACGACGACGCGTTCGAGCGCTACGAACTCCCAGACTCCTATCAGTGGGGAGATTCCTACCAGATCGAGCTGACCGAAGCCGAAGAGGAGCGGGCGGCGGAAGCCGCCACCGACAACCTCGTTTTTTCGCTGCACGATCATCCTGTGTACGTGCCGAAGGATATGGCCGCCGACTTCCAGGATTACGCCAGTGAGGGGCGGCTGTTCACTGCGTACGACGCGCTCGCGAAGTCACCACTGGACGCGGTCTTCGACAACGTCGGGCTGGCAAGTGGCGCCTCGCCCAGTGGGATGAAGCTAGAGGACGTCCTGCTCGAGTTCGGGACGCGGTCGACCGATATCGCTCACCAGGACCTCCTGGTCAAAGCAGGGAGCATCGAGGATATCAAGTTAGCCGCCGAGGCGGGACAGATCGCTTGGGTACCGGCAATCGAGACCAGCCGGATGATCGAGAACGAACTCGACCGGATCGAACTGCTGTTCGGCGCCGGAATCCGAAAGCTGGGCATCACATACAGCGAGTCGAACGCGCTCGCGAGCGGACTCGGCGAGAAACGCGACGCGGGGCTGACGAAGTTCGGCGAAGCCGCCGTCGACAGGATGAACGATGTTGGGATGGCTATCGGCCTGAGTCACGCAAGCGACCTGACCGTCCTCGACGTCTGTGATATTACCGACGACCCGGTCATCCTCTCGCACAACGGATCGCAGGAACTGCTGGACATTCCACGTCTCGATCCGGATGAGGTTCTCGAGGTAGTCGCTGATACCGGCGGAGTAATCGGGATCACGGCCGCGCCGCACAACTCCGCGACCTACGAGACGCCGCGTCACTCAATCGAGTCGGCGATGGAACACTTCGAGTACGTCAAGGAGCTGGTCGGCATCGACCACGTCTCGCTCGGGCCGGACGCGATGTACGGCGACCACCGCGGGCTCCACCGGTTGTTCGACTCCGGCCCACCCGAGGGTATCGAGAGTATCGAATACGTCAAAGGAATGGATAACCCCACCGAGGCATGGCACAACTTCGTTCGCTACCTCGTCCGTGAGGGGTACGCCGACGAGGAGATCGAGAAGGTACTCGGCGGCAACACACTCAGAGTGCTCGAAGAGATCTGGCCGTAGTTCAGGCCTCTTCGCGCGTCCAGGGTTCAATTCGGAGCCCCGTTTCGTAGGTCCTGAATGCCTCGATCCGGACGACGCCCGTGATACGGACTGACTCGGCATCGCGGTAGGCCGCCGGACTGATCGTGCCGACGGTGACGACGAACGTCCGGGATGTTCCCTCGTCGATCCTCGCTCGCGGGAGCGAAACAGCCCGCCGAGGGGTCGATCCGTTCAGGGCGACGTCGACGACGACCGATCGAACGTACATCTCCGTTCGGAGGCGGTTGGGCACGCGAACCTCCACTTCGATCGCCTCACCGACAGTGTCGACACCGATAACCTCCACCTCGGCCGTGCTCTGGTCGACGACGGAAGCGTAGTTCGCTCCGAGGCCACCTGCAACTACGAGCGCGAGGAGCGCTACCCCCGCAGTGAGTGCGACAAGCTGACGGGTCGGTTCTCCCCGGGGGTGGTACCGCTCGAGCAATCCGAGTTCGCTGTCGACCAGTGAGGCGAACACGACGGTGAGCGCCACGAACGGCAGGGCGAAGATGATCTTGACCACGGCGTTGAAGATGCTGCTCTGGTAGACGGCTCCACGACCGNCCACGGACGCCTCGAGAACGAACGCCGGGATCGACAGGAACCCAACGACCACGACCGTGCCGACCAACGTCGTTCCGACGAGCACTGCCAGCACCTCCTCGATTCCGTCGGTCCACCAGTAAATCAGCAACCCGATGAGCGGGGTGAACACCACCGGGTTCGGAACGGGGAGCGGACTGAACGCCGAGAGCGACCTCGCGACCAGTGGGCCTGCAAGAACAACTCCGAGGAGCGCACTCACGGCCACGAGCAGAAGTCGTCGTCGAGTCGTGAGGGCCACGGTCCGAATCTACCGGCGGCCATAATGAAACTTTGCCAACCGGTACCATGGCCTCGCGGGCTGGAGAGAGCGGTCATTCCGAAACCACGGACGCAGAGGCTCGAGGCGTGCACTCCCGCGACACGTTGAAGTTCCGCTTCCACCTCTCTTCGACAATGGACCGCATGGACCGATGAAACGACGTCCCCTCCTCGCCGCAGGAGCTGCCACGCTTTCAGCCGCCAGCGCGGGGTGTCTCGGCGAACTCCACCCCGGCTGCGGTGGCGGCTCCGCGGAGACAGCACGTCCCACACCAGGGGAACCGGAGCAGCTCCCCGTCCCCGAGTCGGAACTCGTCCGCGCTGCCCGCCGGGACGAGATCCCAGCGATTACTGAGCCGGCGTTCGGTCCCAACTGGGAGGGAATCGTACTCACCGGCGTCTGGTGGGGCACCGGCGAGGAGTTCGAATTTACCGTCGAGCTACTGTCGGACGACCGCGTCGTCGGTGTCGTCCGTGACGGGCGTGCGCGTGCCTACCCGCTGAAGATGCTGAACTGGCACGAAGCAGTCAACGACGAGTTCGATGGCCCGCTCCTCGTCACCTTCTGTCCGCTGTGTGGGAGCGCCATCACGGCCGAACGTGTCGTCGATGGACAGCCAGCGACGTTCGGCGTCTCTGGTCTGCTCTACCGGTCGAATCAGGTGCTCTACGACCAACGTACCGACAGCCTCTGGGCGCAGTTGCTCGCCAAGGTGATCCGTGGGCCGCTGACCGGTTCGACGTTGCGCCTCGTTCCGTCGGAACTCACGACGTGGAAAGCGTGGCAGGAGCGCCACCCCGAAACCGAGGTGTTGTTACCAGCACCGCTCTCCGAGACCGTCGGAAAGTCCGAGGCCGCCCCGTATAGCCGCGACCCGTACAGCGAGTACGCCACGAGCGACCGCGTCGTCGGCGGCGCCGACAGCCACGACGAGCGGTTACACCCAAAAGCCGAGGTGCTCGGCGTCCGCCACAACGGCGAGGCGGTCGCCTACCCGCTCGAGCGCGTCTCCGCTGACGGGGTGATTAACGATACCGTTGGCGGGCGGTCGATCGTCGTCACGGCGACTGCCGACGACCGTCTCGTCGCGTACGACCGCCGGGCTGACGGGGAGGTGCTCCGGTTCTCGGCAGGTGACCCAGGCGAGATGATCGGTGGCGACACACGGTGGGAGGTGGAGAGCGGCCGTGCCGTCGCCGGGACACACGAAGGGACCACGCTTGAACCGGTGGACGACGCCCTCCAGCTCTACTGGTTCGCCTGGCGAGAGTTCGAACCGGAGACACGCGTCTACTCCAGTCGGTGGACGCTCGACTGGCTATGTGGGGGATGAATCACCGGCGATCCCCGGCTCTCAGCGTCCTTGACGCTGACTGCCTCTCAGAGCGACGAGAGGCCGTTGAATCGGAAACAGGTAAAAGTAGAGCTGGACGACGCCGGCAACGACGAGCAGGACGCCCGCTAGGCGGTGTATCAGTTCGGTCCGCCCGGCGATCCGGCCTACGAGTGCGTCGCGACCGAACGCGGTCGCCACGGTCACACCCACCAGCGGGAGCGCGAGACCGGCCGCATACGCGAGGAGCGTGAGGACGCCGACTCCACTACTGGCGCCGAATGCGACGGCGGTGACGGCGAGGAAAACCGGGGCGGTACAGCCTGCTGCCGCGGCGGCGTAGAGGACGCCGAAGCCCACGTAGTTCAGCCCCGACCGTCGCCTCGTCGGCAGCTGGACGGTCGGTGTCGGGAGTTCGATGCCGGCGGCCATCGCCGTCCCGAGACCAACGAGCAGCCCGCCGACGACGAGTTCAAGGATGGCGACATTCCCGAGCAGTCGCGTCCCGAACACGGCGACCACGACCGCGAGGAGACCGTAGCTCCCGAAGACACCCAGGCTCACGAGCGTGCCGACGACGAGCGCTCTGCCGAGCCGAACACGAGTTGAGAGACCGCCCGCCGCTCGTGGTGATTCGTCGCCCTCGGTCGTTCGGCCCAGGTAGTACGAGACGTACCCCGGGAGAAGGGGATAGGCGCATGGAGCCAAGAAGGTGACCGAGCCGGCGACAAACGCGAACCCGACGATCGAGAACTGCTTGATCGCGATCATCTCAGGCCTCCGAGTGCTCGAGTGCTTCCTGGGCGGCGTCGCGTAGCCGCCGTTCGCTCGCGAGGCCGACGTGCCGAAGCTGCTCCGTGCCGTCGGCCGAGAGCACGACGAGTGTCGGTATAGAGGTCACGTCGTATCGGCGAGACGCAGCCAACTCATCATCGAGCGCGACCGGCCAGGTTCCCTCGTACTGCTGCCAAAACTGTTTCACGGCGTCGGTGTCCGTTTCTTGCGTGATCGAAAGCATGTACAGAGACTCCGCATCGAACGTCTCGCGAATCGAACGGAGGGTCGACATCTGGGGTTTGCAGGGTGCACACCATGTCGCGAAGAAATCTAGGAGTGCGACCGCTCCATCAGGGTGAACCAATAGCTCGCCACCAGGTGACAGTCCGACGGCGACGCTCTCCAGGGTCACTGGCTCTTGGGACTCGCCCCGCCCGAGCACGCCCGAGCAGCCGGTGAGCGACCCAGTGAGGGTGACCGAACCGGTAGCGAGGAACGTTCGTCGGTCCATCCGCTTGAAATTCGACGGCAGTGGACAAAAGTGTACTGCAGCTGTGTGACTGACGCGCCTTCGGGGGTGCGTTCCGACGGTGACGGTGTCAGGACCCTGATGAGGATATGCTCGGACCCCGTGTGCCGCGTAGCTCACCAGGAATGAGGACTCGAACGAAATCTTCCGATTGACGGCGTCCATATCTGCGAACGCTAGCTGGCCATACCGTATTTCGGCGGGGAAAACCATTCGTCCGAGCCGGGAGCTCAGTCGAACGCGGGGATTACTTCCTCCCCGAACAGGCGGAGTGCGTCAGCGTGGGCTTCATACCCCAGCAGAGAGTGCTACCATCCGAGCGAGTACGTGAAGTTCACCGTCGACTGCGTCTTCGTACGTCTAGAGCCGCTCAATCACCGTTGCGGGGTCTCCGACGAGTGCGCCGTCACGGAGCCGCGAGAGTCGCTCATCGCTCATCGTTTCGAGGTCCCATCGGGAGGCATCCCGGTCCATGACGTGTTCGGCGTACATCCGCTCCTGTCCGACACGCCGTTCGAGGGGCCGGCTATCGTCGAACAGAGCGACACCACCACCGTCGTCTACCCGAGACAGATCTGCCGGATCGACGAGTTGCAGAACCTCCTCATCGCGACCATGCACGCCGACGACGGTCGCTGAGCGACCGGTTCTCTCCTCTCTCGACAGTCCGACATGCGGACGCCGACGGTCGCGGCAAGAGTAGGTAACAACAGGTCGCGAGCGTAGCGAGTCCGGCGAGCAAGAGAAACACCGTGTCGAACTGACCGCCGTCGGCGAGCAGCCGTCGGGCGTCGGTAGCCATACTCTCTCTTTCGCCGTTGTCACTCGATGATTTCTCTCCCATTATCCAAATTACGACCGAACGGATTATAAAGATGACCCGGTCGTGTGCCGAACAACGCTCGTCAGCTTCTTGATTCCGGTACGCCGCCGAACGACGCTACCCAGCGAGAAACGTCTCGAGGTGATCGCGGTACGCGTCCGGCCGGTCCTCGGTCACCCAGTGTCCGGCGTCGTCGAGTACGACGATCTCACCACCGATATCGCTGACGAGTCTCCGGCCGTCGTCAACGGGTTGTTCCGTATCCGCCCCACCCCACAGGCACAACAGGTCGACGTCGATGGCATCATACTCGATTTCGGTCGTGTGATTCGTGTTCGTCGCCACGGCAGCGCGGGCGAACGCCCGCTGACCGTCCGCCCGGAGCCACGGTTCGGTCATCCCGTCGATCCACTCCGAGTCCGACCCGTCCCGCTCGAGACCGTCGACGAACGCGCGCTCGAGTCGCTCCCGGAACGCGTCGGCGTCCAGNTCGAGCGTCCGGGGGAGACCCAGCGTTGTGATGTACTCGACCGGCCAGGAACCGTACGCCGTCGCGTTCGAGAGGACCAGTTTGTCGACACGACCGTTCGTATGTGCGGCGTACCGGAGCGCGACGCCGCCGCCGATATCGTGACCGACGACGTGGAACTCCTCGAGCCCCAGCTGGTCGACAAGGTCGGCGACAGCTCGTTCCTGAGCGCGGATCGAGCGGTCGAACGTGTCGCGTCGGTCACTGTTTCCGTAGCCGACGAAATCCGGGACGATGGTCCGGAACTGCTCTGCTAACTGGGGCGCGATCCGCCGCCAGAGAAACGACCAGGTCGGGATGCCGTGGAGAAACACGACGGGCTCGCCCTCGCCTTCGTCGCGATACGCCATCGACAGCTCGTGGCCGTCGACGGTGACGGTCGTCTCCGCTTGTGACTCGGACCAAGTCTCGTGGTTCACGTGTCGTCTTCGACCGAGAACGTGAAAGTGTTATGCCGGTTGGCCGCCGCCCGTTCCCACGACGACCGAACGGTCGGACTGCGTCTCGTGACTGGTCCCGTTGTTGCCAATTACGGTCCGATCTCGTACTTCTACGTCGCGATGATGACCGACGGTGTCGACGCGAACGAGTCATCGCAGTGGAACCACTTCCGTGTCAAAATAACGCGCCGCTGCTGACGCTGAGGTCACAGTGGCCGTCGACCTCTCGTGTCGCCTGTTGCGGACGAGCTGGTGACCTCGTTCGACAGGGCGACCGTGGACCCGAACTGTCGCGGTCAGAGCGTTCGACGGTCCGGGGATCCCGTCGACTCGTGGTCTCGTCCAGGAGCCGACGGCAAGACTGCTGCTATCGTCGTTCGTCGTCAGTTACGTCGGCGCCACCGTCAGCTGAGACGCCCTCGGCTTCGGCTGGCTGCTCAACGGCGAGTGGAACCGCCGAATNCTCGAACGGACTGCGGACTCCCAGTCCTGACCACGAGAACCCGACGCTGACCGGTCCGAACCCAGTACCGGCACTGCAGCCTCGAGCGAGCGCCGCAGAACTGCCCGACGTGTAGGTTCGGCTGCTCTCTATCGAAGACAATGTCAGTGACTGTCTCGCGGTTCGAACTGGAAACGCCGGAGCGGGTCCGTCACCGTTCCGACTCGACGATGTCCTGACTACCGACGCCGCCTCACACTCCGTTGGGGTGGAACGCCTCGGCGAAGTCGTCGAGTGCGTCGACCAACCGGGGCGTCCACCGGTTCAGCACCGCTCCGTCCACGACGTGGACACGGTCGGTTTGGACCGCCGGAAGCGACTCCCACCTCGGACGGCCTGCAAGTTCGTCGAAGTGCTCTTTCGTCTCCGCCACGCCGTAACTACAGGGGGCGACGACCACCACCTCGGGCGCGTACTCGCGGAAGTCGTCCCAGTCGACTTCAGCGCTTCGGCCGTTGGAGGCGACGAGTCCGTACTCCCCGCCCGCCGCCGTCACGAGGTCCGGCACCCAGTTTCCGGCGACCCGGAGTGGGTCCATCCACTCGACGACGGCGACGCGCGGCCCGTCGTCGGGGGTGGCGCGCCGCACGTCCGCGACGCGACGCCGACAGACGTCTATCAACTTCTCGGCCCGTCTCTCTGTGCCGGTCGCTTCGCCGACCTGCCGGACGGACGCGAGAACGTCTTCAAACGTGTTCGCCGAGAGACCGAGCACCTCGATGGAGTCGTCGTCCAGCACCCTCCGAACGAGCGTCTCGTCGACGGCGCAGACGCCGCAGATTGACTGGGTGAGGACGAGGTCCGGTCCGAGTTCGGACAGCAACGCCTCGTCCACCTCGTAGACGCCGCCGCTTTGGGCCGCCTCGCCGACCGACTCGTGTCGTTCGGCGCTTCCATCTCCTTCGACCCGCGACCGGTCGATGACGGGCAACTCCGCCACCTCCGGCGGGTAGTCGCAGGAGTGCGAGACGGCGACCGGTTCCACGCCAAGGGCGTAGCAGATTTCGGTCCCCGACGGCGACGTCGAGACGACGCGCGGTTCCCGAGTCGTCTTCTCCGAGAACAGCGGGTCGCTCATCGGCGTCTCCGCCGGAGCATCGACGCAGCCCCGAGGGCGGCGGCGGCGCTCAGCACCGACAGGACGCCGAATCCAGGCGCGCTCGTCTCCGTCTCCGATTCGCCGTCCGACGTGGATGCGGCCGTCGTCTCGGGAGTCGGTTCGGCCGTCGGCGTCGCGGTTTCCGTCGCGTTGGCGGCGGCGTACGCCTCGGGGTGGAAGGTCTTCGCCAGTTTCGTCACCGCGTTCACCACTCTCGGCCCGGGACGGTTCAGGTGCTCTATCTGGACGACGACGACTTGTCCCTCCTTCACCGCGGTCGTAATGTTGTACGCGTCCCTCTGGGGCACCTCCGGCGTGTCCGAGTTGCGGATTATCCAGTCGGGATTCGCGTCGACGACGAACTCCTCGTTGACCGGCTTGTAGCCTGTGATGTTCGCGTCCGCCGCGACGTTGTTNCCGCCCGCGGTTTCGATTATCGTGTGNACGAACGTCCCCTCTCCAGCGGTGTACCCGTAGAAACTGTAGAGCACGTCCGGTCTGTCCTCTCCCTCGACCGTCTCTCGGACGACGTCGAGGTCACGTTCCATCTCGGCGACCGTCTTCTCCGCACCCGCGCAGGCCCCGACGAGTCGCCCCGTCGTCTTCACGTCCGACTGGATATCTTCCATGGTCTCGGCCTCGGAGAAGTGATACACCGTCAGGCCGGCTTCGCGGAGTTGTTGTACCGTCTCCTCACTCGTCGCATTCGGTACGAGCACGAGGTCCGGTTCGGCTCCGACCACTTTCTCGGCGTTCGCGATGTTCTCCGTCGTCGAGACGTTGATGCGCGATTCGGCCCCTTCGAGGTTCGCNGCGTACTTNGACAGTCCGACGACCTTCTCCCTCGCTCCGATTTCCCACAGTATCTGGGCGGCGCTTGGATTCACCGTCACGATGCGGGTCGGTTCCTCCGAGAGCGTCACGTCCGTCCCCGTTGCGTCGGTCATCGTGACCGGGAACGTGCATTCGCCCACCGAGTCACCGCTCGTTTCGGGCGTCTCTGCGGTCGTAACCGCCCCTACGGGGACGGCGACGACCGATAGTACCAGAACTGCCGTCAGAAGGGATACTCCCATCGTATCTCGCATGTACCCTCAGCGACGAACTAATCCAATAAAACTTTGGTTATTGCAACTGGGATTGAGTTAATGGCCGGGAACGACTCACCTCGGAAGACGGATGACCCCGGAGCACGCGCGGCTTCGGCGCCGGAGCCAGTCGGAAGCGCAGCGTTCGACCCGCCGGTACTCGCTGTCGGCGTCGGACCCGGCAATCCGGAGTTTCTGACCGAGAGAGCAGTCCGCACAGTCGCGGAGGCGGACGCAATCGTGGGGTTCGAGTTCGTCCTCGACGTCGTCCGGGACCGAACCGACGCGACGCTCTACGAGTGTTCTTACAGCGACCAAACGGAGACGATAGCGTCGTTCGCCGACGCCGTCGCCGGGGACGACGCGCACGGCGTCCCGCGGACAAGCGGGTTTGTGCTAACGCAGCCACAATTGTTATACTCGGCCGTGGGGTTGTACAGTCATGCAATGGGACCCGACGGACGAGCGGACAACCGGTTCGAGCGAACGGCCGGAGCCGACGACGACGTCGACGGTGCGGCCGTGAGGCTCGTCATTGTCGCCGGCACGACCGAAACAGCGCGGATCGACGGGATCAGCGCCGCCGGCGCGGACCCGNCCCTAATGCGGCACACGCCCGGCGCCGACCTCGACGTGGTCGTCCACGGCGAGCCGACGCTGGCGACGGTCGTCCCGGTCAGCCCGACGGGCTGTCCGACGCCGGCGGTCGCCACCCGGGCGGCCCGCGAGCTCCTCGGGTTCGACGTGCTCGCGGTCGACGCCGGCGTCGNCGGGCGCACCGGCGCGCCGTCGGTCGACGTGGGGTTCGGCCCCGGCGCTGACCTCCGCGAGGAGGAGGCGGTGCCGCAGGCCGCGAAGACGTACGCGAACGCCCGGGAGTTGGGTGCCGCGCTCCCCGACGAGCGGCTCGTGGTCGGCGAGACGATCCCCGGCGGGACCACGACCGCGCTGGGGGTGTTGACGGCGCTGGGCGAGGAGCCGACCGTCTCCTCGTCGCTGCCGGAGAACCCCCTCGACCTGAAGCGGCGGGTCGTCGCCGAGGGGCTGGACGCCAGCGGACTGGATCCCGGCGACGCCGCCGGCGACCTCAACACCGCGCTCGAAGCCGTCGGCGACCCGGTGCTCGCCGCTGTCGCGGGGCTGACCGTCGGCGCCGTGGAGTCGGGCACCGCGGTAACGCTGGCCGGCGGGACGCAGTTGGCCGCCGCCGCGGCGCTCGTCCGCCACGCCGGCGTCAAGGCGCCGCTGACGCTCGCGACCACTTCGTTCGTCGCCGACGACGACACGGCGGGGATCGCCGACCTCGCGGCGACCCTCGATCTGGAGCTTCGCGCGACTGACCCCGGATTCGCCGGACGCGAACACCCCGCAATGGCCGCCTACGCCGCCGGCGAGGCGAAGGAGGGCGTCGGGATGGGCGGCGCACTCGCCCTCGTCCGTGAGTCCGACGCCTCGATGGCCGAGTTCCGCGAGCGCCTCGTCACCGTGTACGACCGCCTGCTCGCGGACGGCGGCGTACCCGGAGTCGACGGCGCCCCGGCGTCGCCCGCGGAGGACGGGTGATGCGGGGAGTCGTGCTCGGCGGCACCGCCTCCGGCGTCGGCAAGACCGTGGCGACGCTGGCGACGATCACGGCGCTGCGGAACGCCGGCCACACGGTCCAGCCGGCGAAGGCCGGGCCGGATTTCATCGACCCGAGCCACCACGAACGCGTCGCGGGACGCCCGTCGCGGACGCTCGACGTGTGGATGCAGGGCGAAGACGGACTGCGACGCAACTACCACCGCGGCGAGGGAGACATCTGCGTCGTCGAGGGCGTCATGGGACTGTACGACGGCGACGCCGCTAGCACCGCACGGGTCGCCGAGGTGCTCGACCTTCCGGTCGCGCTCGTCGTCGACGCGAGCGCCGGGATGGAGAGCGTCGCCGCGACCGCGCTGGGCTTCCGCGAGTACGCCGCTCACGCGGGCGTCGACGTCGACGTGGCGGGCGTAGTCGCGAGCCGCGCCCACGGCGGCCGCCACGAGCGCGGCATCCGCGATGCGCTCCCGGGAGANATCGCCTACCTCGGGCGCGTGCCCCCGGATCCGGATCTGTCGATCCCCGACCGCCACCTCGGCCTCCACATGGGCGAGGAGTCCCCAGTGCCCGAGTCGGCGCTTGCGGCCGCGGCCGACCACCTCGACGCGGACGCGCTGGCGGCGCTCGCCCGGGAGCCGCCGCGGCCGGCNGAGCCGGAGCCGACCCGAGTGCGTACCGACGCCCGGATCGCCGTCGCCCGCGACGCCGCCTTCCGGTTCTGCTACCCCGCGACGCTGGAGCGACTGCGCGAGCGCGGCTCGGTCGTCCCGTTCGCGCCGACGACCGACGACGCGCTCCCCGACTGCGACGCCGTCTACCTCCCGGGTGGCTACCCAGAACTCCATGCGCCGGCGCTCGCTGACTCCGGCGCGCTCGCCGATCTCGCCGACCGCGCCGCCGACGGCCTGCCCGTGCTGGGCGAGTGTGGCGGACTGATGGCGCTGGCGGAGTCGCTGACGACCGCCGACGGTGACACCTACGACCTGGCGGGCGTGCTGCCGGCCCACGTGACGATGCACGAGCGGTATCAGGCGCTGGACCACGTGGAGCTGCGGGCGCGCGACGACTCGCTCACCGCCCGTGCCGGCGGAACGCTCCGCGGTCACGAGTTCCACTACTCCTCCGCTGAGGTCGACGACGACGCGCGGTTTGCCTTCGAGGTCGTGCGCGGCGACGGCATCGCCGACGGGCTCGACGGCCTGCGCGAGCACCGGACGCTCGGGACGTACGCCCACGTCCACCCCGAGAGCGGCGCGTTCGACGCGTTCGTGGAGGCGATCTGAGGTGGTGAGCGCGCGCGACGGTCGCGGCGGAGCCAACGGCAGCGAGGGCGACGACGACAACGCCGGCCAGGACGGCGACGCCGACGAAGTCGTTCGGGCGCCGGTCGCTGCCGTCTCGTTCGACCTGTTCGGCACGCTCGTCGAGCCGGAACGCCCGCCCGACCCGGCCACCGCCGTCGGTGTCGAACTCCGCGAGCGCGGCGTGCCCGTGCCCGACGACTGGGCGGCCGCGTACGCCGAGCCACATCTCGACTACGGGGCCGGCGTCGAGCGCCCGCTCCACCACCACGTCGCCGCGGCGCTCGCGAGCCGGATCGTCGCCTCCGAGCGCGAGGTCGTCGACGATGCGGCCGCCGCGGTGCGCGCGGCCTTCGATACACCTGTTCTGACGCGCGAGGGAGCCGTCGAGGCGGTCGAAGCGCTCGCGGAGCGATACTCGGTGGGCGTCTGCTCGAACTGCAGCGTCCCCGGCCTCGTCGACCGGACGCTCGATCGCTCCGCACTGGATCCGGCCATGTTCGACATCGTGACCACCAGCGTCGCCTGCGGGTGGCGCAAGCCCGATCGCCGTGCGTTCGCGACGACCGCCGACGGGCTGGGCGTCCCAGTCGAGCGCCTGCTCCACGTCGGCGACGACCCCGCGACCGACGGTGCCGTCGCTGACCACGGTGCGCGTGCGCTGCTCGTGGGGGAGGTGTCGCTGGCGGCGCTGCCGGCGACCGTGGAGGCGCGATGGGGCTGACCGCTCTCGCCGCCGTCACGGTGGCCGCGGGCCTGGACGCGACCGTTGCGGAGCTCCCCGGCCGCGTCCACCCCGTCGCGCTGTTCGGTCGGGTCGTCGGGCGATTCGACCGCGAGTGGTCCCGCCCCCGAGCCATCGGTGTCGCGGTCGCTGTCTCGCTCCCGCTGGCGGCCGCAGGGGTCGCGTTGGGCGTCGTCGCCGCGGCCGGGCGGGTCGCTGCTGTCGTCCTCGGCGGAGGGGTCGCGCCGGCGGTCGCGACGGCCGCCGTCGCCGGCCTCGTCGCTGTTCGCGACGACGAGCCTGCGGATGCTCGTCGGCGCTGCCCGTGAGGTGGTCGCCGCCAGCGAGTCGGACCCCGAGGCCGCCCGCGCGGCGTCGCTCGCGCTGGTCGGCCGTGACACCGCGTCGCTGTCGGCGGGACG
>Ga0065698_100766_pt1 | contig 15431 bp, 8 predicted proteins | sample AntLakMe24m_30um_FD_59087 | JGI IMG/M metagenome (GOLD analysis project Ga0065698, IMG submission 59087) | Hypersaline microbial communities from Antarctic Deep Lake - 24m 3.0um v2 (version 3) | ecosystem: Environmental > Aquatic > Non-marine Saline and Alkaline > Hypersaline | place: Deep Lake... | reverse complement strand
CAGTGGCTCTGCCACGAAGCCGTTACTCGCACCCGTAGAGGGCTCCGAGTTACCTGATTGTTTTGTGACTGTCGGCATGGTCGGCTTACTTTTTGTTCTGGGTCGGAAACCCTGGCAAACACCGAGTCAACTGCCAATTGTCCATGCACAACCCTCTATACGGCAGTTTATCACTTAAATTGTCGGATTCATCTGGTGGCTGAAGCCACCAGTATTCGCCTTAAATCTCTATAATAACACGAAGGCTCATGGTCTAGTGGTTATGACGCGGCCTTTACAAGGCTGAGATCGGTGGTTCGAATCCGCCTGAGCCTATTCTTGTAGCCGATCAGTGTAAACAGTCATTCGTCNTATTCGACGTAGAACGTATCTGAGTCAGTAGACCCTTCAGGGGCATAATCGGTTTCGACATCAACAAACCCGGTGAACATACCCTCACTACCAAGTTCAGCACCGGGGGCACAACTCATCTCCGTTCTCCAACATTTGTCCGAAATGAGTTGGGTTTTCACAGTCGTATCTGAATCACCCGGTCCAAGAGCAGGTACGTGAATCAGGCGTTCAACAACTCGATCACCTTCTACATTTTCCGCAGTGAGTACAGCATTGGTCGATTCAGATGCTACGGCTCCTTCATTCGTAACCTCAACCGTGATCTCGGTATAATCGTTATAGTAGACATCCTCGAAGGTGACATCAGCACGCAGGTCTGGCGACTGGATCTCAATTGTCTGGTGGGCTTCAGTGCCAATGGGGAATGCTGGGTAGTCAACGTTCACCGTTGCATTACCAGTACCGTCCTGTTGGAATGTTGGAGTGAATTCAAACACTTCCGTATCTCCAGTGTTGAGAGACGACACATTGATTTCGCGTTCAAGTGCAACAGATCCGTCACCATCAAGCACTTCAACGTCAGCGGTGGTCGGATCAGAAACATCATTCCCTACATTCTGAACATATACAGAGAACGTTTCTGAGTCACCAATAGCAGTGGTACTACTATCCCACTGAACACCAGCTTCGAGATCTCCATGGACGATACGGACCCAATCTGATTGGTCCACACTGCCCTCTGGGAATTCATTATCGATCACATTGGCTTCTGCCCGATATTCACCCGGACGCTCAAATTGGTGATTCACAGTCGTCGAGTGGGACGAACCAGACGAGATGGATGGAACTTCTAACTCGTATGTCTCTATCGTGTTTCCGTATTGGCCAATGATATCCACATACATTGTTGTAGACTCACTCTGACCGGGACCAACATTGTCAACTTGGATATTGAAGTCTGCATTGTTATCTTCAACAACCTCAGACTGACGTTCGATTTGCACAGTGAGATTAGGCCACGTGATATCGAAATCAGTACTAGCTGTACTGCCAGCCGGTTCAGACGGAGCATCAACATCAATTTCAGCTGTGTGGGTACCAGCCTGATCAGCAGTAAAGCTCACAGATTGGGTATGGGTTGAACCAGAAGACACACTTGGGATATTCAGTGTCTCTTCTTTCACTACAGTCCCAGAGGGATCAGTAATATCGAATTCAGCAGTCGTCGATTCGGAAGAGCCAGTACCATCATTAGTCACTTCTACAGACACAGTATTCTCATTAGTGTCAGAAACGTCACTTGCAACTAGGTTAGCACGCAGATCACTATCTGTCACCTCAAAGCTTCCGTAGTTTTCAGCATCGTGATCTGGAGAATCAATATACGAATACAGATCATACGATCCCAGATCATTCAACTCACTAGTGAACGGATTACTAGACTGAGTTTCACCAGGACTAAGCGATCTCACGGAGACCTCTTGCCGTTCAATCTCATTCCCGGCATTATCGTACAGAACCGCATATGCGGTCTGTGATGAACTAGTATCTGTCCCAGTGTTTTCGAAGGAGACTGTGGCGTCGACAGTCTCACCTCTTTTGATATCAGTTCCTTCAATGCGAGTGATGAGGTCAGCTTCAACGACTTCAATCGTAGCAGAATCAGATACACCAACATCCGAAATTGACCCAACAGCAGTATGTTCTCCAACGGTATTGAGTTGAGTAGAGAAGCTAACTACTGTACTACCGCCGGGAGTTATCGATCCAATATCAGTCGTATCCTCGTATATTGTAGTGCCGTTAGGAGCAACATATTCACTCTCAACGGTTTGTGGATCTGTTTCCGTATTTCCATCATTCGTTATCGTGACATCGATTTCACCATCTTGGCCGGGTGCGATTGGAGTACTCACCGCTTCCGTCTCAATACTAACTACGGAGTCTACAACCCGCACGGTCTCAGTCCGATCAAAGATATTAGAATCGCCCTGTGGATTATCCACTTCCATTTCAACCGTATAATTCCCAACATCGGGATATTGGACGGTATCCTGTTGTACAGCAGACTCTCCGGGTTCAATCACTCCAGTTCCGTATGAATTAGAGTACACGACATTATCGGCTTCATCATACGCACGAATAGTAACTGTCGTCGAATCCTGTTGATCGGTCCCATTGTTAGTAACGTTCGTGAACACTTCATCTTCATAGCGGGTGATTTGAGTGTTGTTCGCAGTTACTTCACCAAGGAGATCGGGCTCTGTATTAGCAAACGTATCTTGATCAGTATCGCCAGCGGGCTGAACTTCAACAAACGCGATATGAGTCCCTTCATCGTCAAGATTGTTGATCGTAGTCCGTTGAGTGCTAGATCTATCAGCACCAATCGAACCATAGGACAAGACTTCACTGTAGACAGTATCCCCATCTGAATTGTTGACAAGGAGCTGAACATCAGTTGGGTCACTATCTCCAGTCCCGTTATTATTCAGAGTGGTATCGATGAAGGCCCCATCAGTACCACTCTGAGAGATAGCATCTACATTCACGCCAAGCTCAGAGAACTTAGCCTCGAAAGTAGCATTATCGGTGAACCCACTTGCATCAGGTGTATCATCGACTTCAAATTCAACAGTGTAGTCACCACTGTCTTCAATCACAGTGTCTATCGAACCATTACGGTAGGTTTCTCCCGGTTGGAGAGACGGGATATTAAGATCCATATCATCAACGAGAGACCCAGTGCTGTCATAGATTGCGAGATAACCAGTGGTAGCTTCAACGGTATCAGTACCATCATTACGGGTGATAGTTTGGATATCTACTTCACCGCCTGTTCGGATATCATCAGCAGTTACAGACCCACCCAATGTAGGCCCAATAACCGTGATTGAATCACTATCCGTAGTACCGATTGGGTAAAGTTCATCATCCACATCAAGATCAATACTGTGATCTCCCCCCTGAGTTAGTGTAACTGTTTCAGTGCTAACGAAGGTCTCATTGACAGCCAACGGAGGAACGGTAATGTTACGTCTCTCAGCAACGTCACCACCAGAATCTCGAATAACCACTTCAGCTGTGGTCTCATCACGCAATTCCTTGTTCCCTTCATTATCCACAACAACATCGAATTCAGTTTCAGTATCAACACGAGATTCTTCGCTGACGTTTCTCAATTCACCTCGAAGGTCATGGCTTTCAACAAGAATCGTCTCATTTCGAACATTCCCTTCTGGGAACAACGAATCTGGTGTTTCAAACTTCACGCTATATTCACCGGGCGTCTCAAAGACGTGATTGGAAACCGCAGATGACTGTTCACCCGGATCAAGTTCGGACACAGAATGGGTGTATTCACCAACGAGATCGCCATTCTCATCCCGCACTGTGATATCGGAGACTACCGACTCACTATATGCAGTCCCATTATTTTCAACACCGGTGTTGATGTCGACATTATTATCGTAAAGCACGTCATCGACAGATAGAGACGAAATCAAATTGGCGTATGTAACATTAATCACCGCTCTATCGATGTCGTCAATAGTAGTTCTTTGAGACAACTCACTCCCTGGATCAATATAAGAGGCTAAGACCATTTCACCAACAAGCCTCTCATCAGTCATATCAAGAGTGACTCTACGATCTTGGTGTTCAGAGCCATCAAGAGGAGCCATGGTCCAATTTTTAGTGGAAATTGCGTCCCCACCAGAATAATTCGTTCCTTCAGCACCAGTTCCTACATCGAACCGTTGACCAGTGCCGGTACTACCAATGTTGAAGACAGTGTAATTGATTGGAACACCATCGCGCAGAATGAACTTTTCACCATCGTTAACGTGAAGCTCCATAGCGAGATTAGGATTATCCGTATTCTCAAACCCATGGCAAATTCTATTAATGGAATCACCTTCAGAGCTGACTTCAACTCTCAGTTCTTTATCGGTGTCATAGTAGAAATCAGATTTTTCAGAGGCANTTTCCTCAAGAACCAAATCGCCCTCTTCATACATCCTAACCGTATACTCATCTTGTTCATGGTTTAGCGGTGTGACTTGAACGACACGCTCACCATAATTAACAGGGGGCAACGTGCGTGTGAGAGTACCATCTAACTCCAAGGCCCAATCATTCGGGTTGACCACTGCATCACCTTCAGAGAGTTCCCATTCGCCAGTCGAACCATCCTCGAAATCGACACACTTGTTAGAGAAACCAGGAGGCCCCTCATTGATCGGTGGGATAGCATTATCTCCCGCTGTAACCCAAGCTGCTCCAGAAGCAAGAGATGGTGCAAAGAACACAACAATGAGGATAATCACACCACCACGGAAGGTATTCCGCCCCAATGTGGTATTGATATAGTCAAACCGAGAGAGGAACACCATCACAAGCGATCCTACAACAATAGCAGCAATACCAACATACAGAAGAGTTTCAACTTGAATTTCTACCAGATTGGTTAGAACAACCTGAAGTTGGTCTTCATTAGCAGCAAGCTCTTCCAAGAACGGATGCTGTGACTGACCGATAAACAGATGTTCATACGGAAGTGGGACCTGCGGAGCAACACGAGTAAACGATCTCTGATAAGATCGAAACCCAACAGAAACCCATGCAACCATTTCTAACAGTGGTATGAAAGCAAACGAAACCACCATCGCAATAGCCGCTTGATAGATGCGTTCTTGAGGTACTTCTTCATATCCCGGCCACTTAGTGAAAAAGAACAGAATCACTAAGAAGGTCAAAAACGAGATAAAGAAGAACGTCACTGTAACTTGGTAAGTGTGAACTATATTAGACAGAAACTCAGCTAGATATCCGAGACCACCTTCACCAATATTAGGACCGATCAAACGGTCTTCCAATGGAGTCCCGAACAAGCCGTCCTCAGGCAATTGATCACCAGGAGCATCTGGATATTGAAGTCCAGTAACGAACCAAGCAACTAGATAAAATGGCACAGAAACAGCTGACGATGCGAAGAAAACCATCGCGAACCGTCGAGAACTAAGACCCGAAAGAAGGCCCGGATCAGCACCCAACCGTTGTGGAAGAGCAGTAAACCGATACAGGGTAGTTATTAGTATAAATATAGCAAGGAAAACTGAAGGGACAGTCAGCGAGTAAGCAGTAAAGAGATTAATCATCCCATCAACGAATTCCTGTGCGCTAGCTGTTACCGGCTCCGGGCCAATCAACCGATCTTCAAACGGAGTACCGAACACGCCATCAGCTGGAAGTTGACCAGACTCCAAATCAGGGTCCTGAAACCCAGTGAATAGCCACATCGAAACATACAGGATAGGGAAGAGTGCGAACAAAGCCAACACCCCGAGGAACGACCTACGGACACGAACTAAAGCGAGCTTATTCCCATAGCTATCGGGCCAATACCCTGCAAAATAGAAAACAAGGAATAACACAAACAGGGCGAGCATCATACTAGTCGTAGTGATAAGATAGACTCTGAAGATAGCGACAATAATATCAACAAACGCAGAGAGACTAGCCACTACACTACCAATAACGTCATCGATCAACTGGAAGCCAGTATCTGTCTCGCCAGCAACACCAGTTTGCAAAGTCATTGATAGAGACGTAACAGGTATATTCCTATCAACAGCCATTATACTTTCGGAAAACTGGCTACCCAACCACAATAAAAATACCCACACACAATCAACGGAACATAACTCTTGATGAAGGCTGAAACACCCTCTAAGGTGTGGCAAAGCAAGATGAGTATACAATACGGGAACAAAATAGTTCTTACCAAGTGGTATAGGAACACCCATTACAACGCTTGGTAAGAAGAAAAAAACCAGAGAAAAGTGAAGACCGAATAATATCGAAAAACATCAATCCCAAATAGCTTCAAATAGATTTGCTTCAGCCATCCTAAGAAGTCGAGACATTGTTGGTTGAGCTATATCGAATGAATCCGCAAGATCAGTACTAGACACAGGACGGGGAGATTCGAAATACCCCAATTTGTATGCAGTCTGTAAGATATCTTTTTGTCTATCAGTTAGAGAATCATCTAGAACAGACTTCCATGGTACAGGATGCTCAGAAACAGGATGTTCAACAGTCTTAATGGAAACATCACCCAATTTCCGTTGTATCTTATTGACAAGCTCTTTCTTACTCTCATCTAGAGGCACTGTAAGGTGAGCCACAGTCTTTTGATAATCAACTTCCACGTAGCCAACACGGACACCAAGTTCGGCAATTTCAGTTGCTNTAGAACCAGACTCAAACACAACTTCGTACAGATTAGGTTCGTCATCAATCAGCCTGATAGAACCTATACGATCTAAATCATCAGCTGCATTAATCACATCAGATTGATCAACACCATTCACATTACAATGTNCGAGATACAAAGCAGTATTATCATTCGAAGGGTTAGATTTGAGAACGAAATTCTGTATGTTTATTTTGGCATCTAAGTCAGAAGAAAGTTTTGTGAAAGTATCTTCTTGACCAGTAATCTCGAAGCCGTACTCGGCTTGAGAATCACTCGTAAGAGCTATCCTCTGTTCAATTGTATTAAACGAATAACCAATAAGCGAAGCTAATTCACGTAGAATATTGGATGTTGTATCACCGAAATTGTCTGTTTCTGTGCTGAAGACCGTCAACACACCATACACATACTCATGATGTGTAATCGGGATGCTAATCATAGACTTGAACCCCTGATTTATCGCTTCTTTTTTCCAATCTTGATCAAAAATACCTTGACCCATATAGTCAACAGACACGATCTCATTATTGCGATAAGCCGCTATAGGAGGATACAAGTTATCTTCATCCACGGATAGATCAACAAGGTCGAAATANCCATCAGAAACATTGTGATCGACATCAATTTGCATCTCGTTATGTCCTTCATTCAGACTGCCAAAGAACGCAGAATCAAAACCATATAGTTGAGCCAGACCTTGACAAACCTGAGCCTTGATTGTATCTTTTGAGTGTGCCCCAACCAACACTTCGTTCAAAGATCGAATCCTATCATTTAGTTCCTCAGCGTGCCGCAACTGCTGTCTCTCATATTTCAAATTTCGTTTTTCCCGCTTCTTTTCTTTTTCGCTTCAACTTCTGTTATTCTCGAAAGTCTGTCCTGTATAGTAGAAGATAGAATCTCTGCCATTTTAACGTCAACATCATCAAATGCAGATGCAACTGTATCTGAAATGAGTAGTACTCCATATTTACCAACAGGAACTACAAGCTCGCTACGAATCGGTGTCTCGGAATTATAAACATGGTCAGAATTCCGAATATCATCATATATCTGTATTTCACCACTACTAAACGCTTCCCATGCTACTGAATTGCCCGGAGTAAAATCAGGTACTGAATCAACTACATCAGTAACATCTCCTGAGACATAACTAGGTTCAAGTTTAGATTCTACTTCATCGTACAAAAATATAGAACCATTCGTATAATCTAAATCCTCTATAATACGGTCGACAACGAACTCAGCAACATCATCAAACCCAGTCAGTTCAAAATTCAACAAATCAGCAGTAATATCATTCACCTTGCGTAGAGACACCTCATATCGTTTTTGTTGACTCACAACACGCATATGGACATACATCACATTATCCTCTGCATGTGAAATTTGTTTAGCAGTCATCTCTACAGGTATCGAATTACCCCCAGAAGTTTTGAGATAAATCGGAGTTCCATCAAGATAAGACGTATATTTGCCCGAACCCTGTTCTCGGATAACATCAAACAAATTAGAATAGCGTTGACGATCCTCTTCGAGAGGNANATAATACCCATCACCTACAAAATCGTCACCATCAAAATCAAACAAGTGGAATGCCACACGATTCGCAGTTAGAACTTCAAACGACTGCGAATCGAAAGCCACCATCGGTTCAGGAACTACATCTAAAACACTTTCAGCCTGTTCTACACTATCAACAGATGTGAGACCAGAAGGTAGATCGTTAGAGAGAGACTCCAAATCATCCCCATGCCGGTCATATATACTCTCTCGAACTTGATTAACCACAAGATCGCAATCAACTTCACCAGATTCTTTTGGAATGTATGAATACATAGATGAACCAGCTAATTCGCGAAGTTGGGTTTCATTAACAGAAGATGCCCAAAATACACAAGGAATGTCAGAAGACTTAGACTGCACTGTTTCAAGAAACACAGCTGGACCAAGAGCCAGACACTCAGGATCAGCAACAATACAATTGAAGGGTTCTAATTCTAACAAATCTTCTACTTCAGAACAATCTTCAATGTGTTTCACATCCCATATAGCATCATCTAATTCGGTCAATAGAGCATCTGAGTAAGGCGAATCATCGATTAATAAGAGGCTAACTTTACCCGAAGACCGATCAACGGTAGAATCACCAGCCAAGCCGAACTCACCACCCATGCTATTCATATCAATACCATAGTTATGTATTGGACATACATATAGCATCGGGTTTTATTATTAGTGACTATTTACCAATCGGATATGTGTGTGAACATGTGGAGCGATAGCACAACGGGGGACCGTTCATGAGAGGAATAGACGGACCTACAAACAGATACATACAACGCATAGCAAGAAATATCGGTTATTTCGACAAAATCCTAAACGCAAAACCGACCACACATATTCTCACCGAAATGGGTCTAGATTACGTAGTTCTTGACAATCTAGAACTCAATTGTGATGGAATCGCCACCATATTCAGTGTTGAAACAGCTGAAATAGCCAACACTGATAGATGGGGTAGTAGTGGTGGATTCACAGATTGTGGAGAGAATATGTATGTGGTTGATTGGGCTGTTACAAACCTCGATACAGAGCAATACGAACACCGGACCTTCATCTTCTCCGATCTGCCAGATCAAGACTCGATCACAACTGCTCACCAACTGAACAAGATCAGATGCGAAATCGATCAGTCGCATACAGAGCAACACTACACGTGCGAGTGTTGTGGATCTAGAGTCCACTGGACGCAATTAGAAACTCCAGAATGGATGGGTGAGGAAACACTTGATCAGCGGATCACGATGATGAAGCAAAAGGTGTGCGGCTGCGAAGCTACCAGAGTTCTCTCTCCAAGTGTGAAACCCCCAAATGNGAAACAGGCCGATAGCAACGCTGTAACCACACAGCAAACTGACTGATCTTCTGTAGGCCACAGCTGTATACTGTAGCCGTATTCCCGACACAGCTTTCGAATCAAAACAAATAGCTTGCACTTCATCAATACCTATAATCAATCCATATGATTAAATTTCTAATAGAATATCTAGCTATCATATCCGCACCATTCACCGAAAACATTGTATAGGTGGGGATACAATGGAGAAATATGACCCTTTGCTGTAAAGTGGGCAAAGCCATTGATCAGTACGACCTTAAACACGATGTCGTCGGTGGAGACATCGACGAATATCTTTTAGCCCGATGGAAGGGCCACAGTGGTTACACAGAGACAGGGCTAAGACCATTAGAAAGATGGTTCAACCAAAAGATCCTGAAGAAGGTCTATAACAACCACGGTCTTGATACTATCGAAACGAGAATTGAATCTGATTACGAAGTGCTAACAGGAGACAATGAAGTTGAGAAAGATGAGTTACTCAACGAGCTATCATCAGAAGGTATTGACGGTGAGGCTATCCTAGACCACTTCATATCATTTTCCACACTTGGGCGACATTTCAATAACTGTCTTGACGAACACAAGGAGAAGAAAGAGCCAGACAAGAATTCGGATTGGGAGCAAAACAAAATCGAGTACATGAAAAACTCGATGAAGGAGAGTACAAACGAAGTTTTCAGATCGCTTGATTCGAAAGGGCGAATCAAAGGAGCAGCTAATGCGGAGGTGAAAGTTCCGGTTATACTCAGTTGCCCTCACTGTTCCAATGAAGTTAGATTCAACCGCGCCCTCAAACGAGGATACGTCTGTGAGGATCACATGGATGAAGAAGATGCAAAACCAGACAAGATGCTAGAACAAACAACTGATGAAGATGAAGCAGACACCACAAGAACGGACGGAGAAGGTCTACCAGAAGACATTGGAACTAAACCAGAGACGANANCTCTATAACCAAGAAAAACCAAAAATATCCACAAGTAGTATTATAACGTCCAAACCTGTTTACTGAATTTGACATTAACCGGAAAGCACAAATCTCCAATAGCAAGTGCTGAAACCGGGATTTCAAGAAGATATAATGTAACCCGAACTACACGTATAAGATATTAATCAAATATACCGAAAAGAATGCTTTATTACTTTTGAGCTAGAACAATAAAACACAATGTGGAACCTCCAGGTGCAAAATATTGCAGGTATCAAGCGTGGTAACGTCGAAATTAACCAAGGAACGAACGTCATCCAAGCTAGTAACTTTCAGGGCAAATCAAGTCTCATTGAAGCGATCCAGACCGTCATGGGAACGACCGGTGGCGAATTCGGAGACTATAACCTAACAGAAGGCGAAAACTCTGGACACGTACTTCTCGAAACTGAAGAAGGAGAATACAGAGTCGAACTCACGAAACAGGGCACGATCAGCATGGACGGGGACACATACCTCACAGACAAACAAGACAAGGTATGTGCGCGGCTCTTTGCCTTCCTTGGGGAAGACAACCCTATTCGGTCTGCTGTGCGCAACGACGACAGTAAGGCCCTCACAGAAGAACTGCAAAAACCCCTTGAAGTTGAGAGAATCGACGCCAGAGTGACCAAGCTGCAAGAAGAACGGAAAGACATCAAAGCCGACATCAGAGCAGTTGAGAGCGCAAAAGAGAAACTGCCTAAGTTGCAGGAAGACGTTACTCAACTTGAAAAGAAGCTTGAGGAGCTACGCGAACAGGAAAGCGAGCTAGAAGAAGAGGTAGACGAAGACAACCAACAAAAAGAGATCAGTAACGAACTCAGCAACAAACGGTCAACACTCAAAACAACCCAACGCAAGATTGATCGTATCGAAAGTCGGATCGAAACCAAGGAATCCCAACTCGAAAGCAAGAAATCAGAACTAGAAGAGTTGGAAAGCCCAACCGAGCCCGACGAAGAAGTAGACATTCAGAACAAAAAGGAGAAAGTCAGTGAGTTGAATATGCAAATTGAACTCCTCTCAGAACTCTACCGAACTAATAAGACGGTCCTCGATGATAACGAACTGGATCTGGTCAGTAATGTTCGGCGTGGGATCAGTGGAGACAGTTTCACTTGCTGGCTCTCTGGTGACGAAACCACACGAGAAGAGGTTACTGAACACCTCAACAAACTGAACGAGAAACGGAAGAAACTCTCAGACGAGAGATCCGATCTCCAATCGGAAATCGATGAAATCGAAGAGGAAAGAGAAAAGGCGAGAAAAGCCCGTCGAAAGAGCGATCAGCTCAACACGGAGATTAAAGAACTTGAGATGGGAATCAAAGAGGACAAACAAGAACTCGAAACCCAACATGAGAAGCTTGATGGGTTGAAACCAGAAATTGAAGAGCTGGAAGACCAGTTTGAGGAGGTGAAACAAGAAAAGAGTGAAGAACTCAGTGATGTGAGAACAGAGATCGGTTCGAAAGAAAACCAACTGAAACGGAAGCAAGAAAAGCTAGAGGAAACCGAGGCCGAAACCGAACAAGAGGAAGACCTCGATAGCCAACTGGAAGAACTCAACGACAAAATCACAGACCTGAGAAAACGTAGAGACAAGAAGAACCGAGAAATCAAAGATCGGTTCGACACTGCGTTCGAAGAAGTGGTCGAAAGATTCGCACCAGGATTCGACGGTGCAAACCTCCGGCTTGATGAGAATGAAAACAGGTTCTACATCGAAGTCGTAAGAGAAGAAGGAAGAAGAACCGACATCAAAAATCTGAGTGAAGGGGAAACAGAACTGATCGGGTTCATCACCACCCTCGCAGGATTCCGCACATTCAACGTTGACGAGCGAGTTCCGGTAATGCTCGTCGACGGGATCGGCCAATTAGCCGCAGAAAACATCCGAGGCCTGATCAACTACCTTCAGGAATCCACAGAAATCCTTGTGACTACAGCGTACCCAGAAGCAGGAGAGTTCGAAGGTAAAACACTCAACCCAGATGATTGGGAAGTCATCTCCAACGAGATAACCGCAACAGCCTAAACTCATACAGAATNAAGCGGCTCATTTTTCGATAGATTACTCAAACAGGACTTCAAATCCTGACCTGATTGAAACAGATCTTAATAGCCAGTTTTCAGCCCATCAGTGACACAGCTATGGGGTGTTGCAGAGACTAAACCAGCGAAAAACCCGCCCAATTCTGAACAACAGATTAACCGTACTCATGCAGACATGACCGAAGTATTAAAATCAATTCAGGTAAATTAGCAAATTGCGATGTACGAATTGACCGCCTTCCAGCGTGACTTGCTGTATATCACAGCTGGACTAGTAGAACCACACGGCCTCGGTATCAAAGAAGAGATAGAGGATTACTATGATAAAGAAGTAAATCATGGACGCCTCTACCCCAACCTCGACGATCTCGTGGAAATGGGATTGATCGAAAAAACGGATCACGATGACAGAACCAATTGTTATCAACTGACCACCAAAGGGGAAGAAACAATCAATTCTCGAAACAAGTGGGCGCAGAACAAAACCAATACAAGTACAGAAGTAACAATGACTGCGAGTGGTGACTAATATGAATTTCAAAGAACACAGAAAAGCGGCTAACGAGCGGATGGTAGAAATCTCAGAATACATCGACAAAGATGACGAAGCTGCAAGACTCCAAGGAACAGGTCTAGCCGGAGTCCTCGTTGGTGGATGGGTTGCAGCACTTAGTGCATCACTCGGATTCAACCCACTCACAACTGCGATCCTGATCACTATCGGAGTCGGTTCAGGAATCGCTGCCCGAACAATGATTTGATCCGAAACTACCGACAACTAACAAAACAATAATACAAGCAACGTTAATGATCGACCCGCTCATATGGAGTGGATAGCTATTGGTGCAGTTTCCATATACTGTTTTACGGAAAATTCGAGGCGAATACCACGAACCTTGACCTCAAGGCAGTTCACCACGAAGTGGAAGTACGAGAAGGCGGAGATTCTTTAACATAGGAGTATAAGATAAACATGCAATGAAGCTAACGTACGAATACGCTAACAGAGACAAAACTTCAGTCTTACTGCGTTTTTCAGGAGTAATTGAAGACCAAACAATTTGCCTGCTTGTTGACTCTGGTGAAGGTGTTGATGTCGACAGAATGCTCGATGAAGATGAGTATTTAACCGGCATTCTACTAACGCACTTGCACGTAGATCACTACTCCAGTATCGATCAAAACCTCCGAGATGGAGCAAGAATCTATTCATCGCAGACAAACATCGACATCCTCTCCACTGTGATGGACGAGCTGAAAAACAGTCATAATAGTGATTTCAACACAGAAGCAGTTGAAGCAGCTGCTACCCCAATCGAAAATGAAACTACCATTGGAGGGGATCTCAACATCAAGCCTGTTCCAGCAGGCCATACACCAGGAGCAACTGGATTCTATATCGAGTTCGAACATAACGATGAAAAAGAAACCATCCTCATTACNGGCGACTTCACACGACGAAGTGTAGCAGGATACTCTGGGCTCCCACTGAAAGATGTGGATATGTTATTCCTCACGGGAGTTACTTCAGATAGTTTCACAGAGAATCTTAACGATTCTCTTGAGAATGTATTTGAACATACGCTATCGGGATCGCCAACGTTGGTAAGTGCTTCATCGTTAGACGGAGTGCATTTTGCCTATCTCCTAGGACACATAATCGAAAAATCCGACCGAGATAGTACTACAATCTCAATTGTTGGTCAAGCCGCGAAGATCTACGAGAAGCTCGAATACGATGTACCCAACGTCGAATCACATCCACAATACGGAGGCGCAGATATCATCTATCGAAGCGAAATCACGATCAGTGGACCTAGTTTACCAACAACAGGAAGTTCAGAACTGCTCTTCAACAAAATAAAATACGACCCAAAAGCCACCCTCGTCCAACTCGACGATAACGACCGAGAGGATATTGGCGATTATAATTGCACGATTCACCGTCACCAATTCAATAACCATCCTACGCAAGATGTAATTGACGAGTTTGCAGAGATCTCTTCACCACAAAATATAGTCATTATGCACCAGAATGGTGAGAGACTAGAAGAATATAGAGACAAATACAACACAGCTGTGTGGGCACCAACGAACAACTTTACGACATACATTCTGTATCAAGAAGGAGTGTGGAAAGCTCCGCCGTGGGTGAATAGCTATCCAACAAATATTGGTTCAAATGGTGAAAACATAACTCTCCCAGAAGCAGAAGCAGACCCAGACTTCGAAAGGGAACCCATCAACCTTGGATCAGAAGGAGTCGACACAAATAGACTCTTGACATCCCAAGAAGAACAAGAAGGAGAAAACAACGAAGAGAACGAAACCAAATACAGTACCGAAAAGACGACTTCTAGTTCAAAAACAGAAATAGGGGTTGTATCGCTTGAAGGTGAACAATCCGCTGACGAAGTGAAAAAGAACGGGAATAGAACTAACACTTCCTCAGCTGAAAACGGAGATCTCGAAGAAGCTACAGCAGAAGCCCAAGAGAACGATACCCCCATCAAGCCAGATACCGACACAGGAGACGAACCAAACGATCAGAAAACAACTTCAGACACAGAGACAGAAACGGAAAGTGAGAGTGACACAAACATCAGAGAAGAACTCGAAACAGTCAAAGATGAAGTTGACCAGTTAAAATCGCAATTGAACAAAACAACAGTAGCAGAGGTCGCACACACGGATGAGAATACAATAATTCTCGACATCCCAAACAGCGGCGACGAATTTGATGTTGGTGAAATAGTCCGTCTATCCTAGCATTCAACCTACAGGGGGTTGTTGAAAAGTGAAAACNTGNATCNGANNNAGAATAGGNNAGGGGTTGTTGAAAAGTGAAAACATGGATCGGAGTAAGAATAGGGGAGGGGGTTGTTGAAAAGTGAAACATGGATCGGA
>Ga0065698_101135_pt1 | contig 15627 bp, 19 predicted proteins | sample AntLakMe24m_30um_FD_59087 | JGI IMG/M metagenome (GOLD analysis project Ga0065698, IMG submission 59087) | Hypersaline microbial communities from Antarctic Deep Lake - 24m 3.0um v2 (version 3) | ecosystem: Environmental > Aquatic > Non-marine Saline and Alkaline > Hypersaline | place: Deep Lake... | reverse complement strand
GAGTCTTCGACTTCTTGTTTTAGTTTGTCTGCTAGGTGTGGAGGAATCATTTCATCTGCATCAACCATACAGATCCACTCTCCAGACGCTTCCTCAAGTGCTTTTTTTTCGTGCTGGGTCCCCATATCCAGTTCGTTCGTAGGTAAATATATTTTCCGTATATTCTTGGGCGATTTCGACAGTGGCGTCGTCGCTGTAGCTATCAACGATAATAATCTCGTCACACCAAGTCAGAGTTTCCAGACAATCTCTGATATTTTCCTCCTCATTGAGCGTTACTATAGTTGCCGAGATATCTACCATTAGTCGTTAATTTCTATCTAAGGTGAAAAGCTTTCGTTACTTGACCGCTGTCCTTAGAGCTCCCCCGATTTTATATCGAATAGTAGGAAAAATAAGAATAGTAACTACATACACGACTGCCCCAAGTAAGACAAAACTAATCACAAGAGGTAGAGAAGTTATCCCAATATTATCTTGAATAATAAATAAAATAGCGGCCATTATAGTTGCAGAAACAAAACAAGATAGAATCTCACGATAAGGGAACTGGATTGTAATCTGGCGAGAAAGATAGTATATAATAATGAGTGTACTCATGGCAAAAGATATCGTCGTTGCTATTGCTGCACCAATTGAGCCCAAGAACCAGACAAGAGTAAAATTAAGAATAAGGTTGACAGAGATACTCGATATCACAGCTATTGCCCGTAAATCAGGTCGATCCATTCCAGACAATACGTTTTTAAAGATCCTATCTATACCTTCAAAGAGTTTCCCACCAATTAGGATAATCAGGATGGGCCAGGCTGCTGCATATGCTGGAGTGAAGACGTAGTACAGAAGATCACGAGATAATATTAAAACACCGAAGAAAGCTGGAATAACAAAGAATAATGACGCAGTGATTGCGTCGGGAAGGATATTTTCGATTTGTTCCTGTGCCCCTTTGGAATCCCAATCACTAATCTGAGGGAGGATAGTTGTTTCAATAGCACCGCTAAATAGCATTACGATAGATGAAACACGCCACGCAACTTCGTACGCACCAACTTCAGATTGCGTCAATAATAAACCTATTACTGCGACATCCAACCAATTATACAAATAGCTGTCAACATATGCAACCACACTGAATTTAGAGAAATCAAGCAACGACCGGGCAGTACATGAAGAAGGACGGCTCAAAGATGTATTCCATTTGTAAACCCCCCAGAGTAGAACGATGACGGAACTAGTAATAAGAGCATAAACCAATGCCAAAACATCTGCGCTGGTAAACAGTAGTATTGCTCCTAAGCCATTGAACGTGAGTTGTTTCGTGAAATTGAGGGATGCTGTTTCACCGACTCGTAATTCGCCTTTGAGAACATTCTGTGCAAGTTTTGATAACTCATTAAGAATAACAACAGTTACGAGAAAAACGGCAAGTTTCGCACCGAGGTACGAATTTATTATATTTCGGAAGAGAAGGACGCAGACACTGACGAAGGTAAGAGAGAACCCGAGCATCAGTATGGCTGTCGAAAGAACCTCGGACGGGTTTTCTCGTTCGCTCATTCGTTTTATTACGGCTCCCTGCAATCCAAAGTCAGCGGGAACCGCGAGCATCTGCGAAAGTGCTTGAAACAATACGAATGTCCCGAATAGAGAGGTTCCAAGTTCACGAGCGAAGTATACTGTGCCGAGAAAGCCGAACACGGACCCGCTAAGTCGGGCGAAAAATATTTTACTGGTTGACCTTGCTATGTTCATCTGAAATCAGATCTATTTATAGATTCTATCAGAATCCTCTCGACTATCATGGTAACAAACTATCGGAAACTGCGATAGCCGATACGATAGCATTATGCCAGGAACTAATGAAGAAGAAGATATGATTCACGATGTCGAAGTCAAAGACCTCCAAGTAAACGTCGACGAGCGCGGCCATCTTGTCGAACTCTTTCGCGACGACTGGGACCTCTATGACCCCGAGCCAGCAATGAGCTACTACTCGATGACCTATCCAGGAATCACTCGGGCATGGCATCGCCACAACCGCGGTCAAGTCGACCACTTTGTCTGTTCAAAAGGCCGAATCAAAGTCGGCGTCTACGACGATCGCGAAGATTCACCCACAAAAGGCGAAGTCAACACCTTCGTGATCGGCGAACACAACCAACAGGTCATCCGTATCCCCGGTGACTGCTGGCATGGGTTCAAAGCACTCGGCGACGAGCCCGCATTTCTGATCAATATGCCGACAAATCTCTACGACTATGAGGACCCCGATGAGGAACGACTTCCGTGTGATACGGACGAAATACCTTTAGACTGGGACGAACTACCCGACGAATAACCAATGAAAGGTGTACTTCTCTCGGGCGGTACCGGCTCGCGACTCCGCCCAATTACCCATACTGGACCGAAACAGCTCGTTCCAGTTGCGAATAAACCAGTCCTCGAATATGCAATCGAGGACTTGAAAGAAGCCGGTATCACCGAGATTGGCGTCATTCTCGGAAACAAAGGCCGTGAAGCAATTCAAGCAGCCCTCGGCGATGGCTCGAAGTACGGCGTCGACATCACCTACATCATCCAGGGAAATCCACTCGGGCTCGCCCATGCCGCCGGCTGCGCGCGTGACTTTGTCAGCGACGATGATTTCGTGATGTATCCTCGGGGACAACATCCTCAAAGCAGGTGTCACCGACCTCGTCGAGAGCTTTGAACAGGGCGACTACGGTGCGGGAATCGCACTCCAAGAGGTAGACAACCCACAAGCGTTCGGAATCGCGGATGTCGACGACGATGGAAACGTCACCGAACTCATCGAGAAACCCGACGACCCACCAACGAATCTTGCACTCATCGGGATCTACGTCTTCTCGAACGATGTGTTCGACGTCATCGAACAACTCGAACCCTCCTGGCGCGGCGAACTCGAAATCACCGACGCTATCCAGACGCTCCTAGAAGACGGCCACGCAATCGATTCCCACGTCGTCCATGGCTGGTGGAAAGACACTGGAAAGCCAGAAGATATCCTCGAAGCCAATCGGTTGGTCCTCGAAGACACACAGTTAGCCCAAGAGGGCGAGGTCGAATCCGGTGCGACGATCGAAGGTCACATCGATCTTCACGAGATGGCGACGATCAAAGAGGGCGCAACTGTCCGCGGTCCGGTCTCGATCGCAGAGAACAGCGTCATCGGACCAGGAACGTATGTTGGCCCATACACCTCAGTAGGTCCAAACTCGACACTTGAAGACGTTCATATCGAAAACAGCGTCGTCATCGGCGACTCAACGATCACGACCAGCGGTAAGATCATCGACAGTCTGCTTGGACGCGGTGCAAACATCGAGAGTGCTGCAGACTGTCTTCCAGAAGGTCGACGACTCGTCGTCGGCGAAAACTCACAGCTCAAACTCTAACAATGCGTATTATCACACACACCTGCGATGCTTGTGGAACCATCGTCTCGGCAAACGAACTGGAATCCAACCGCGTGATGAAATGTCCCGGGCTCGACTGCGATACCGTCCTCCGGTTCGACGAGCTTCCGGATGATGAACGAGAGTTCTTCGTCGACCACGCCGACCAGTACGAACTCTAGGCGTTGAAATACGCTGCTATTGCTTCGAGATCCTCTTCAATCGTTGGCTGCTGTCGATCTAAGGTATGTTCAACAGTAGAGACATTGAGGCAGGTGTATATTGGTCGTGCTGCTGAACGCGAGACATCTGATTGGTGACTCTCAGTAAGTAACGTCTCGTCTACATTTTGAATTTCTGCAATCTGCTGACCAAACTCGTAAGGTGTTACACAGGATCGACTCGCAACGTGGAACAACCCGTCTACATCTGCATCGATTAACTCAAGAATGGTGTCCGCTGTCTGTCCCGCTCGACTGGGGGTAATGTGTTGGTCGACGAATAGTGGGACTTCGTCGCCATCAGTAAGTGTGTCACGAACCCATGCCGGAAAGCCAACGAGTTCGTCTGTATCGCCACGAACACCATACACAAACGAGAGTCTAACAATGGTTGTCTCACCGTCGACCGCTTGCACACGTTGTTCTCCCTCTAGTTTTGATCTGCCGTACTCCTGGATCGGATTCGGTGTTGCATCCACCTCATATGGTGTGTTCGATTCTCCGTCAAACACATAGTCAGTCGACACATGCACGAATGGGATGTTCTGCTCGGCACAAGCAGTCGCAAGCTCACCCGGAGCAGTTCCATTGATTTCAGCTGCGGCCTCTGATTGAGTCTCACAGCCGTCGACATCAGTCAGTGCAGCGCAGTTCACAACTGCATCCGGTTGGTGATCTGCGAGGAGCGACTCAAATGCCGCAGTATTTCTAATATCATGCTGAGTAAGCGGAATGTCGAACGATGGCTGAGTTGAATGGTAGGTCCCGACTACAGTACGGGACCGATCAAGACATGCTCTAACAAGTGCGCTTCCAAGCAACCCTCCAGCCCCGAGGACAAGAACAGTCATACATAATCTCTTAAATGAAAATACAAATATAGCCTGCGCTACAATCCGATCTATGCGATTGCTTGTTACTGGTGGGGCTGGGTTTATTGGCTCGAACTTTGTGCGGCACATCCTCGAAAACCGGGACGATTCCGTAGTAACGCTGGATGCGTTGACCTATGCCGGGTCGCTGGACAACTTAGCTGGGTACGAAGATCATCCAAGACACACATTTGTCGAGGGAGATATTCGGGATCAAGAACTCGTTGAGGAACTCATGGCAGATGTCGACGCTGTCGTGAACTTCGCTGCCGAGTCCCACGTCGACCGCTCGATTGAGGGTGCAAAATCGTTTATCACGACAAACGTCCAAGGAACGCAGGTACTCCTTGATGCAGCACTGGAAGCAGACATCGACCGGTTCCTGCAGATTTCGACCGACGAGGTGTACGGACAGATCCTCGATGGCATCTTCAGTGAGGATGACAAACTGAATCCACGGAATCCATACGCCGCAACGAAAGCGAGCGCCGATTTGCTGGCGAAAAGCTACCAGACGACACACGATCTCCCAGTACTCATCACTCGAACGTGTAACAACTTCGGCCCACGACAACATTCGGAAAAACTCATTCCGAAGTTCATCCAGAACGCTGCTGCGGGCAAAGAACTCCCCGTGTATGGTGATGGGTCTAACGTTCGGGAGTGGATCTACGTTGAGGACAACTGTCGAGCACTGGATGTCGTCCTTCGCGAGGGGACTCCAAGAGAAATATACAATATCGGATCAGGCGAAGAACGAACGAATCTCGAAGTGGCCGAAGCAATTCTTGCGGCTGTCGGCGGCTCGGAAGACCAAATTACGTTCGTGGATGATCGGGCTGGCCACGATCAGCGGTATGCACTCGAGTACGACAAACTCACGAAACTCGGCTGGGAACCATCGTGGTCCTTCGAAGAGGGGCTAGAGCAAGCAGTCGACTACTACCTTTGATCAAATATGGCCAAAGATGAACGCTGGGTTGGTGGCGAGGAGTGGAACGTTGTCGTCGACAGCGTACCGATTGTCTCAGTCGATCTGATTATCAAACACGAGGGGGGTGTACTGCTTGGACTGCGTGAAAACGAGCCAGCAAAAGGGGAGTGGTTCGTTCCTGGTGGCACTGTATTTAAAAATGAACGGTTAACTGAAGCGGTCCATCGAGTTGCCGAAATGGAGGTTGGCTGTGACGTCGAAATCCAAGAACAGCTCGGTGTCTTCGAGCATTTCTATGACACATCCGATGTCGACGGTGTCGACAGCAAACATTACGTTGCCAACGCGTTCGTCGTCGAACCTACCCAAGAGCAACACGTAGAGATCAGCGACAGTCAGCATAGTCAACTACAAGTATTTGAACCACCGTCCGATGATCTCCATCCATACGTACAACGGTATCTGAATCAGATCTCGATCAATACGTAACTAAAGTTACGCGTCTGGGTCCAATCACCGTACAACACTGGCGGCTCTCCGTTCGTCATATCCTCGGCGAACTGGGCGATCACATTGGCGTACTCGCCTTTGTGTTCCTCCGGTCCAACATACCCCTGATACATCAAAAAAAAACCGCATTCCGGCCATCGTCATATCGTAGTGGTTCGAGAAGTACTCCGCGTACCGTTCGCGGGCCAACTTCGAGGCTTCATAGCCCGTATTGACTGCGACATCCATCGATTCCGGCGAGGGCTCAGTCTGATCCCCATAGATCGACGACGTTGAGGCATACACAACCGTCTCACAGCCATCCTCGCGGGTCTGCTCGATACATTGACGAACCCTTCGACGTTCACGCGTGCGCCCGTCTGTGGATCGTCTTCGTGCATCGCATACGAGGACAGTGCGGCCAGATGGAACACCACATCAACGTCAGTTGGCAGCTCCGACTTAACCACACTAGTCTTGACAAACTCTCCCAGGGTGGGTGTAAGCGACCCCGAGACGGCTCACGACGAATGTCGTGGGTAATAGTGGGCAACACATATTAACGGTGGAGCCGTACCCCACGTTAATGAAAGTCGACGCAAGGGACCTCAAAACGAACGAGACGGACAATCGGGGGCGAGTCTATCTCGGTACCGAGTATGCGAACAAGCGCGTCACCGTCGCTGTCGTCGAGGTGGAGTCTGATCGGCCGGACGATGACGAGTTGGCGGCCGCCTATCAGGAGGCCGCCGAGAGCGCGGCGGCGCTCACCGAGGAATGGAGCGAAACGTCTGACGAAGCGTGGGACACCCTTGGTGAGTGACGGGACGGATGTGCGACGGGGTGATGTCGTCATCGTTCGGCTCGATCCAGCCGAAGGCCACGAGATGAAGAAGACGCGTCCGGCCGTGGTCATTCAAAACGACATCGGAAACCGAAACTCAAATACGACTATTGTCGCCCCCGTGACGGGAACCTACCGCGAGTATCCGTTCGAGGTGCTCGTCGAGTCGACCGGGTCACCACTCGAAAAAGACTCTTCGGTCCGATTGGACCAGATTCGAACCGTCTCGGTTCCAGAACGGGTACACTCCGTCGTTGGGTCACTCGACAGAGCCACGATGGCCGCGATCGACGAGGCGCTGAAGCTGAGTCTCGGGCTAGAGTGATCGCCGACGTGGGCTTTCTCGTCGACTTTGCCGATGTTCACTCACGGTGTAGCTGCGACACGTAGCTCACAATTGACCAGTAACGACTCGTTCAACTACCTCACAACTCAACAGCCGAAACGTACTGCGCGCAAACCTGCTCAATCCCTTCTTCGAAGCTAATCTGTGGTTCCCACCCAGTTTCGGCCTTCATTTTTGAGTAATCGGCACAGGTATCATGCACATACACCGACTCAGGAATCGGATTCTCGATGTACTCCGCTTCGATCTCGGTCCCAAGCTCGTCGTTGAGCATCTCAACGAGCGTATTGAAATCATACGCCTCACCCGTCCCAAGATTATACACACCATCGAGCTGTTCCTCACCAGCCAACACAAGCCCACGAACGATATCCGAAATATACGTGAAGTCCCGCGTCTGGGTCCCATCACCGTACAGCACTGGTGACTCTCCGTTCGCCATATCTTCAGCAAACTGGGCGATCACATTGGCATACTCGCCTTTGTGTTCCTCCGAGCCGCCATAGCCTTGATAGACCGAAAAGAACCGCATCCCGGCCATCGTCATGTCGTAGTGGTTCGAGAAGTACTCCGCATACCGTTCCCGAGCCAGCTTCGAGGCTTCATAGCCCGTATTAACTGCTACGTCCATCGATTCCGGCGAGGGCTCAGTCTGATCCCCATAGATTGAGGACGTAGAGGCATATACAACAGTCTCACAGCCGTCGTTACGGGCCTGTTCGACGACGTTCACAAACCCTTCGACGTTCACACGCGCGCCTGTCTGTGGGTCGTCTTCGTGCATCGCATACGAGGATAGTGCAGCCAGATGGTAGACCACATCAACGTCAGTCGGTAGCTCCGACTCTACGACACTTTTTTCAATGAACTCAACGTCATCGACCAGATTCTCTTCGATCCCGAGATACAGATCGTCGACGACAACCACGTCATTGTCTTCTACAAGGTGATTCGCCAAGTTGGACCCAATAAATCCTGCCCCACCCGTAATGAGAACACGTTGGTTTTGCATACTAAATGCTACGCAGAAGACTTCAAAAAGGATGTGATTCTGCCTTACATGATTATACTAAAAATTAATTAGAGCTCAAACAAAGATTTTAGAGAAACGGCTGTTGCTGGCACTAACAGCTCCGATGATGTTGAACAAATAATACAAAGAACTCAGGATGGCCGAGCATCAGCAATTTCGCTGAGGAAGAACGCAGAAAACACGGTCTGGAGACCCAGCACAATCGCTGTAAACGCCACCAGCGACGCAAGCGTAAACGGAAGCGCGCTAAATCCGGTCCCAACCCACGTCGCAACCAACGACGCAGCATACAGACCCCCACCGACCAACAGCCCAGTTCCGAGCAGCGCACCACGTTCGAGCGTGAGACGGCCTTGCAAAACATTCGTCACCGGATCGGCTGCTCGACGGATCGGATCACTACCAACAGTCGAGAACAGACCAAGCGAGAAGATCTGATAGCCCACGATAGTCAACAAACTCCCAGCAATCATCGAGTGAGTACCCAGCGTGATCCCCCCCAAACTAACCCCTGTGTAGGCGATGCCCATCACAACTAATCCAAATATCCCAAGTCCAATTCCGGGTGCCGAAAACAGATATCCCGGTGCGTTCAACAACATAAATCGAACGTGCCGCCAACCGTCTGTGAACGACTCTAAGTTGGCCTCACCTTCTCGTTCGTGGTAGACGATCGGCACCTCAACGATTTTGAGATCCCGTGCGCCAGCATCCATGATCATCTCGGAGGCGAACTCCATGCCGGTGGTCTGGAGATCCATCCGCTCGTAGGCCTCGCGTGTGAAGATTCGGAATCCAGAGTGAGAATCCGAGACGCCCGCATCATAAAACGCATTCAAAAATGCAGTCAGCGCGGGATTGCCGACATACTGATGGAGCGCTGGCATCGCACCGGGCTTGATTTCACCGCCCAGTCGACTACCCATGACCATATCGCCATCCTGGTCACGGAGCGCCTCTAGGAGCCGTGGAATCTGCTCGAAGTCATAGGTCGTATCAGCATCACCCATGACCATATAATCGCCCCGTGTTCGTTCAAACGCAAATCGATAGGCATAGCCGTATCCCTTCTTATCTGGGACCACAACCTCTGCACCCATCTCGCGGGCGATCTCTGGGGTCCGATCAGTTGAGGAGTCGCTGACGATGATTTCGGTCGGCAGCTGTAACTCTTCTATGGCAGTCTTGATTCGGTCAATACATTCGGTGATTCCTGCTTCTTCATTGAGCGTCGGCATGACTACCGACAACACAGGCGGCTGTTGGCTATCCGGATCAACCAACAGCTCGTCGGCAGGGAGTTGCCCGTCGCTCGTGCGGCCGTTCGTTCGCGGAGACTGGGACTTGTGGTGTGTTTGTGTCGACATGGGAGATTGAATCAGCCACTGACGGCTTCGTAAGAATTGGTGGATAAATCATCACAGTCGACTGCGTTTTGCTGGTTCATTATCCAACCAATAGCTATTACAAATTGTTTACTGAGAATGTTTAATATAACTTCCCCTTTGAATGACTAATCAAACGTGATACTCATGCATATAATTGTGTTTAGTCTCGTAACTTCAAGTCTGGATTGAAGTATTTCGAACGATTCCAATAAGTGGCAGGCAACAGGGGGAACCTGAAAGTACGGAGAAAAGACCAGTTAACCCAACGATTCGAGCGTATCTAACCGAGAGATCCGCCATGCCACTACCGAAGCCGAAATGGTCCCAACAACAGTCGCAATTCCAAACCCAATATACAGCATTGCGGTCGGAACCTGCACGAGGCCATCGAACCCAACAAGTGCTTCAGCAATTCGGTTGAGTACCTCAGCAAGCGGCAGTGTTAGCCCAACACCGAGAAGTCCACCAAACACACCCAAAACGAGTCCTTGACCAGCAATTAGCCCGACGACCGTCGACTGTGACATCCCGGTCGCTTGCAGCGCAGCCAGTGTCTCTCGCTGCTGGTACACAACGAGCCCCAATAGATTCGTCGTCAGCGCCAAGCCAGCAATAAACGCAAGAACAACCAATGTCACCCCACCAGCCAACACGAGGGCTTGATTCTGTAACACAGCCTCTAACTGTTCTTGATTATTCCGGATGGTAAACTCCGGATATTCGGCTTGAACGCGCTGTTGGACGGCTGCAGTGTCCGCACCGTCCTCGGCCGAGATCGTAATAAACGTGGCCGCATCAGTGCTCGTCATTCCCGTCACAGTCTGTAGTTCGCTAAGTGGGATTGTCACTGTGGACGTGCCAAGAAATCTCGAAAACCGATTAGAGATACCAACGACGGTGAATTCGTTTGCTCGAGCACTCGATAGCGTTCCTCCAATATAGAGAGAATCACCGACACCAACATCGAATCGCTCTGCCGTTTGGGAATCGATAACTACCTGATGGGTCATCGGCCCGTCGTAGCTACCACCGTTGTAGTGGCTATCAGAGCGTGGCAGTGTCTCACCCTCAGAAACAGGTACTGCACCACCACTTGTGACTCCAGATCCGATGAGTGTCGAGAATTCATCGCCCGACGGACTCACATACACTGTCTGGAAGCCAAGCGGTACGGCGCTCCTCACCCCCTCGATTTGCTCCATTTCAGACTCGACCGAGTGGGCATCATATAGCGTGTTTTCGAACCCACCGCTGGTCGCCGAAAGCCCAACGGGACCACTACTTACCCACAGGTCGCGGTCGGCGGAATCGAGCTGTGATTGCCCTGTTTCGAACACGCCAGCGCCAACGCCAGCAAGTAATGTCGTCGACAACACAGCCAGCACGATCCCAATGATCGCAAACATGGTTCGCAGGCGGTTCCGTGTGAGTTGTGCGAAGACAATGGCCGTCGTCGCACGTGCTCGCCGACCCCATCCAATGATGCTCATCGACCGACCTCCCGTGCCTGTCCAACACGCGATAATAAGACGGCTAGATACGGCAACGCAAGCAGGCCGATTACACCAGAAATCACAAAGCCAAACGCGACTACAATGGGCTCGGTCGATGCGACCGCACTACTTGTGAGCGTCCGTTGGGCAACGATATTGGTGAGTCGAATCCCACCTAGTCCCAACAATACACCAACGACCCCACCGACGGCTGTAATGATGAGAATCTCACTGGCCAACAGCCTGAATCGGGTCCGCTGGGAGATACCGATCGCCGCAAGCGTTGCGAGTTTCCCACGATCGGAGGCCACCGACAACCCAGTCGTTGTCATCACAAACAGCGTCCCGATGACGATCGCGATGATGGCTGCAGTTACCGATAGTGCAAGGGGGAGTTGCTCGTCGAAGACCGCCTGTGCGTTGAGTCCCGCCCGCGTTGAAACACTCGATTGTGGATAAGTGTCGGCCAGCATCGGTTCGAGATTCGGATCCGTCGAACTCACGACGATCTGTCCGGCTTCGTCGTTTACGTCACTGCCGGTAATCGCCTGGAGTTCGCTCAACTGCATCACGGCGATCGGGAACTGGCTACCTGACTGGGTTCCGGGGTCGACAGCGGCGACCGAAAAGGTTCGCTCAGCACCAGCCTGTGGCCGTGTCACATTCACTCTATCGCCCTCGCGTGCCGACAACAGCTCTGCGGCCCCCGACGAAAGCACAACCTCGCCGGTCCAGGTGCCGTTGCCGTAGTATGGATCGCCAGGGGTCAACCCCACTGTCGTCGTGTCTGCAATCTCCGTGAAATCTGGGTGGCCGACGATTCCAACCGCTAGTACGTACTCACCACCTCCTTGTTCCGTTTCGAGACGGATCGGCTGTTGCAACACTGGCGAGGCATACGCAATTGATTCCGTTGCACTAAGATCTGCGGCCGTCGGATGGACCGATCCGAACCGGGTAGTGTCAGCATCAACAAGGGCAGACGAGCCGCCATCCGTCTCGGGGGTAATCCAGTAGTCGACGTTCTCGCTGTAGACCGTCGATTGGGTTGCGATCCCGACGCCGATGCCCGTGACGATGACCATGAGGCCGACCGCAAGCGCAACGCCGCCGACACTCAGCCACGTTCGACCGGGCGCCGTTTGTGTCGCCCGAACATACGTACGGCGAACACTGACTCCGAGGAGTCCAAAGACCCGCCGAAAGAGGCTGGCAAGGCCCATGTTGTTATCGCCCCTGATTCGTCTGTGCTGACTTTTGAGGTGGGCTATCGTCCTGCGGTTCATCGGACCCAGAGAAGACTTCTATGTCTTCGATTTGGCCATCGCGCATCCGAACGAGACGATCCGCAATCGCCAACGTTGGCTCGTCGTGTGAAGCGATTACGACGGCGGCGTTGAGTTCAGTTGCGACCTCCCGAAACCGTGTGAGGACCCGCTCGCCGGTTTCGGTATCGAGTTCACCGGTCGGCTCGTCTGCGATGACGAGATCCGGCTCGGTGACCAACGCTCGTGCAATCGCGACGCGTTGTTGTTCGCCGCCACTCAATTGTGTCGGTCGGTGTGTGATGCGGTCGCCCAGGCCCATCGCCTCAAGGAGGTCGCTCGCCCGCTCGCGACGTTCGGATTTCGGTCGACCGAGTTCGACAAGCGGAAGCGCGACGTTGGCACGTGCAGACAAGGAGTCGAGGAGATGAAAATGCTGAAAAACGATTCCGACGTGATCGAGTCGGTGGCGGGTCCGGGCCCGATCAGAAAGCGAACTCAGATCGGTCCCATCGAACGACACAGACCCCATTGTCGGCGTATCGAGGCCAGCCAACAGATGCAACAGTGTCGATTTACCACTCCCACTCGGTCCCGCACAGCCGACGATCTCGCCGCGTTCGATCTGTAGATCGACATTTGAGAGGGCAGTGACAGTCGGCGTTTCAGCATTATCCCTCCTAAACCAACGACTTTGACTACCACTCCGCCCATAGGACCGACTCAGATTCTTGCAGTCGATAAGTGGTAAGCGTGTCATGTGAATTCAATCAGTTATCTGTTATACTGAATGTCTCGGATGAAAGTGTTTCGACACTGGTCTGCTCGATGGCAACGGGGGAATGAATTCGAATCAGTCCGCAGGCCCTGTTTGTGCCTGATCTGTCTCAGTAGGCTCTTTAGACTCGGGTACGTGCTGTGTAGGGAGTTTGTCCGTTACTTTCTCGATTCCGCGATCCGGCAGCTGGTCGCGAAGTCGACGCCCGATCCCCTGAGACTCGGCGAGTTCGACGTCACCGAGAGCTTGGATGAGCGTAACCGCCCGTTCGATTCGAGTCTGCTGCCAAGACTGCTCACGAGACTCGTAGGTTCGGATCCCACGGAGGAAGTCGACTTTCGAGAACTCCGGCCAGTAAGGCGCACAGAAATACACGGCAGCCTCGTTGCCGTTGGCGTGCCACGGCAGGAAATTCGAGGTTCGTTCGTCGCCGCCGGTCCGGATGATGAGATCAACGTCCCGAATCGGCTGCCGATAGAGGTGAGACTCAACCGTCTCGACGTCGACCTCCTCGGGCGAAAGCTCGCCCGCTTCGACGGCAGCGGTCACATCGCGGGCCGCGCGCAGCAGTTCGTTCCGTCCGCCATATGCGAGGGCGACGTTGAGCCGAAAGCTGCTGTACTGGTTTGTTTCGGTTTCGGCATACTTGATCGCCGCTTGGACACGCTCGGGGAGCCGTTGGATCTCTCCGAGAGCCCGAATACAGACCTCAGCGTCGTGTACTCGCTCGCTATCAGCGAGTTCGTAGAGTTTCGATTCGATGATATCGAACAGCGGTTCGCGCTCTTTGGGTGGCCGATCGAAATTCTCTGTCGAAAAGGCATACAGCGTCAGCTCCGAGATATCGAGCTCTTCACACCAGTTGAGGACCTGTTCGGAAGTACTGGCACCCGCTCGGTGGCCCTCCGGCGTTTCGGCACCTTGTTTGCGGGCATATCGCCGGTTGCCATCCTGGATAATGCCGACGTGGGTTGGCCCCTCGCCAATTTCTCGACGGAGCACCTGCTCGTATGCCCCCCGCAGTCGTCGACTCACCCACGAATACATCTACGCATGGTTGTTTTTTGTAGCTATAACATTCTTCCTTATTGAATCGAACCTTCGACACGATATCGAGGTCGTCTTTGCTGTTGTTGTGTTGGTTCTTTTTCAATCTACGGGCGAGATCGAGCACTTCCTGAATGTCTGATTCTCGAATCCCACTGTGTTTGCGGGCGGCGACACCACGGACCCACTCTTCGACGAGCTCCATGAGTTGCGGCAGCGGGCGTTTCTCAATGTCGACGTGGGTGGTCTCGCCGCCGGTGATATACCCGGTTTCAGGGTTGAATCGCTTGCGGTGGCGTTCGGTACCTAACTCACCGGGGAGATTTGAATCAAGGGCGTGGTTGCCCAGCCGGATCGCCGGATCGGTGAGTTCGATCGGCCTGTTCTCGGTGGGGATCGAATGCGGATCGTCGTCAGGGTCATCGTCGAGCGTGGTCCCACAGAGGATCGTCGTCGTCTCTCGAAGCAAATTGAACGCCACGATCTCGTTGGGATTGTTCGGGTCGACGCGGTCGGGCTCGCCGGCGTTGTTGCTGTCGTTCGGATCACCGTGTTGATTTTGGTATCACCAGTCCTCGCGGCTGCCGAGTGCTGGGGCGTCGGTACGACTGCGAGACCTGCCGCTGGCTGTCGGTGGCGATTGTGATTCGGACATGGGTTTGAAAGGGAGTATCGCGTGATTCAGATCGGGCGTCGACGAGACCAACGGCTGTTTCCGTCGACGCCACGCCGGTTTGCACCGGGATCCAAAGGCGTGTGATTTCGACCAGTTGGGGAATCGGCCAAGATTACTTAGCAACCCTACCACGCCGGTTGTATGCGCGTGCGGACGCCTGCGACGTTGATGTCAAATAAAACACCAGTCAAATAATTAAAGCCACCGCTGACAATCGATGTTTTCAATCGATTGAAAATGAGGCTGACAGTCAGTGGTCAGCCCCTCGACCCACCTCAGATCCGCAGCACGACCGTCCCGACGTAGTTCTTATCGGTGACGTATCGTTCCAGTATTCGGCGTCCGTTCGTGGCAGGCCATCGCCTTAGGTGACATAGCCTTTCGAAGTCTCGTCGACCACGCGGTGGCGGATATACGTGTCTTCGCTGTCGGCCCAATAGACGACCTGCTGGCCACGGTCGACGTAGACTACCACGTCGTCGGCCTGCGACTCGCCCATTGAGATCGTACCAGTGTCAGCGATCCCGACGGGGATGGCCGTCGACGGCATGGCGGCGACCCGCGCGAGCGTGAGGGTGGCAGTGAGGGCGAGAATGGCGGCGAGTCGACGATAGTTCACACTACTCGGCTTGTGGGTGCAAATAAAATGTCTGCCGCCGACAACAGCCGATTAGTTAGGCCACTGCCGTTCGGCGAGCGTGTTCGAGGAGCCACCCGATGGGTTACTCCAGACGACGCGGATCGTTTCCCCATTCGTGGGTGTTGCATTTACTGGAATTGTAAGTTCATCGCCAGTCGATATTGTGTCTGACCAAGTATCGG
>Ga0065698_103431_pt1 | contig 15734 bp, 15 predicted proteins | sample AntLakMe24m_30um_FD_59087 | JGI IMG/M metagenome (GOLD analysis project Ga0065698, IMG submission 59087) | Hypersaline microbial communities from Antarctic Deep Lake - 24m 3.0um v2 (version 3) | ecosystem: Environmental > Aquatic > Non-marine Saline and Alkaline > Hypersaline | place: Deep Lake... | reverse complement strand
ACGTTTCCGTCGTTATTTGTACCTATTCGATGGAGCGCTACGATGTGTTTTCCGAGTGCGTCGAGAGCGTGTTAGCTCAGACACATGAGCCGCTTGAGATTGTGATTGTCGTCGACGGTAATCCGGAGGTGTTTGACCGTGTTCAGGAGGATTTCAGTTACCACGACAATGTGGTGTTACATGATAATAACGAAAACCAAGGGATATCCTACAGCAGAACGAAAGGCGCGGAGTTGGCCTCCGGCGACATCGTGGCGTTCATCGACGACGACGCGACTGCTGAGTCCGGTTGGACCCAATGCCTTGCCGACGTCTACGAGAGGACGAATGCAATCGCCGTCGGTGGGGACGTGCGTCCGGACTGGCAGACAGAGAAACCAGACTTCTTCCCCGCAGAATTCTATTGGCTCGTCGGCTGCGTCGAACCGGGATTCGCAGTGGATGGCGAGGAAGTACGGAATACGTACGGCTCGAACATCTCATATCGGCGCGAGGAGTTCCTGGACGTCGGGGGATACGATCCCAATACGGGACGGAAAGGAGACAAACATCTCCAAGCCCACGAGGCACCGGTCGGCATCCGCCTCCGCAGAGAGTTCGGCAAAGGAATGGTGTTCACCGAGGATGCTGTCGTCGACCACAAACTGTTCGACTATCGGGGCGAGTTCAGATGGCTCGTTGCCCGTTCGTTCTGGCAGGGATACTCCAAGCGTGTGATGGACCTGCTGTACCCCGATGCCGAGGACAACAAGCGTTCGTACTTGAAGCAATTGCTCACGTATTTCGTCCCCAAACGGATGACGAATCTAGTTCAACAGCCGTCGTTCGCGCACTTGCAGCAGTTGGTCGCTATTTTCGTGTTTACAACCGCGGTGGGGCTTGGATATCTGTATGCAGTTGTGACACCAGACGTCGTCAAAAAAGCTAATTCGTAGGTCCTGGGATGTCGTCACGTCGTTCCCCGAAAACGAACTCGTAGTAGTATCCTATCCCTCGACAGGCGAGCATCGCTATCGAGAGACACGTGAATGCCAACCGCGTTGTCAGTGCATCCGGTTCGTCCTCGTTTTTACCGCCAGGTCCGCTCGGCTGTGGTGGAATTCCCGGTTTTCCGTACCGCTCCGGGTAGTATCGCTGCTTCTGGCAGAAGCCGCGGCCGACGCGGACGTTCTTTTTTGCGAGTGAATTGAAGCTCGTCCGTGCCGGGTGGTAAACGACTACTTCCTCGGCATACCCTTGGTCGTAGCCCGCCTTGTGGACGCGCTCTCCGAACTCACGGTCACCACCCGAAATGAGTCGACTGTCGAAGTGCCCGACATCCTCGAACACCTCACGACGGACGAGAAGCGCACACGTCGGCGCGTAATGTTGTTCTTCGAGATATTGTTTTACCGGGAAACCGGTGCGGACGTTGTAGCGGCCGACAAGGGTGTCTTCCGGGAGGGTGAGCTCAACGTTGCAGCCCAGGTAGTCGACGTCCTGTTTCTCCATCGCTTCGAGAGCGGTTGCGAGATACTCAGGGTCGACAGTCTCGTCAGCGTCGAGAAAGGCAATTACGTCGCCACTTGCGTGTTGAATCCCCTTGTTTCGGGCCGCATACGAACCCTGGATGACGTCCTCGACGAGGAGAAATACGTTCTTCCAGTCGGCGGGTGTATTCGCGGATCACGTCGCGTGTATAGTCAGTCGACCCGTTATCGCTGACGTAAATATCGTACTTGTCACCCGGTTGTTTGGTGATCGAGTCCAGCGTTTGTCGTATCCCTTTCGGGTCATTATACACTGGAACGACGGTTGAAATTTGTGCGCTGTTGGCCATCGACTTGAAGGTGGTCAGTAGGCACACGAAACAGTGATAAAAACCCGTTGGTTGAGCCCGTTCAGATACGGAAACCTGTGACGTGGAAGGTTACAGGGGAACGGATGTGACTGGTGCGTGAACCGGGGACCGTCTCTGTCGTGTTGTCACTAGTCGGAATAGTATTCGATCGTTCGTTGTAATCCCTCCTCGAAGTCCAGTTCCGGCTCCCATCCGAGTGATTCGATTTTCGACTTGTCCAGTGCGTACCGCTGGTCATGGCCTGCCCTGTCTTCGACAAAGGTGATGAGATCACGGGAAGCCCCGACCGCATCGAGAATACGGTGGGTAACCTCCAGATTCGTCAGTTCGTATCCGGATCCGATGTTGTAGATCTCGCCAGCAGTCCCGTCTCTGAGCACGGTGTCGATTGCTCGACAGTTGTCAGCAACGTAAACCCACTCCCGGACGTTGGATCCATCGCCATACAGTGGAAGATCCTCGCCGGTCATCGCGTGTTGAATGAATTTAGGGATAAGCTTCTCGGGGTGTTGTCGAGGACCGAAATTGTTCGACGTGCGTGTGATAACGGCTGGCAAATTATGTGTTACAAAGTAACTATTTACCAGTAAATCCGCCGCTGCTTTTGTTGCGGCGTACGGGTTCCGGGGATTAAGCGAGTCGGATTCAGAAAACTCACCCTCTAAGATGTGGCCATACACCTCATCCGTCGAAACTTGCAAGAATCGATTGATATCGGCCTCAACGCTCGCATCTAAGAGTGTTTGAGTTCCTTCGATATTGGAACGGACGAACGGCTTGGACCCATTTATAGAACGATCTACGTGTGATTCTGCGGCAAAGTTGACTACAACATCGACATCAGCGATAACGTTTGCAACCAAGTCCTCATCGCGGATATCACCTTCAATGAATTGATGACGTGGGTGATCTAGCACGCCATCCAGATTATCTAGAGACCCAGCGTATGTGAGACTATCAAGCGTGACGACCTGATCGGAGGAATCTTCTAAGAGATGGTGAACGTAGTTGGAACCAATGAATCCAGCACCGCCAGTGACGAGAATATCCATATCCATAGACGTGTCCCCGTATAATAAATAAGATTCGTTCGATGACCACACACATCTCAGAGTGTGTAAAATCGGGTGTACTTTCGGCCGAGAGGAGGTGGGAGCCATCATGAAAACTGACCGAAGGCATTATTTGTAGTGACTTCGAACGCTCTAAAAGTATATGAGTGATGGAGGATACCGTGTAAGCTACGCTCAAGCAACATACGGGCAAGAAGAGAGGAATGCAGTCAATGATGTACTTGACCATCCGGAGAAGTTGGTAGGCGGCGAGTACACAGAAGAGTTCCAGAACCGCATCTCGAGCCTGTTCGCTAAACAACACGGTATCATGGTGAACTCCGGATCGTCGGCGAATTTACTTGCTGTCGAGATGTTAGATGCCCCCCACGGCAGCGAAGTTATCACACCACTTGTCACGTTCTCAACGACAGTCGCTCCGATCGTTCAAAAGGGATACGTTCCGACGTTCGTCGATGTGGGTGTCGGCGACTACTTACTCGATATTTCACAAGTTCGGGCAGCCGTCAACGAGAAGACGGAGGCGATTATGGTACCGTCGCTGCTTGGGAATATTCCCGATTACCGTGAGCTGCGACGTATCGCCGATGAACACGATCTGATGCTCATCGAAGACTCCGCTGATACGCTTGGTGCAACCATCGAGGGAGAGTCGACAGGCACGTTCACCGACGTATCGACGACGAGCTTCTACGGCTCCCACGTCATCACGTCTTTCGGGAGTGGTGGCATGGTTTCGGTGAATGACGACGAGTGGATGCGGCGACTCAAGAAGCTCCGGGGATGGGGCCGATCATCTGCGGCCGACGAGACGGACGACATCGACGAACGCCTCGACCACATTCTCGGCGATGTCCAATACGATGCGAAGTTCGTCTTCGACGAACTCGGGTACAATTTCCTGCCGACCGAAGCAAGCGCGGCTTTCGGTCTCAAACAACTCGACAAACTCGAAACGTTCACCGAGAAACGAGCGGAGGTGTTCGAACAACTCGATGAGTTCTTCGGAACGTATCAGGACTGGTTCGTGCTGCCCGAGCAACATGCGGACGTCGAAACGTGCTGGCTGGCGTACCCGCTGACGATACGAGATGAAGCACCGTTCGACAGGAAGGCAATCGTCCGTCACCTCGAGAAGAACCAGATCCAGACGAGAGCACTCTGGTCCGGGAACTTGCTGAAACACCCCGGCTTCGAGAGAATCGACGCCCGCCTCCCTGTCGACGAGTACGCTGGAACCGAACGGATCATGGCTAACGCGTTCGTGATCGGTGCCCACGAGTCCATGACCGATGACGATGTCGAATACATCAAAGAGACGCTCAAGCAGTTCTTTGAAAGCCACTGATGCGTATCGTAGTGACGGGCTGTGCGGGGTTCGTCGGGCGTTGCGTCGCGGAACACCTCGACGAACACGGACACGAGGTCATCGGCGCGTTCCATCGGCACACGCCAGCTCTCAGCGCGATCACTGCCCATCAATTCGATGTTACGGACGAATCGGAGGTACAGCGGCTTCTACAGGAGTTCACACCCGATATCATCGTTCATGCGGCCGCGCTGGTGGATGCAGACCACTGTGAGAGGGACCCGGAGTACGCGTGGGAGACAAACGTCACAGGAACAAAAAACGTGGTTCGTAACGCCGAGGAGTTCGGATCTGCAGTTCTCCTAGTCTCCAGTTCGTTCGTTTTTTCGGGAACAGCTGACCAGTATGTCGAAAGCGACACGCGTGACCCAGTCAACGTGTACGGAGAAACAAAGGTTGCCGCTGAAAAAACAGTCGGGCAGGCTCCCGTGCCGTCGACGGTAGTTCGTATCGACCAACCGTACGGGGTCAGTACTAGTTGGCAGACGCCGACGATGGTCGAGTGGGTGCGTGACAAACTCACAGCAAGCGAAGAACCAGTCGAGGTGTTTGCCGATTGGTCGAACAATCCGATACACAACCACGACATTGCCGTCTGTATTCGGCTGCTACTGGAGGGTGGACATCGCGGCATCTACCACGTCGTTGGCCCGGAACACATCAGTAGATACCATTGGGCTCGGCGAATAGCCGCAGTTATCGGTCACGACGTGACTCGGATAGAACCGAGCCACTCGGCCGACAGTGGGCTGCCTGCCGAGCGGCCGAACGCCAACCTATCGACCACGAAACTGGTGTCTCAGATCGGGTATGCTCCAGAGGGGATCTATCAGGGCCTACAACGGATGGCCCACAATGTCTCAACCGAATAAAATCGAGCGGTTATATCCTATCGCGGCTAGCACGAACGTCCTTCGAGGCTTGGAACACGCCTTCCGGTGTTCCGGCGTCGTACCAGCTACCGTCGATCTGTTCGTACTGAAGCGTCCCTTCATCCAGATAATGGCTGTTGACGTCGGTTATTTCATACTCGCCGCGGTCCGACGGAGTCAAACCATCGATGACGTCGAAGATACCTGAGTTGAAAACATAGAGGCCGATAATTGCGAAATTCGACGTGGGATTCTGCGGTTTTTCTTCGAGGCTCGTGACGTGGCCGTCGTCGTCGACCGATGCGACACCGTATGCAGACGGTTCTGAAACCTGACGAAGGAAGATACGGGCGTCTTCGTCATCCGCGAGTGGACTGATCTTGTCCGACAGATCCTCTCGGATGATGTTGTCACCGAGTATCACCACGAACTCATCGTCGACAAACTGTTCGGCCAACGAGACGGCATGTCCGATACCCTTTGGTTCGGATTGAACCCTGTAGGAAAAGTCTGCATCGAACTCGTTGTCTTCATCGTTTTCGAAAAAGTTCGATGTACTTACCGATGTGCTCAGCGTTACTGATTATGAGGATTTCGTCGATTCCCGCTTCGATGAGTGTGTTGACGGGATAATAAATCATAGGCTGGTCGTAAATCGGGATGACGTGTTTATTGACGACATGCGTCATCGGCTGAAGCCGTGATCCCTTCCCTCCGGCAAGTACTACGCCTTTCATAAGGATAGAACAACTTTATTGATTAAAATATGTTCTCATTCTAGTCTGACAGGATTTATCTTGATAATGGTATAGTAGATGGTATTATGTATTGGTATATTAGACAACCTTTGCGATGTGGTTGATATATTCCTCATATGGGGTCAATATCTAAATCGTAATCGTACTTACTCGGGCCTGGATTTCGACTTGGCCACTTTACAGCCCTACCATGCAATTGACGCGCTATCTCGTCGCGCAAATCATCCCCTTCAGAAATTAGATCTGGATCGTAATGCCTGAATATATTATTCCACATCTCATATCCATGATATGCAGATAGAATCGGTGCATCAAGGACATTTTTATATGTTTGATGAACACTACCTACGAACGAAGGTGAGCGTGTCATATGATAATCAAAGTATCCTTGACGACCTTGGAGCTGGTAGTCACGATTCCACGAGTAGAACGTATCTCCTTCTGACCCCATCCAAAAAATACAGTCGTCTTCAATTTCGTTTTTCACTATTGAAAGTTGATTTATGAAACGTATGTGGGCGGGATCTACGTATAGATCGCTCTGTATGATTTTCATAATTGTCTCCTCTTTATTTTCTTGTAGATCATCAGTACCCTGATATAGATTCCCATATTGAATCTCATTGGTAGTGAGGAAATCCTCAACAAGACTGCAATTTGGTTCAGAACTAAATACGTGCCAGTTTTCCGGTGATTCCTTTTTTATAAGTAGAATCAATAGACTGTCTTTCCCTCCTGCCATGACTATATGTTGTCGGTTTGGATATGAATTTTCAATTCTTTTTATATATTCAGAAAGTGTCTCAGCTGTTAGTTTAATTAATTTTTCGGTAGTGTTAATTGAGAATGTTGGCGTGAAGCCCCGTTCGGCCTCAGTGCCTGTGACACACTCGAACGGACGAAGTTTTGTTATTCGGTGGTCAACCGTCTCCCATGTCGTATACCAAGGACGGCGGTGCTCTTTTGACAGTTCATGTTTTAATCTTACTCTTCGTTGGATCTCTTCAGGCAGCATATTAATAAAGCGACCTACAATATTAATAAATGGTCCTGTACTAGGTGATTCCTTTCCGCTAGATATGTCAATAAAATTTGGAGGTTTAAATGATGAATTGTAACTAAACTCTCCCGATTCTTCGATAAGTGATATGACCGATGTGGAGATCTTCAGGTTTCCATCTGACCGCAAATAATAACAGGGGTACATTCCTGCATTCACGTCTTTGATTTCGTTTGTCTCAATTACTGAGTTTGCAGCCTTATCTAAATATAGTTCTTCTGTAGTTAGCTTATTATTCATTACTCTTTCCACTTTAGTAGACAATTATAAATAAATTTTGCTATATTAGACTAAAATATTCAGATTGGATATCAACAGGCTGTCGATAACATATTCAAAAAATTTGGTGTGATACAACTAGTATCCTTAAACTGGATATCGTGCCAGCCCAATTGGTTACTGTAGTTCAGAGGAACCGGCTGTAGCTTAGTTTGATAAGTACATCTCTCACAAGGACGTAACTTATATATAATGCCTCCCAAACAACGAATTATGAAAATAGCGTTTTTTGTTCGCAGTTTTCCAAAAGTTTCTGAAACATTTATTCTCAGCCAGATTGGTGGGTTGTTGGACGCAGGACACGATGTGACAATCTTCGCTACGGACGATCCAGAAGAAGAAACTGTACACAACAAAGTAAACGAGTTCGATATGCTGGAACGCTGTATTTACACAGATCCTCCCAATTCCTACTTCGGAGGTGCGATTTGTGCTGCACGGTGTCTGCTCAAACGACTGAGTGCGTACAAGGCAGTCTCCCACGCCGTTCGGAGCGACCGTCCCGATTTGGCAATCGCTAATCTCGAAGCATATATCGACCACGACTTGGGTTCGTTCGATGCGTACCACGCCCATTTCGGGCCTGTCGGAAAGAGCTGGTCGTTCATCTCTCAACTCTCACGGAAAGCAAACAACGACGCGCCGTTTATCGTTTCGTATTACGGATACGACGCAAGCACGGTACTAGAAGCGGACCCTGATTTTTATGTAGACCTCTTTGATGCAGTAGACCGGATAACGGTTCTCAGCGACGACATGAAGGAGAAACTCGTTTCGGTAGGAGGTGACCCCGAGAAGATTACATACAACCCCCTCGGTATCGATACAGAGTTTTTCGAGTTCCGTGAACGAACCCCTGAAACTCCGGTCGAGATTCTGATCGTTTCGAGACTAGTCGAAAAGAAAGGGATCGTACATGCGGTCGATGCCGTCGCTCAGCTCAGCGAAACAGTGGATGTTTCGGTAACGATTGTCGGGGATGGCCCCGAACGTCAAGCGATCGAATCGAGGATTCGTGAACACGCCATCGAAGACTCCTTTTCGCTCGTTGGGGTGAAAAGTTTGTCAGAAGTAAGAGACATTCTTCATGAGTCGCATATCTTTCTACTGCCCTGTATCACCGATTCCAACGGAGAAACATCCCCGACGCCGACGATCCTCCTCCAAGCACAGGCGACTGGCATCCCAATCGTATCAACGTACCACTCAGGGATACCACGGATCGTCGATGACAGTAAGTCGGCACTGCTGGTTCCCGAACGGGATGTAGACGCGTTGGCGGAAGCGATTGAAACGCTTGCGACCGATCCTGAATCGTGGTCGGAGATGGGGCGAGCGGGACGTGACTACGTAAAACAACAGTACTCGATACCGGCACTCATAGACCGACTCGAAACGATATACGAAACCGCCTAACCGTCGTTTCGGTCGGAACGGACGGCCTAAGTTCTGGCCTACTAAACCGTCACTCTCGGAGGTATCCCATATCTACCAGCCGCTGGGTAACATCGCCGTCGAGTGCCGACTGTGACGACTCCACCGATTGCAGTCGCTGTACGTGCGTGTCGAGTTCGTTTCGTAGTTGTTCACCATTATCACCGAGGACGTCGTACTGATCCAGATCGGGATACTCGATTACTTTGTCATCGTCCGAGTGCCAGATAACCACCTGTTTCCCCGGTGGGAGATCATCCGGATTGATCCCCCATTTGGAAGCATTCGTATAGGCATCGTGATCGGATACGTCGTAGTGTGTGTAGGCGTAGTCACGGGTTTCACTCGACAGATCGATAGCGTTCGTATCAGGGGGATCGATACCGGCTATGCTGAGTATGGTCGGATAAACGTCGACCAACGAAACAGGAGTCGAAACGGTTTGGGATTCGATCCCGCCGGTCGGATCGCGGATGAGCAACGGTACACGGATTACCGAATCGTCGACAGTCATATGATGGCCGAAGATGCCGCGTTCACCGAACGAATCACCGTGGTCACCGAACACGACGAGGACCGTATTCTCCCAGTGTCCTGCCTCTTTGAGCGCGTTCACCAGCCGCTCGATAAGCACATCACAGTGTTCGATAGCACCCCGATACAGGTTTTTGAACGTTTCTACTTCCCGTTCGGGCGGTTCGATCAGTCCTGCAGCCGTTCGAAACCGGTTCGATCGGGAATGATAGACCCGCCGTTGCCAGACTTCGTGATTGTAGACGAGATCTGCCACTCGTCGATCGGTGAACGATCGGTGAAACGGGTTCGGTGGGTCGTACTTCCAGTGTGCGTCGTTGAGATGAACGAAGTAACAAAACGGTTCGTCAGCATCTTCGAGAGCGGTAATCGACTCGCAAATCGTTCGATCACCTTCTCGGTCCGCATCGGCGCTCCGAGATTTCGGGACTCGCCAATCAGCGTATAGGTTCAGTGCGCTCCGCAGGCGTTTTTGAGCGCGGTATCCGTTGGTAAGAACGGATTCGAATCGAGGAGAGATGTCGTGGACGCCATCGGCGATTCGCTCTTTGATCGACGTGTCCGTATCCTCTTCGGTATCGTTCTCGCCTCGTTGTCGGTGTTCGAATCCGCGAAGGATATCACCCGTATCGAACCAGCTGTTCCGGTAGAACGCGCTCGTCGTATAGCCGTTTTGGGCCAGCAGCTCCGCGAACGTCGGATGCTCGCCGAGAACTGCATCGCCGGTGGTGATCCCATGTTCGGGTGGAAAAAGACCGGTAAAAACCGACGTATGAACAGGAAGTGTCCATGTACAGGGAGAAATCGCACTGTCGAAGACCGCCGATTCGGACGACAGCGACCGCAGAAACGGAGTCGTGTTCTGTCCGACAGAATCGAAGAGAGAGCAATAATCAGCCCTCAGACTGTCAATGGAGATGCATATAATGTTCGGCTGGGTCATACTCTAAGCTATTATCGTCCTCTGTTTAATGATAATCGGTTTGCTCAAGAACACATTCCCTTCTATCGAGTTCGACTATTTTGGTCCGTCGGACATGGATCAGCTACCGATACTTTTCAATTTGCGAACGATCGCGTGTGCCAGCCCGAAGACTCCCGAGCCGAACAGCGAGAGGAGGAACTGTAACACGAACCGCCAATTCAATCCGGGGTAGTATCGATTCGCAGCAAAGAACGATCGGATCGCGGACAGCGACCATGCACGGTCGCTCAAGTAGAGAACTCCTTGACGAGAGTAGGTCTTTGCGAGTGCTTTCCGACGAACCACGGGGTCGACCTGCTCGTAGAGATCGGTGTAGTCCTCAACGAGTTGGAAACAGGCTTGGATCGCCCGTTCCGACTCCGAGACGTTCTGTTCGTCGACACCCCGTAACACGAGCGCTTCGTCGACGTAGTCGAACGGCGTACGGGAGGCGATTTCGATTTTGAGAACGTCATCAGCCGCTCCGGCGTACGGAGGGAGTGGGAACAGGTCCTCGAGAACATTCGCCCGCATGAGGAACGTCGAGGTGACACACGGACTCGTATCCAGTGTCAACACCTCTTCGAGGACATCACCACGGAGACTGGGGGGCGGGGAGACCACGACCCCGAACTCCCACTGGATTCCACAGTGAACGAGACCGACCTCCGAACGTGTGTCGAGGAGGTCGACCTGTGTTTCGACCTTGTGTTCGACTAACCGATCATCGTCATCGAGGATCTGAACGTAGTCCCCTGTCGAACGTTCAAACCCGGTATTCCACGCGCCGATCGGGCCACGGTTCTCGTCGTGGGCGACGTAGGTAACATCGTACGATTCCGCGACAGAGCGAGCGTGTGCGTCGCCGGAATCATCAACAACGATCAGTTCGATTCGATCGTACGTCTGTTCTTTGACGCTATCGATCGCCCCTTTGAGCAGATCATTGCGATAATACGTGGGGATGATAACAGAGACGGTTTTTTTCTCAGACATAGGAGTCGGGTGGGAGCTACCTCGATGAGATTACTCGAAAGTGGTGTTATATAATGACTTCGATACAAACTCTCCGGGACACGGCTACTGTGCCTCCCACGTCGTATCAAAAGGATTCTATCCGCTCGTTCGATAACTGGAGGTAGATGGAGACTGTCGCGATATATCTCACCTCGATGGCACTCGGTGGTGCCCAGCGTATCGCCCGCAATCTCTGTGCTGGGCTCGTCGACAAGGGCTATAATGTCGACGTGATCCTCGTGGACGCACGTGGGGAGCTACTCGATGATCTCCCCAAAGAAGCATCCGTTGTTAATCTCGATGCGAACCGAGTCGTCACGAGTGTGCTTCCGCTCACTCAGTATCTTCGACGACGACAACCCGACGTCTTGTACTCGATGATGACCGAGTGTAACGTGATCGCCACGGTGAGCCACAAACTGGCTCGAACCGACACGCGTCTCGTCGTGAGCGAACACAACACACCGACAGCGAGCGCATCGACACGGAAAGATCGGTTCGTACTACGGCTGGTACCACACACGTATCCTCACGCCGACCACATCGTAACGGTCTCGAAGGGCGTCCGCGACGATCTCAGAACACTCCTCGATCACTCCCCGGTCGACATTTCGGTCGTGTACAACCCAATCGCTGTCGAAGAGATCCGAACACAGGCACAGGAACCGCTTGATCATCCCTGGTTTCAAAAACGACGAGATCGATGTCGTGCTGAGCGCGGGTCGACACGCACCACAGAAGGGGTTCGATACGTTGCTGCGGGCGTTTGAGCGCCTTACCGATGAGCAGGCGAGGCTGGTACTGCTCGGCCAAGGGCCGGAAACAGCATCGCTCGAATCTCTCGCTGTGGAGCTCGGCCTCTCGGAGCGTGTCGAATTCACCGGTTTCGTGGAGAACCCGTTCAACTACATGGCAAAACGCCGACGTGTTCGTGCTGTCGTCATGGTACGAGGGGTTCGGAAACGTCCTCATCGAGGCAATGGCGACCGGCTGTCCGGTAGTCTCGACGGACTGTCCGAGTGGCCCTCACGAGATACTTGAGGGGGGAACGTACGGTCCACTTGTACCAGTACAAGATCCCGTGCGGATGGCTGAGGCCATCGATACCACGTTGGCCGATCAACCCGAACGTATGTTTCTAACTGCGCGCGCTGACGAGTTTTCGATCCCACGAATAACCGAACAGTATACGGAGATATTTTTTGACAGAGAGAACGACTACAACTGAATGGTGATGTTCGGGAAATGACTCAGAAGGAAAACGGCGGCTGCTTGGAATGTCGAATCGGAGTCTGTTGTGGTCAACAGCCCAGAATCTTCGTCGTACTTCCGCCGGATATCTGATTCGAGAAACTCGAGTACGTCATCGAGATCTTTGTCACCAAGCACACGGAGTGCTAAAGCGATGTTCGTCCCTGGCATAGCGCTACCTCCATGCGATTCGGTGCCAGATAGATAGAGCTTCGAATTGGCTTGCGAGAACTCAAGTGCCTGCTGAATGACTTCTCTATTCCAAATCGTGTGATTGGGTACAGCTCGTCGGAGTGTTGCGAGCGAGCTCAGGTTTACGGGGTGGTAACCGATCTCGGTTCGACGCCGCTCTGCGGAGCGGGAGTAATAGTGGAAGACCACTTCATTCAGAAGAAGCCGCCAGTGGCTCGGACTTCGAACGACTGTACGAAGAGCATCTGTCGGATTCGGTCGAATATAGTGTTTGATCAAGCCATCGTCGTGGAGCCGCATCGTCGACGGAAGCATGGTGAGAAAGCGACGAAGGAGTCGAGCGATCTCCGAATCGTCGTCCGCGAGAGTAGCGATAGATGCGGCGAAAATCAACTGGTGGTTCAACGTCCGGTCGAAAGAGAGGGTAGTCCCATCGATATCGACGCATTCCCACAACCCGAGTCGTTCGTTGAAGGGGTGCAAATGAACGATCTCCCGAGCGATATCCGCGAGTTCAGGCCGCTCGAGTACCGTACTCGTTCGTGCCAGCGCACGAATCGGTGCGGCCTGACCTACGAGTCCATCACAGCTATCTTTTCCAGGAGCATCACGCGCATGAAATGTAAACCCACTCGGCCGTACGTCGTCTTTTAAGAGATACGACGCGGCGTCGGCCGAAGCGTCATAAAACCTCTCTTCGGCAGTTATATTATAGGCCTCGGTCAGTGTAAGCAGCCACTGTGCAGTAGTTCTGACCGGCGTTGGCGACTCTTCGTCGGCACCATACTGCGGGGCTGGAAACGAGCCGTCGTCTCGCTGGATATCGAGTGCTGCTTCTGCACTCCGAACGAGTAACTCGTGGGTTGTTATTGAATGATCAAACGAATTAATTGTCTCCATTGATCTTGATCAACATAGAGAATCGATATATAAATCCATATCGAAGGCACCTCTCAGAACCGAATAATAACTCGCCAGTAAGGGAGACTGAGCTGGACAAGTGTTAGGACGAGTCATACAGACGGATTAATTGTTGAATAGACAATCAATACGCCTTCATTGTCTGTGTTCGAAATATAGCATCTATTATTGAAATGTAATAGCAGAACGTGTTACAAATAAACCATATATTCGATATTAGCTCGAACATCATCCTCAAGCTGACGTTCGCCCTCAAGCGGGACTGGATCGAGCTGATCCAAATGGTTCTGAAGCGATGAAAACAGCACTGAGTCGTTGGCGTCGTCTTCGACCGTCTCTTCAGGTGCGTATACGTACTTCGATGTCGGTGACTTCCAAATGGCATACTGCTCGAATGGTGGATACTCGTCCTCATGAAACTCCAAATGATCTTTAGACTCGAGTAGATGGACGTACGCCGCTTCGCAGGCTTCATCAAGCAATGAAATACTTTAGTTTGTGGTGGTTTCACCCCGACAAGATCCAGGATCGTCGGGTAGAGGTCGTTCAGTAGGACGATATCAGACCGGCGTCCGGATTTGAGCTGCCCAGTTGGATCGCGGATCAGCAACGGCACGCGGATTAACTCGTCAGCAACCGAGAAAGAGTGTCCGAACAGCCCGTATTCCCCCAATCAAATCTCCGTGGTCACCGAACAAGACGATGATCGTGTTCTCATACTCGCTGATAGTCTTGAGCCGATTTAGAAGTCGTTTGATCAAGGCGTCGACTTGGAGAATCAACGCCCGATAGAGATCTCTAGGACGAAGTCGTTCAGAAATTCTATTGCTAAAGAAGGAATAATAATGATATTGGCGGAGAAAATAAATAAAGATGAAATGAAATTTGGTTTTGATATAGATCCTTATTGTCGAACAGTCCGTGATAAATGTGAGTCAGGGAGATCGGATAGACGAAAAATCTATCGATACCCTAGTGCTGCAAGCCGTTCTGTGACATCATGATCTGTCGTCGTCCGGTCTACTGACGGTACTCGAGTTCGCTCGTCCGAGGCGGTCGTAGTATACCAAGGAACTGTTTTCACACAATCGATAGGAACACCAAGCGGGTGGTCATACACTCCCCACTCACCTTTCGCGTTCCCGTGATCAGCCGAAACGACCGCGGTATCGGCATCAACGTTGTGCAATAGCGTGTCTACGTGCATCAATACATAATGTAAGTTTGACACATATGACTCCCAAACCTCCTCAGGGGTTTTGCGCCCAATCATCAGTCCTTTCCACACGTTATCGAACTTGCCCCCGTGGCCGATTGGGTCAGGAATACTTGGGAAGTGTGGTTGCATATAATGGACGATCAAGCGGTCACAGGAATCAGCGTGCTCGCGCCCGGCTTGAATTGCAACATCCGTTACCACATCAGCAGGGATTGTCCCAACGTCGTCATCCCAGCCGTAATTATAGACATCTTCGAACGCAAGAAACGGTAGCTCCTCAACTTCCGAACTGTGGTGATTGGCAGTCACATAGATGGTATTCTCGATCTCGTCGAGGTACTCATCAATGAAGGTTGTTCGCATCCACTCGCCGGATGTCGACGCAGTCGAACGGTGTGTACCCTGATCATTGAGAAACGAATGCTCGTGCGCAACGGAATCCAAGGCGTCGACACGACATCCGTCAAGGATGATCAGCAGATCCCACTCCCTTTCGTAAACGTTCGTCCCCTGCTCGAACAACGGCGAAAGAGATCGTAACACACTCATCCACACTTGATTGAGACTGTATTTGGCTCCATGAATCCCCTCAGCACGAATCCAGTCTCTCGATACTTTGAGAAAGTCTCCAAAACTCATTGATCGGTGTGTTACCGGAGCGGATTATAATTGCTCCGCTTTTAACAGGGCGAAGAATATTACCACAGAGAGGACTCCGAAACCACTGCTACGACTCGGCGCTGATAGACGCCTATAGATACCCCATTGCCTCTAAATGTTGCTCCACAGATGTTTCTACACCCTCTTGGGGTTCGTGAGACGGCATGTGTGACTCTGTGTCTGTCGCCGATGTCTCCACCCACGGAACGACTTTCACGTTCGGATGAAGGAATCCCTCTGGATGGCCATATGCCCCGAACTCGCCGAAGGCGTTACCGTGATCGGCGGTAA
>Ga0065698_100316_pt1 | contig 15759 bp, 15 predicted proteins | sample AntLakMe24m_30um_FD_59087 | JGI IMG/M metagenome (GOLD analysis project Ga0065698, IMG submission 59087) | Hypersaline microbial communities from Antarctic Deep Lake - 24m 3.0um v2 (version 3) | ecosystem: Environmental > Aquatic > Non-marine Saline and Alkaline > Hypersaline | place: Deep Lake... | reverse complement strand
TTGTTTGGTTTTAGACACACCTTCAGCAAGCAGACGTTCTAACTAAGCGGCTTTGTGAAGTACTGAGTCTTGCTGGGACAGCAGCATCCTCGGATGTTAGAAGTTCCTCGTGTTGTCGTGTCCCTAGATCGAGCCAAGAAACAAGCGATCATGGAGTACTGCCGTAAGAATCGACGATCACTGACAGATATTGTCACAGAAACGATCGAATCGCTCGCAGCAGATGCTGAACGCGACTAACTCATGGAGAAGCACGTATGAATTCGAGACAAGGCGGTCAGGTCGAAGCCTGTCCCGTCTGCGAGACAGAAGCGATCGATGCATCAATCGATAGCTTTGACGGTGTCTGCACCGAGTGTGGGTTCGTCATCCACGACAGTGCTGACCCGAGTGCTCCTGACTGGCTGGTCGTTAGAAACGAGGAAACCGCATCTGGCGACGAGGACTGGCTGGTTACCTGTCGAGTACAGAATGCAACCGAACAACGACTCGCGGAAGCCTTCGAATACCTCGAAGATATCGCAGACCGACTGCGTATACCTGCCGGACTTCGGCGTGACGCCGCTGATATCTACTGTGAGGCGTTTCTCGCTGAGGAGACCGACGGAAGGGACACGAACACGATGGTTGCTGCATGCGTCCGCCTAGCGTCGTTACAGGACAACCGACCCATCCCAACAGGTCGGCTGACTGAGTCTTCGGATATCGACTCTGGACAGTTTCACCGCAACTGCTCGGTACTCTGTGACGAGCTTGACCACACATCTCCTACACCAGAGCCTGCAGATTACCTGTTGTTTCTCGATGATGAATTCACAGTTGACGAGGACCATCTACAGGCGAGTACCGACCTGCTGGAAGATATCGCCAGCAGCTCATCTCTCGTTGGAAAGGATCCAAGTGGGATCGCAGCTGCCGCACTCTACGTTACTGGAGAAGAGCTCACCCAAGCGGATGTCGCTGAAGCCGTCGGTGTATCCACAGAAACAGTCCGCAACCGCGTTGCACAACTCAGGGAGTTGATTACTGATGGTTGATCACATCTCTATCCGCGAGCGGGTACGTGAGGGCGAAGAAGACAGATCGTTACGGGCTGCAGTGTACGCTCGGACGTCGTCGAATAGTCGCGCCGAGAGTTACTCACTCGACGAGCAGGTCAAACGAGCTGTCGACCGCTGTCACTCACTCGGTTGGGACGTTGCTTTCGTCTACCGTGACGAGTCCGAAAGTGGGGATAACACGGACAGACCAATGTTTCAGACCATGCTGGATGCCGCAAAAAGGCAAGCTTTCGACGTCGTCGTGTTCTGGAAACTCGATCGATTCTCTCGGAGTCTGATGCATGCGGTTCAGCTGGAGGAGGAACTACGGGGGTACGATGTGTATCTTTACAGTGTCACCGAACAAATCGACACCACCTCGGCCACCGGACGGTTCAATTTCCGGAATTTGGCTAGTGCGGCTGAATTCGAGCGTGATATGATCAAGCAGCGTACCCGCATCGGGATCAATGGTATGGCCGAAGAACGGAAGTGGCCCAACGACGATCCACCGCTCGGTTATACGCTGACATCGGAGAACAAACTCTCGGTCGACGATCAACAGCGTGAGTTGGTTGTTGAGATATTCCAGATGTACATCGAGGAACGTTCGATGCCAGAGGTTGCATCCCGATTGAACGAGCGCGGTAGCACGACGACAGAGGGTGGTGAATGGACACCCCGTGCAGTTGGAGACATCCTTCGCAACGAAATCTACCGAGGCATCTACGAGTTAGGCGATGTCTCCGAGCACGTCCCCGAGTACCAGATTATTGATGACGAGACCTTCGATCAGGTGCGTGACATCCGGATGCGATTCCAGCAAGAAGACGCTTCGAGGCCATCGATGCCGACCTCTCGGAAGGAACAAATCGCCTACGAGGTCCGTGATCGCTATCAAGAATATTTGGATGGTTGTCACTAACCGTTGATTGCATCCGGCGAGAATCTGGTCACTCGGTATCGAGGAATTCCGGGGCGTCGCCGTCGACGACTCGTTGGATGAGTCGGATCTTGTCGATCTCGTAGTCCTTAGGCCACCTACGGTAGTAGTCTGATACGTCTTCCGTCTCTTCGCAATGCCGACATCGATACCGGTGGGCCTTATACTCACCTTTGAGCTCGGTCTGTCCATCTTTGATGAGCGGATTACCGCAATGATGGAGCAAGGTAGCTGGATCGCTGCCCTGGATGACCGAAAAGAGGCTGAACTCCTCGACGAAGTCTAGTAGTCCCATCGTATTGTCGTCCGGGCGTTCCTGTTCTTTTTCTTGAATAATCTCTTGGGCTTGGTGAAAGGTGGCCTCACAGACATCCACTTCGGTTCCGTCTTGATCTTTGAGCAGATGAAGATCGGGTTCATGAAGATCGTTTTCGTACGTCGTATCTTCGAGCCAACTCTCAGGAAGCCGAGGCTGACCAATGTAGACCCGATTCTGCAGGATCGTTTTGACCCTATGTCCGTTTAGGTACTCTGTCCCGTATTCATCGTCAATATATCGTTCCGTCTTAGCGTAATTTCCACAATGTTTGAATTTCCTGAATAGATCTCGCACAATCGTTTTTTCATTGGGATCGACAGTCAACCAACCATCATCTGTTTCTTCATATCCCAGTGGAATTTTTGGGGATTTACACGTCCAGTTCTTTTTCTTTAGAAAGCCACGAATACGTTCCTTTTTCGCCTTTTCAATGCGCAATTCGTTTTGAATTTGGGCAGTAAGTGACAATACTGTCGTTTGCATCAACCCAGGCGTTTCGCTCACGTCTCTGGAACCACTGTTGGTGAGTAGTGTGACTCCACATTCTGTCTGAAGAATATGGATGAAGTACAGTGTTTCCGCCGCAGTACGTCCTACACGGTCGACTTTCTCGACGAGCAAATAATCGATGTCTTTCCGTTTCGCTTTCTCGAAGACCTCTTGGATCCCATCCCGATCGAAATCAGTTCCAGTTTCTGCTTCGTCTGTGATGGTGTCATACGGGAGCTTGATGCCTTTGCGTTCGGCAATCTCCTCTAACTCCTCGACCTGTCCTTCGATACTACCCTCATCGAGACCTTCGTCATCGTCATCCACATCGTCACCATCTCCATCGTCGCTTGTCCCTTTTCGTTGGCCCTCGCTGCTGACTCTCGCGTAAATTATTCCAATCGGTGAGTCATCTTCTTGCTCATCTTCCTCGGAGTGCTCATCGTCGGTATCGGGATCTTGATCGTCGTCGTCTCCGGGACTGGTTTTCACATCAGGTTCCGGCGGTCCCTCAGGAGAATGTGACTCGTCCGATCCAAAGTTACCGAGATCAGCCTGTGTGCCAGCTGTTGTCATCACCAACATCGTTGCCAGCAGCGGAACCGGCCATTCTATCTTAGGTTTTAAGTTCTGAATTAGATCGGAGGATGACCCCATCTTACGTTTTAAGTTTTGGCCCAAGGTTAAACATAAACCTAAGATACGGTCTCCCAACGCCATGGGATATTTACAACAACAAACTAGCTCGACTCATAGACCACAGCCATATTCAAGCTTCAAGCTTTACAGAGCTATTTGAACCAGATGGACCGGAACTTCTATTCGAAAGGTATGCCACCCATCTCAATCATGAACAGGTGAACAGTCTCAGAGAATCGTCACCAAATCAATTACAGTTCGATGAAGAGATCAGATCTTATGACGGTGAATTCAAAAAAGAGAACCGAACATATTCTGTTTCAACATGGCGAACAATCGACCCGAAGAAGTTAGTCGACGACGACAGATACGAAGAGGAAAAAGACAAAAACGAGAACAAACCAATTAGTGACAACAGTTCAGCTGCGATTGGCAGTTGGATGCTGAGATTTTATATCGAACTTGTACTAGGCGTTGCACTTGCTATAATCACATACAAATTATTAGTCTTCTTGAGGTTTCCAATGCCACCCCTCCCATTATGAGCCCGAAACGTAGATACCAGAATCTCCCGTACTACACAGGTGCAGAATGTAGGTTAAGTTTTTATTCTCCTATGGATTGATGAGAATTGAGAAGAATTCACACAGTGAGGAGAAAAAGAAGGAGAGATTTAATGAGTAAACTATCTTCGATCAATTGCCTGCTTTCTCACAGATCTAATATTGATATAGCACCAACCAAAACGAGATAATAGACAGACCAACACGGAGAATTACAATATGGACCCAACCTTCGGCCTCATTGCATGTAGCAAGACCAAACGTGGAAAGTCAGAACAGGATCGGAAATTCAAAGCTAACAGACTCTACGACTCTTGGCTCTTTAACAGACGTATGAATGCAGTCAAAGAACATTGCGAGGAGTGGGCCGTCATGTCTGCCAAGCACGGGCTGCTAATGCCAGACGACAAAGTGAGCTGGTACGACAAAGAGATTTCAGAGTTGTCTACAGACGAAAAAGAACAGTTAGTGAGCGATGTCGTAGACTCTCTTCCAAATGATATAGACGGACTGATGATCCTGATGGGGAGAGAGTACGCAGATCCACTAAAGGAAAAATTGCCAGATGATATCGAAGTTTGGGACCCGCTTGAAGGAGTAGAGTTATTCAATCAACGGGAAGAACTACCGGACTTAGCCACCCCTTCTGATCAAGTCACATTTGAAGATTTCTGATGCTATTAGCTCACAAACATAGGGGAAATAGGAAATTTTTAGATTGGGGGTGTATAATGCAAAAACATGATCTTCACGAACTGCCCAGAGTGCAGTGGTCAGTTAACTCTCAAGAGATCACACACAATCCTAGGTGGATATTCAGCAACAGAATGTGACCATTGCGATGAATCACTCGTACTTGAAATAACAAGAATCGGTTGTAGAATATATCGAGCAGATCACTTTGAGAATGAAGTCTTACCGAACCTAAACGACATCAAAGAATTCAAACAAACGAATGCAGATGTTACAATATACGCAAGCGAAAGTGAATTCAACCAAGAAGGAATCGACATTCAGTACACCCGCAGATAGACTCTAATATCACTCAGTCAAACGTGACACAGTTTCAGAAATACCACTAATTTCTTCTGCCTGTTCTTCACTTGCTTCCGCAATTTCATCTATTTCTTCAGCCATCACTTCGAGATCATTAACAAAGGAATCAGTCATGCTTGCGACCTCTTCGGTAGAAGTTGCTTGATCGTCAGTTGCACGAGATACCTCTTCGATCCCCTGAGCTGTCTCTTGGATAGAATTGACTATTTTCATGAGACGTGTTTGTGTCTCTTCGACCTGTGCAATCCCCTGTTGAACTTGTTTGGTAGCCTCTTCAAGACTCTCAGCAGTTTCTTCTGTTCGATCTTGTACAGTTTCTATAGTCTCTTCAATCTCTGAAGCATTCTCTTTGGACTCTTCAGCCAGTGTTTTGACTTCATTTGCAACAACGGCGAACCCTTCCCCTTCTTCTCCAACACGAGAAGCTTCAATACTAGCATTCAGCGCGAGTAGATTCGTCTGATCAGCAATATCATCAATCACACCTGTGAATTCACTCACAGCCTTGATCTGCGACTGGAGTTCTTCCATTTCGTCTCCAACCTCCGAAACAGAAGACTGGATTGATTCCATTTGTCTGATGGCGTCATCAGCAGATTCACTTCCATCTTCAGCAAACTGTTCAGCTTGGTCACTAGTTCGACTAACTTCATCTGCCGTTGAAGCAATTTCCTCAATAGTTGCACTCATATCCGCAACTTCATCTGCGACTTCATTCATCGATTCAGTTTGTTCCTGAATCGAGTTATTCACCTTATTAGCTCTCTGTGTCGATTTTCGACCTGTTTGTGCCACACTCTCAATAGGAAGTTCCAAATCGGATTCAACCTGTGCCATCAACTCTTCCTGTTGATTCATAGCATCCTCAACCTGTTTGTTATAAGAATGAATGTAGGTATCCATAGCAACCTGCTGATCAAGATTGATCAGTTTTTGCACAGCCAACACACGGGACACAAGTGTATCTACAGCAGTATCGAGTTCCCCAGAATCAAACGAAGATTTCACGTCTTCAGCAAATCGTTCAATTAGGCCTTGATAGTAGACAGAATAGGCACCAAAGTAGATTTTTGGGCCAAGACCCAACATATCATGGATTTTCCCAATGCGGGCTCGCTGGTCAAAATACCGTTGACCATACTGACCCTGACCAAGTTGTTTCAAATACTGTTTTTGATCATTCTTCAGCATCTGAATCGGTTTCGAAGATGCGTCCATGATCGCGACAGTCTCGCTATAGCTTTGCAAATGCTGGTAGAATTCATCTACTAATTCATCTGCAACATCATCAAACAGATGACTTACTGATTCAAGCTCACTAGCATCAGACTGCCCAAACTGAGTATATTCCTTTCGCCACTCTATTTCTTCAGCATCAACTCCGATATCACTCGTTAGTTGGCTACCATCAACCATTCGGCGATCTTGATCCGTTACCTTCTGTGATCGGTTATCCATATCATCAAAAAAACCCTCGATAAAAATAACAGTTGCGACTGATAGCAATNCAAGACTCGACGTATCTTAGGTTTAACTTCAATGTTGGGCCAAAAGGAGTTGGTTCCCTCGGTAATTCGTAGAGAATCCTGACGGGGAGCTCGACTCATAGGTAGCCACCTCCATTCTGTTCCTCACGAATCTCTTCGAAAATTTTCTCACGAAGTTCTCGCTTTTCTTGATCATCACGCTCGTCGTAATGTTTCTCAATGACTTCTTCACTGACATCACACCGACCGCCTACGACCTCGGTTGGAACACCGTCACGAAGCTTCTCGGTTATGTAGCCATGACGAAGGCCGTATGGAGGTCGGCTGGATGGGCATTTTGACGCAGCGTCATCCGATTCTGCGGCCTCACAGGACTCGATATCACGATCATGCGGGCATTCGCCAGTGACCATACAGGGCCGACTGAATTTGTAGACGTACCTCCGCATCGTTGATTTCGACAATCGCCCGTGAGTCGAGGTCAAAAACGGTTCTCGACCATTGTCTTGCACATCGATTCGATTTCGCTCAATATAATCCTGGAAGATCTGAGCAACGTCTTCTGAGATGTAGATCTCTGTCTCGCCATCATCGCCGTTTTTCAATTCAGTTTCACCTGACCGATGACGCAGTTTGATATATGGATCTTCTTGATCGAGATAGAGGTCATCAAGATCTAACGCATACAGCCCACCCGGACGTCGACCGGTATGGGTGTGAAAGACCCAGACGACGTGAGCACGTGTTGCATATTCGTACTGTTCGAGATAATTCAGGATTTGATTAACTCGTTGGGGATCGATATCGATATTTCGAACCCCATCTTCCTTTCCGAGCTGTGGGATCCGGATTTTGTCACTCAGTCCTGAAGACACTGCTTCGATTTCTTCCAAGAAATCAACATAGTCTCGGATTAGATACATATCATCTCTCATCGTCTTGGCTGAGAGTGGCTCTGTCTGTGAAGACGACTCGACACGCCGATACCGACGGAAGTCGTGAATAAGCCGGCCATTGAGATCATTTAGATTGTCGAGATCTCGGTTCTCGCAAAACTGCTGGAAATGATCGAGTTTTCTTCGGTATTCCGAGATTGTTTGTGTCCGAATCTCTTCGCGTTTGTGTTCGAGGAATCGTTCAATGGACTCTTCAGGACCGATTGGTTCCAACGGCTCGACTGCCGTTTCTACTAACTCTTTTAGCTCAGAGGGAAGTTCGTCCAGAGAAACGCTCATCGGAACCTCACCTCCGTCAATTTGTACTGATCCGTGATTGCTACCTTGGTTGTACAGCGTTGCCACTCAATGTGAATTTTGTTAAACATGGTTTCTACTGATTTGTTTGTCTATCTACTATTCATCGGTTCGAGCACTCAAGATCTTCATCGGTTCAATTTCTCAACCGTCACTAACACTACTCGGCGCTCACACAACTCGCGCCATACAAACCTCATCTAAACGACCGACATGAACCACTCATTTCCAAAGCACTCACCCAAACCGTGGGATATAAACCTTTCATCACAACTCACCAACCATTCAACTCCAATCTTCATCCTTTCATTTTTCACACCACACCTCACCCCAAACCGTGGGTTATAAACTTTTCATCACAACCCCCAACCATCCCACTCCAATCTTCATCCTTTCATTTTGCGCACCACACCTCATCCGTGCAATAGAAACCTCATTCACCACCCACCCCATCAACCCACATGCCAGCCATCTGAATAGGTGCATTCTGCTATTAGTAGTAGTACTAGTAGGCTGGTTATTAAGACAAAAGTTGGACCGAAATGGAGTGCTACCAAACAACATGATTTATCAGTTATAGTCATCATTCAGTGAGGTCACAGTAGGTGTGTTATTTGATACTTATACCACGCTACGGCCGTTTCCTGCGATTTTCAAGAACATAGCGTGGGTGTCGGTCACAAGGACATGATCTGCTGGCTTGAAGATACCAACAGCCTGTTGCAGGTTTTCTTCACCGCCCCACCGAAACAGATCTGCACCGTTCCAGCCAGCCCCGGGATCGTTATCGATGCACTCTCTCAACTTATGATCCTGTAGAACATCTCGAACCCATTCCTTGTCGACGCTGTCCGGGCCACTTTCAGTCGACTCAAGTCGCTTATTTATCGATTCGTGTAATGTTTTGACTGTCTGCCAGCTCTGCCGATCGTCGGAATCAAATGCACTGATTAGCTCCTCAACGACAATCACCCGCTTTGTGGCATTGTACCAATCATCGATAGTCAACTGTCGAGGAGAGAGCCACTCGGGTGACGCACTTGTATTGACATAGACTCTGCTCGTTTCATTCGATTCTCCTGGAGATCTCCCAAATCGGAGAATAGCTTGGAAGACTAGATCGTGGGTGAAATGTCGATAGATCTTTTCACCCATGTCTGTATTGAATTGGAGTTCAGTTCTACCGGCCTCGTCATCGTCACGGTTGGGTTGCGTCGACTCGCCACAGAGTGCACACCACCGTTTCACTACGTGATCGCCGGGATATGGGTTCCCGGAAATGAACCCGAGGGATTCATCTTTGAATCGGTTTGAGCTGAGAACTGATCCGTAGTTCTGTGCCCGATAGTTGTGTTCTCCATTTTCGGCCAGTTCAATACATTTTCTGAACCAGCCTTTCGACTGGTAGTTCTCAAGAGCACGCTTTCGCGAAATAATCGGAAACTTACGACCTTCGATAGTTCGAACGAGTGCCAATCTCTGCAGATCACGTGGTGAAATCCTGCCGCTAGAATACGGATGTCGACCCTCGGTTACCTGTACGAGGTCAATCTCCAAGCCTTCTCTCAGATACCGATCAATAGTTTCTCGCTCAAGAACCTGTTTTTTATCGAATTCACAACCGAATACGACGTTCCACAACCGTTTGACGGGAACGGCATCCAACCCGACCACCTGTTTGGCAGTCTCTAACGACGGTGGGTCTAAGACAAGTATCTCGCCGGAATTACGATCGCGAACGCAACGGATATCAGAGTTAACGCCGAGATCCTCCCACAACTCCGGATCGTACGCGAGTTCCATGTCCGGGCCTATTTTCTCCATTATTAGCAGTGAACACGTCAGGAAGGCAGAGAGTTTGTGTACTCTATTATACGGTGAAGAATTGATATCGAGTACTTTTTTCACCGTCTGCTGGTCTGCCCCCCGTTCAAGAAACCAGTCCAAGGTAGCCTCGTAGTCCTCTCCTTTACGAGCCCGTGCCTCTACAATATCTGTTATAGTATCAAGCGGAATCTCATTAACTGATTGGAGAAAAGTCGAGATGAGTTCACTTGGATCGTCAGAAAGATTTGTGTCACCGGATGGAAACCGTTCGATGAACGGACTTGGATTGAATTCGTCAAAAACGACAACTCGATTGAGGAGATACCTCTGGTTGTAGGCGTGTTGGTGATTTCCCACTAAAATATCAATATCACTAGAATCGCTGTTCAGTTTATCTCTCTTTTTGATATACTCACACGGTGAATCCTCCGTGTGGCACGGCATAGAGATATTATTCCGTTTTATGTGCAGTTCCTTGGCAGAGACACCTTTGGCGTACAGACGCTTTGCTTTCTGTGTGTCGCCAGAGTTGTTGTTCTGAAACGTCTCGCAGTGTCGGTTAGGGCTTGGAATCGTTTCTATTGTGATGTCACTGGCCTCAGTTTCGTTTTTGAGATCCTCCACCTCAGTTTTTGCTTGACTGTAGAGGTCAGTGCGGCCTGCAAGATACAGTACATTATACCCTTGGGTAGCCAGCCGAACTGCATTGTAGGTCTTCCCACTAGCTGGCGGGGCTTCTATGAGAACGGGATCCTCTAATCGGCACGCCTCCCTGATGAGATCTTGCGTCTGATTCCGAACTTCGTCAATCATACGATATAGTCTATTTACTACGGATATCGATGGTTACTGTTTTATTTACTTGGTATTTCTGACAGGGATTGTTTACGTTCCCACACATGATAATGAAATGGGGGCTGCACTATCGAGATCTCTCTAATCCACGGAATCTATAAGTCATTATCGTACTAATGATTACTCAGAGTATGACCTTCTACAATCGGGTCGAAGAACTCGACGCACTCAATAGTGGCTTTGAGTCTCCCGGCCACGATTTCGTTGTCGTATACGGGAGGCGGCGTGTCGGAAAGACCGAGCTGCTCAAAGAGTTCTGTGCTGATCGGCCACATATTTACTTTTTAGCCTCTCAGGAAGCCGAGCATCGACAACGTGAGAAGTTCGTCGACCAGATTGCAGACCACTTCGACGAGCGTGTGCCGCGGATCGACGGGTGGGATGAGGCATTCGATTATCTTGGAGACAAACTCGAAACAGAGGAGCTGATAGTCGTCATCGATGAGTTCCCGTATCTCGTCGCCGAGAACGACTCGCTTCCCTCATACATCCAGGGGTTTGTCGACGAGCAACTCCAAGAGACGGAGTCGATGGTAGTTCTCTGTGGATCGAGTGTGAGTACGATGGAGTCGGAGGTCCTTGGCCACGAGAGTCCACTGTACGGTCGACGTACCGCACAGCTTGACGTCAAGCCGTTCTCGTACAAACAGGCCCGAGATGTCATCGGCTACGATACAGCCGACTCGATTCGTTCCTACGCAATTACCGGTGGCACGCCGATGTATCTCACACTGTTCGACTATGAACAGTCACTCGCTGCCAACGTGAAATCACAGATCCTGTCACCGACAGCAATGCTGTACAACGAACCCGAGTTCCTCCTCCGGACCGAACTTCGGAATCCAGCTCGATATATGAGTATCCTGGAAGCAGTCGCACTGGGTCATACGACCCCAAACGAGATCTCGGGTGCCACAGGAATCGATGTTGGCCCATTATCGAAATATCTCCAAACCCTTCGACGGCTTCGGCTCGTCGACCGCGAAGTCCCTGTGACTGCCTCTGGTAAGAAATCAAAGCGGTCACGATATTATGTCGCCGACGAGTTCCTCCGCTTTTGGTTCCGGTATGTCGAGCCAAATCGATCTAGCATCGAGGAAGCTCCAGATATTGTGTACGACGGGACGATTGCACTGGATCTCCCGACCCACGTTGCGACGACCTTCGAAGACGTATGCCAGGAAGTTGTCTGGGAGAGCATTCGAAACGGTGCGTTTGAGTCGTACTCGGAAGTTGGCCGCTGGTGGTACGGTGAATACGAAATCGATATCGTAGGGCTCGCACCCACCGATGATCGGATTTTGTTCGCCGAGTGCAAATGGACCTCAGAACCAATCGGAGAGACTCTCGTAGATAGCTTACAAGCAAAAGCCCCGAAGGTTCGGTGGGGACCTGATGATAGAACAGAAGAGTTTGTACTGTTCTCGAAAAGCGGGTTTGTCGACGGCCTCGAAGAGCGTCTGGGAGATAATTGGTCGCTACTATCGCTCACTGACATCGATGAATGCTTGTCGACTGACTAATTTCATATTCGCGAACGAGTATTAGTCGTTGAGACAATCCCGATGAGACAAATTGCTTGGAGGATCAGAACTCACTGTTCTTTTACGGATTACGAACCTCAGAGAGTCTCTCGATCCGGGTGAAGGTCTCGAAGATAGGCAGTTGCCGCGACACCGACATTGATTCCCCAAACGTACTCTTCACTTCCGAAGGCAGCAGTGCCTGCCATTCGGTGAGTGTAGCTGTCGACAAGAACCAGATGGATGCAGTGTTCGACATCTTCTTCACCAAATTTGTCGACCGCGTCTCTGATGTACTGGTCGAAATGTTGATCAGGATGATCAGTCGGTCGAGGATCAGCGCCTCGTTTTAATGCTAGGTCGACGACTTCGTCAACTGATGGATGCACTGAATTCCCTGTATTTTCTCGAATCTGATACCCCTCGTACGACATATTCCTGTATTCAAGTACGCTATCCTAAAACCCCCGAGTAATCCCGGTCAAGAACCATACCGCCAACGCAACCACAGATGCGTCTCGCTAGTTATTCGTATTTAGATACTTGCTATTTTGGTTCAAATATTCATCTGTGAGATGTTGTGCCTGTTCAACAGGGTCTGTAATCGATTCAAATGCTGTATCCCGATTATTCGGTAGCGGAGTTGCGACGCGAGTCCATCCTTCCTCAATGCCTGTTTCGAGATGCGGATTTCTCGGTGGATCCTCCCCATAGTTCGTCAACTTACGGTAGGTCGATGGTGAAACCCAGAGTTCCGTATCCGCCTCAGCGACAGCCTGTTTCAACGACCGTAACTGGAGGCTTGGTGATTTACCCAGACTCCGAAAGATGACTGTATCGACAATATTCGCCGTGTACAGTTGCTCTGACCGATTCATCTATTCGTCTGTCAACGCTGACTCCAGATCGGCGTCGACCACGTCATCGGGTGTATATGTAGTCGGGCCCGGATCGTCGCCACCGAGATTATGAATTTCGTATAGTGCCTCAACGAAATCGTAGGTTGTTCCGTGTGAAAGGTTGGTCAGCGTAGCGATTTGCCGAATCGTAACATCACCGTCACTATGTGCGTTGATCAGATCGTGAGCAAGTGCAAATGTCACAAATCCGTGTTCGTCACAAACACGCTTGATAATCGGATACTCATCAGACTGTGCGATGACTGCAACGAGCTTGGGAGTGATTGTGATCTCTATCCCACGAATCGTAAGCGTCAGTTCGAACTCCTCTGCGTCGTAAGCACTTGTGCCACCGCTATTTTCTGTTTCACTAATGAGCCCCGCGCGTTCTAACCTGTGTAGATACTCATAGACTGTCTTTTTAGAGACCGCTACTTGATCAATGAGTTCGGGAGCAGTCACACCTGGCGACCGGCGAATAGTGGTATACAGGTCAGCGAGGTTTGTATTCGTGAGTAGGTCCGTGAACGTAGGAAGGCCAGTAATCATCGCGGGACCGTTGCCCGCATTGCGCACATGTTCGGTATCGTAACTCATTGTATAGAGTTACGAAACTCGAAATATTAAAGATTAGTATCAATCTGAACATATTATTTGATATTTTTTATTTAGTGACAGATTTAAATATATGTGGTGTATGAATCTCTTCCTATATTTGGTGGACCAGAGAGTAGCTATATCCGTAGTCTGAATCGATGTTCTCTCCATCGCTAACTTTACGCAATTTGGTGAATGAAAATGGCTCTTCTACCTGGTGAAACTGGGTTACTCGATACAGCGTGTTTACCCCTCCCCACTGCTCCCAGAGTCCGTCGTCGTGCTCTCGGTGGATCTCTAAGTCTGTTTCCAGAAACTCTTCTGCCAAATCCGGTCCTGCTTCAGGACTAATCAACAGTGCATCTAACACTGCTGTATAGTGGATTTTATCTTCACCTATCGGGCAAAAGTATACTCTGATTTCATCATCGCGCCAATTGAGGGCGTTCTCGACAGCTCTCCATTTTTTCTTCGACCGAAATGTTGTTAATGCACCCAAATTTCGTTGATTGGCCTCTTCTAACTGATCTGGGTATCCCCTCGTGAAAACGCCGATCCCATTAGCACTAGTGATAGCTGTTTTTGTCAACGACATATATGACATCTCTAACATCTGGCCGAAAAATCTTCTGGGAAATCAATAACAGTTGTTGCGAATATGATTTCTTTATTCAGAGTTCGGCGTGATTTTCCTCGGGCGATTCTACCGGTTTCATAATTAACTCAATTCCGTAATTCGCGCTTCCTATCACTTTACGTATGCTGTTTGTGGAGTGGTTTTAGCCGTAGTTCGCCGAAACCATACCGGGAGTGTGAGCCGACTCGAAAGAGTCCATTCTTCGCGGTCTCAACCGGGCAATCACCAAGGTACTTCACAACTTGGCCGTGATCCACAGTCTCCAGCCGGAACACCTCTCGCTGTTCAAGGATCTTCTCAGTACGTCGTAAATAGATTGTACGGCCCTTCTGTAACCGGAACTCGATTACTCAGATGAATCCCCATTGCTAATGAGTGCTTCCCTGCTGGATACCGCTTTTACTCTTCGGCAATGTAGGCATAGGTTTCGAAACTCAGGTGTACAGAGACAGCAAAACGTGATTTCTTCCCGAAAGGAGGGTTAAAGTAGAGGGTTGTTATAATGGATTGATACAAATGAGTTCGTCAGATCGGCTCAAATCAGCGCGAGACACGCTTGGGGGAATTCACCCAGATGCCTACAGTCTCTTTGAGCAGCAACAAACCGATAAGCACGTTACTATTTGGCAGCCGACCGGTAAAATCGAATCATCTAATGGGATTCTGGGGCCGACCATGGATTTCAAACACAAGGCAGAGGCATATTTGGAACTTGCAGTTACAGAGACTTGTCACCTATCGGTGGCTCCAGAATTAGCATACGATTTAGACTGGGTTCTTGGACATATGGAATATTTCTTCGCGGACGATAGTCCGTTATTCGTATTAGGTTGTAGTCCGGTATCACTGTCGAACATTGAGGAGATACTGAATTCGATCGAAGATGACGGTATTACCGTTGAGAAGGAAAATCTCCCCGAGCTACCTTCGAAAGAATACGTCACACCAACGATCATTCCAATCAAGCCCGCAGCTCGGCGAGGAGCTGATGAGCCCGCACTTCTCGTGCAATTCAAAAACCAACCGATGGCGGAAGGCTGCAATAATGATGAACACGATAGGCTTGCCTGCGGTAGTGAGGTTTGGAAAATTGATCCTCCAGACGGACCTGGATTGGCTGTGGTGACTTGTTCTGATGCAATGGATCATGACCTCTGCAATGAGATTACCCAGTTTGCCCGCTCTAGTAATATGATCGTGCATGTTCAATGTAATCCNAAACCGTTCGATCACAGCTGGACGAGTTTTAGAACTGACCTTTTCAATGGGAACGATAATGTCGCGTATATTTGTGCCAACTGGGGGGCGTACACTATTGCGGGGGAAAAGAGTCAATGTGGGTATTCAGGGGCGTATATCAAAGGTCAGGACAGATCCTCGTTAGACCGATACGACGAGACGTATGAAAACGGAGGATTACAGGGAACAAAATCAGAATACTACAGTGAGTATCTCTGGATGATGGTTCCAGAAGGTATCAGCCGGATCAGCTTCAAGCGAAAGAACCCAGCGACAAGTCGACCGGGGCATGCTCAAACGGCGAATCCGCACATTTCTACGACTTGGATCTGGAAGGGTGAGAATTACACCGAGTTCACACCTGGTATTGTGGAAAGTAATGAGTCTGAATGT
>Ga0065698_100562_pt1 | contig 16161 bp, 13 predicted proteins | sample AntLakMe24m_30um_FD_59087 | JGI IMG/M metagenome (GOLD analysis project Ga0065698, IMG submission 59087) | Hypersaline microbial communities from Antarctic Deep Lake - 24m 3.0um v2 (version 3) | ecosystem: Environmental > Aquatic > Non-marine Saline and Alkaline > Hypersaline | place: Deep Lake... | reverse complement strand
AACGAGCCGGTGGTGTTCGAGGGCCTCGACGCGCTCCGAGGGGAGGTCGCCGACGCCGCCGAGCTGCGCGCTGCCGTCTTCTTCGACGTACGCGCGGGCGGCCGAGACGTTGTCGAACTGTCGGATCGTCGCTCNCGGATCGCTCGGGAGAGTGTTAATCTCGATCTGNTCGCCGCTCGCGGTCTGGGCGCTCTGGGTCTCCCAGTCGACGACGACCGGCTGCGGATCGACCGCGCTGCCGTAGTGCTCGTACAGCCGAATCATCTGGCTCTCGTGGTAGCGCTGCGTGTTCACCTGCATCACCGTCTGGAACCCGCCCTGCTCGGTCTGCTGATAGAGGACGCGGTTGAAGTCGTCGCGCGTCTCGTTGCCCGAGTAGAACGTGACGGGCGCGCCGAACTTGGAGTTCGGCGAGGCCATCTGCGAGTCCACCATCACGTAGCGGGTGTTCTCGCCCTCCGTGCTCTGGCTCGCGAGCACCTCGCGGGACGCCTCTTCGCTCGGTGCCAGGAGGTAGTCAGCCGCTTCGCCCGCGTTCTGCTGGAACGGGTTCGCGTTCGGGATGCGCTCGGCGCGCGTGGTGATCCAGTGGCCGTAGTCCCACCACGACTGCACGCCGTACGCGCCCTCCGGGTACTCGAAGTCGCCGTCGGCGGGGCGCTCGTAGGTGCCGTACAGCTCCATGGGGTTGTCGGCGCCTTCGAGCTCGCCCGGCGTGGGCGTCTCGTCGTTCATCCACTGGAGGCTCCCGTCCCACTGCGTGACGCTGCCGGGGCCGGTGTTCGCGCCCGCGGCCCACACCGGCGTCGCCATCGCGACGAGCGGGACGAGGACGATGACGACGAGGACGAGCGCGCCCATCGCCTGCCACCCCTCGACGTCGCGAACGCCCGAGAGCGAGCGCAGGCGGAGGAAGTCGACGGCCAGCTGCACGAAGTAGGCCGCGCCGACCGCGACGATCACCGCGAGGTAGTAGTTGAAGCGAACTTGGGTGAACGCGGCGCTCCCGATGAACGCCGCCCACACGACGAAGTACAGCTCCTCGGCGTCGTACTCGACGAGGAACGTCGCGCCGACGAGCAAGGCGGCCGCGATGAGGAGTCCGATCACCTGCCAGCTCACGCCGACGACGCCGCCGATGGCGTCGTAGAGCTGGGGGACCGCGTAGACGGAGCCGACCACGGCGAGTGCGGCCGGGATGTAGAGCGTGTGGTTCGCGTCGTCGGAACGGTAGAGGGGACGCGCGAGGATGTAGAGAACAGCGGCGAGCGCGAGGAAGAACGCGAGGCCGTACTGGCCGAGGACGAAGTCGGCGAGGGAGGCGTCCTGGAGGGGCGGCTGGGCCTCACCGATGGTGCGAGCGCCGGCGCTGGCCGAGAAGCCGACGGTGTTGAGGAGGCTGCCGGTGAGCGTCGACCACAGCGAGGGGATCGCGAGCCAGACGACGCCCGCGGACGCGAGAATGAGGCCGCCGACCGCGGGCGGGTAGGTGGCTGCGTCGAGGTCGCGCGACTCCCACTGGCGGGCGAGCCACGCGAGGAAGACCGCGCCGAGCGCGACGCCGAGCGGGGAGACGATCTGGAGGAACGAGTACTCGCTCACAGCGAACCGGAACGTGTCGAGCGGGACGATCTGCATCAGTCCGGCGACGACCATCGACACCGCGCCCGCGAAGGCGATGGGCTCCGGGCTCTTCCCGTGGGACACGTCGCTGGTGATCTTGATCGCGAGGAAGACTCCGGTGAACCCGACCATGAGGGCTCCCGGCTGCCACGTCCACATGTAGAGACCGAGCGCGACGCCCGCGGCGGCCGCGTACGCGGCGGGACGCTTGAGTGCGGCCCAGTCGCGGTCGACGACGAGCTCCCAGACGGGTGCCTCGCGCTCGGCGACCGCGACGGCGACGAGGAACGCGAGGATGGCGAGACTCTGGAAGAGCACTTCGGCCGCACTGTGGTCCGGGAAGCCGACGAGACTGTAGCTGAAGAAGGTCCCCGGCAGGAGCGCGAGCACGACGACCGCGGCGAGCGCCGCGAAGCGATCGACGAACCGACGTGCGATGAAGTACGTCGGGATCGCAACGAGCATCNCCGGCGATGGGGGCCATGATGAGCATGACCTCCTCGGCGCTGCCCATGATCGGGCGAGCGATCCAGATGCCGACCGCCATGATGTGGTCCCAGAGTGTGCCGAACTGGCCGGCCTGGTTCCCGAGCGGGAACCCGGTCCAGACGTCGAAGGGCATCCGATTCGGGTAGTTCTCCATGATGTACATCGTNTCGCGGAAGTGGTACCACGGGTCGTTGCCGCGGAAGTACACCTCGCCGTTCTGGACGAAGTTNCCGTACGANTGGAGGCGGGTCCAGAGCATGAAGGCCAGTACGCCGAGAAGAACCGGGACGTGGTACCACCGTGCGAGGAGGTCGGCGGAGGACCGATCCGACGCCGCCGGTGGATCGCTCGAGTCGCTCATTACGTGAAGACGACTGTCAAAACGCGCATAAGGCTTGTGATAAAGCGAGCGACCGGAGGCGGAAGGTCTAAGCGCTCCGGTCGGGGAGTATGCCTCCGTGAAGGTCTCGGTCGTCGTCTGTACGTACACGCTCGACATGTACGAGCACTTCCGCGAGGCCGCCGACAGCGTCCTCGCGCAGACGCACGACGACGTCGAGCTCGTCGTGGTCGTCGACGGAACGCCCGAGGTGTACGAGCAGGTCGTCGACGACTACGGCGACCGCGAGGACGTGGTCATCGAGTGCAACGACGAGAACGTGGGGTTGTTGGAGAGTCGGAACCGGGGTGCAGCAATCGCGTCCGGTGACGTGGTCGCGTTTATCGACGACGACGCGATCGCCGACGAGGCGTGGGTCGAGCGGCTGGTCCGCGCCTATGAAGAGGAGGACGCGATCGCGGCCGGCGGGAAGATGACGCCCGCGTGGGTCGCCGGCAAGCCGTCGTTTCTCCCCGAGGAGTTCTACTGGCTGATCGGCGTGACGCATCGCGGATTCGCGGACGGGCCGGGCGAGGTGCGGAACACGTTCGGATCGAACATCTCGTTCCGGGCGGACGTGTTCGCAGAGTTGGGCGGGTTCGACGTCGACATCGGCGGGCGGAAGGGCGACAAGAACCTGCAGGGTGGAGAGACGGAGCTGTGCGCGCGGATGCGAGAGCGATACGGACAGGGGGTGTGGTACGATCCCGACGCGGAGGTAGCCCACAAGGTGTTCGAGTACCGGACGGAGTTCCGGTGGTTGGTCGATCGGGCGTTCTGGCAGGGGTACTCGAAGCGGGCGATGGAGTCGTTCGTTGAGGATGAGGGTGGTGAGGAAGGGGCGTTTCTCGGAGCGTTGGTGACCGAATTTATCCCGACGCGTACGCTCAAATTGGTCCGAAATTCCTCATTGGCTAAGGCGTCACAACTCGTATCACTGTTTCTGTTCACCGCTGCAGTCGGATCCGGATACGTCTACGGGATCTGGGACTGGGATGACGACACACTTTTTCGATGACCCGCCTTTGGCGTCGGTATGAATACGTCGGCCGGCGACGAGACTATCGAGTTCGGGGAGCTCGATATCGCGATCGCCCACTGGCACGTCAACGCGTGGGGCGGTGCCGAGTACCTCGTCACGAAGCTCGCGGAAGCCGTCGACGTGGATCACGTATACACGCTCGGTGAGCCCGATCCGGACGATCCCAACCCGTACGGGTCAGTGACGTTCGAAGACGTGACCCCGCGTCTCGACTACTCGGTCGTTCGTCGATTCCAGCGACACGCCGGCCGGGTCTTCGAGTACTCCCAGTGGGAGGACGTGGACTGGAGAGAGTTCGGAGATCCGGACGTGTTGATCACTTCGGGAGCGACGACACGGGCGGTCATCACGCCCGACGACACGCTTCACGTGAACTACTGTCACTCGCCGCCCAGATGGTTCTACGACCTCTATCACGATCGTAAAAATTCGGTATTCGGAGCCCTCACTCGACCGATGATTCGGTACCTTCGAACGCGGGACATGGCGATCGATCCCCGCGTCGATCACTACCTCGTCAACAGCCCGATCATCGAGCGTCGCCTCTGGAAGTACTACAAGCGCGATTCGGAGGTACTGTATCCTCCCGTCGAGTTGGATCGGTACTACAACGACGGCGATCACGAGTTCTACCTTCATCTGGGTCGTCTTGACGAAGAGAAGGGCGTTCCCGAGGTCGTCGCGGCGTTCGAGGAGCTGGACGAACAGCTGGTGATGGCCGGTGGAGCTGGGGATGTCGACGACTCGGTTATGGATCGGATCGAGCGCGCTGAGAACATCGAGTGGAAGGGGTTCGTCGACGAAGACGAGAAGCTCGAACTTCTGGCACGCTGTTCCGCGGTCGTGTTCAACGGGCGAAACGAAGACTTCGGGATCGTTCCGATAGAGGCGAACGCGAGCGGAAAGCCGGTGCTGTCTCGGGACGACGGATTTCCGGGACTCTTCGTCCATGAGGAGAACGGCTACCTTCACGATGGGACTGCAGGTGGTATTCAGCAGATTATTGATCGGGTGCGCGAAGGAGATCTGGCGGTCGATCCGGACGAACACGTCTCACGCTTTTCTTTCGAGGCGTTCTCAGAGAGGATTCTGGAGGTTATCGTGGGTTCGCACACTGACTTCCAGCGTCGTGTCCGCCAGTAACAAATACTCTTCCCGAGTAGCGGAGAACGATTGAACGATGACGGAGACGATCGTCCTCGGCCTCGACGGAGCGAATTGGGACCTGTTAGAGCCGTGGCTGGAAGACGGTGACCTTCCGAACATCCAATCCCTCCGAGAAGAGGGGACGTGGAGCGACATGGAGAGCTGTCCACCACCAGTCACATGTCCGAACTGGCGGTGTTACTCGACAGGGAAGAACCCCGGAAAGCTCGGGGTCTTCTGGTGGGAGAAGATCGACACTGAAGAGCGAACGCTCACGACGCCAACATCTCGCTCTTTTAAATCGAGCAACTACTGGGACTACCTGAACGACGCCGGGAAGACTGTCGGAATCATGAATCTCCCGATGTCGTATCCGCCGTTCGAGGTAGACGGCTGGATGGTGGCCGGGGGGCCCGGCAGCGAGCAGGAAGACTACACGCATCCGAGTACGATCGAAGATGAACTTGAGGCGCGTGACTATCGGCTTCATCCCGAAATTCCGGTTACATCGAACGAAGACCATGAGGCTGCGTCCGCCATCGTGGACCTGATCGACGATCGGTTCGACACCTTCCGCGAACTTCTCGCGGACCGTCCCGTGGACGTGGCCCACCTAACGGTGTTTTACGTCAACGTCCTCCAGCACTTCTTCTGGCGTGACGACGTGACGAAGCGAGCGTGGAAGGTCATCGACGAGCACATCGGTGAGGTCCGCGACGCGTACCCCGACGCGACGCTCTACTTGATGTCCGATCACGGCTGTACCGATGTGGACACGGTGTTCCACGCCAACAGCTGGCTGGAACAGGAGGGATATCTCGTCACGGAGACGGGTGCGTCGGACACGTTCTCGAAGGTCGGGATCAACAAGAAGCGCGTCTCACAGCTCGCACACCGACTCGGAGTACACGGACTCGTCACGTCGCTCACGCCGAATTCGGTCAAGGACGCCGTCCCCGAGGACGAAGAGGGGTTCAAACGCGAGCAGAAGCTCGAAAAAGTTGACTGGGAGCGCAGCGACGCTATCGCGAGCGGACAGGGGCTGATATACCTGATCGACGACTCTCGAACCGACGATCTCGTGAGTGACCTAGAGGCGCTCAAACGCGACGGGCGACCGATCGCGAGCGCAGTCTATAGGCGCGAGGAGGCGTACAAAGGGGACTTCGTTGATGAAGCGCCGGAGATCATCTTCGATCAGAGCGAGGGCGTCCACACCAGCGGCGCGATTGGCGACAACCCGGTGTTCTCGGACGCAGGTAAGTGGAAAGCGGAGAATGTTCGAACCGGTCTGTTCCTCGCATCTGGGATAGATACGACCGACGAATCGCTCGACGACGAGCTGTCGATCACGGACGTGGCACCGACGCTTCTCCACCAGCTCGGCGTCGCTGTGCCGACCGACATGGACGGCGAGCCGCAGTTGACGGGCGACAGATCGATCGAGTTGCGTGAGCCGATCCCGTTCGCGTCGATCGACGCCACCGCCGACGACGAGGTTGCGGCACGTCTGGAGGACCTCGGGTACCTCGAATGACGGTCTGTCTCACCGGCGATGTTCACCATATGTCCTTGGAGACTCGGGACCAGGAGTACATGGATCGGACAGAGGTGGAGGCGGCGATCGAGTACGCCGAGGTCGCTGCTGAGTACGACGTACCCGTGACGCTGTTCGTGACCGGGAAGGCGGCCGAAGAGGAACCGGAGCGAGTGAAGCGACTCGCGGTCATGGAGAACGTCGAGATCGGCGGGCACAACTACTGGGCGTTCGACACGCTAATTCACAAGGGGTGGCGGGGAGTCACTGGCTCGTGGAACGGTCCGCGTCCGTTTCAGCGCTGGGAGATCCGAAAGACCATCGAGACGTTCGAAGAGCTCGGGATCGAGATCACGTCGTGGCGCGATCACGCGTATCGACACGACAGGCACACGGCGGCGTTGCTGTCGGAGGCGGGTATCACGCATTTTTCCGACGCGGTGGAACCGGACGGAGAGGTTCGAGAGGAGGACGGATTGACTGTGGTTCCGATAAACACGCCGCCCGATCACGAGCACGTGTATCACGCGTTTCGGACGCCGGAATTCGTGGCAGAGAATGATTTTGAGGGGCCGTTCGGGGAGGATTCCGTGGAGGTGGAAGAGTGGGTGGAGTGGGTGCTAGGGCGGGTGTCCGAGCAGGATGGTGTGACAACCATACTCGCTCACCCGGCGTGTATGTGGTTGGCAGACGATTTTAGAGGGTTTGAATCAGTGTGTAGAAGAATATATAAATATATACTCATAAAAATTAAAAATTTAAGCTGAGCAGACAGGCCGTCTGGTAATATATCTCATATCTTTGCTCACACTGGGGAAATTCGAGCCAACCCGAATGTTAGATAGATACTACACTTGTCTTTTGGGCCCAATTAGAAATCCAGGATTAGTCTCTTGGTTAATAGTCTTCAATTCTTCAAATGTGTGTCCATTTGATTCTAACAACGATTTAAATCGATCTCGAGTTATATTCTCCCTAGATATATGTAGCTCCACAATTCCTTTCACTGATTCAATCTGGCTGGAATTGAATATATCCTTGAGGATATTCATTTCTTCCCCTTCGGCATCAATTTTAACCCAAGGATGTTGGAATCCCTCTGTGGAACATAGTTCACTAATTGATACCGAGTTAATAGTTGTTTTTTTGTAATCATTATGTTTAGAGGTTGGATTAACAGTATGACTCACGCTTCCCTTTTTTCTGCGATTAACAAAGAAGTCTACCGACCCTGATTCGTCAGAAACCACACTCTGACGGGTTTGAACCCGATCTCTATCAAATCCATTCAAATCCAAATTTTTATTTAATATTTTGTGATTATGTTCATCTGGCTCAAATGAATAAACGGGTATAGAGCGGTTGAGTCCCGCTAGAATTACAGAATAGACGCCAAAGTAGGCCCCAATATCAATTATTACATCTCTATCTTGATCTACATGAAGCACTTCAAGCGGGACGCCCTCATGGGCGATTTTTCCCTCACTTATCATGTTCTTTGCTTTTCTCAATGAAACGCGGTCCCAATAGCCAAATTGAAATGTGCTTTCACCATAGGTGATTTTGAACTTATTACTTCCCCTGTACTTTTGCACCCGCAGAAAGATCGGTATAATTGAACTCCTTACCCACCTTGGTAGTTTTTCACCGAGATCAAGTATGTATCTCATTAGATAGCCTATTCGCGGTGTAGGAATAAATATTTCTGACACAATATTGCTATAACACTTGAACAATTTCAACGAAACAATAATACCGCAGGAAACACTCCCTGCTACCAACCTCCCAAGAACTTATGAAAATTATAGCAGTCTCAAGACACCGTGAACAAAAAATACTTGACCCGCTTAAAGAATCAGATATTGATTACGCGTGTGTCACGAGTAATAAAAATAATCTAATTAGAGAAAATGTAGAGGTGTTCTTTGAAATAAGAAGACATCTCCGAAGTGGGAACTTCGATTTGATCCTAACTGATCACGCCGATATCTCCGGATTTATAACTGCATTACTCTCCCTTCGGTATCAGGTTCCATTAGTTGTTCGCCTCGGTGGAGAAGTCTGGAAAATAAATAATGATAAAATTGAGGAGGCGAAGCGAGATCAGGATGCACCTAAATACGTGTTTTTAAACGTTCTGAGACACATGAATAAATTTATATTCAATCAAGCAGATGGTTTTCTTACTGTATCTGACAATCTCCGTGAAGAAGTCATCTCTAAATTCAACATAAGTAGAATAAAAGCTCAAACAATTAATGTCCCTATCACTAATCAATTCGCTCAGGAGTTGAATCCCACCATCATACGTGATAAATATAACATAAGAGAGGACAACATAATTATCACCGTCACAAATCTCAGGTTTGGTGACAAATATTGTGGGGTTTCTGAAATAGTATCAGAAATATCTAGTTATCTAGCAGATAATAAAGATACTGCATGGGTCATTGCAGGAGGGGGGTACTACCAGAGCAAACTCAAAGAAGATATCGATCGAATTGTAGATGACGAGAATATACGTGAAAGAGTATACACCCTTGGCCACGTTGATGAAATAAAGAATGTATATTCAATAGGCGACGTGTTTGTGTATAATTCCTATCTAGATGGATATCCAAATGTCATATTAGAATCTCAAATGGCAGGTGTTCCAGTAGTTACAACTGACCAGGAAGGTATGAGCGAACAGATTGATGATTTCGAAACCGGCTTGTTTTTCTCTCCAAATAATCCAAATAATTTGAACGGGAAAATAAGTACGTTACTTGACAATCCGGAAGTGAGGGAGAAGATGTTGAAGCAGGCTCGCCAAAAAGTTCAGAAAGATAATAGTCCGTCACATATCGCAGAACAGTTGGAAGAAGCGTTATCGAGGATTATTCCGTAATATTGAATCGTGGACGCACTCTCTACACAGACAATCCCAGAATTACAGTCATGAATAATGTTCTTGTAGTCTCAGTTGATAGCCTCCGATACGATCGAGTAGCCAATGAGAACAGTAATGTAGAATTTGGATTTCATCCAGGTTCAGATCAATCGAAGTGTGTTTTCAGTGAAGCTATTGCCAACGGATCTGCGACAGCCTCAAGTTTTCCATCTATATTGACGAGTACTCTGCCGTTGATGTATGGCGGATACGGCTATCTGAACGAGGGGCGTCCTTTCATTGCCGAGACACTCAAAGAAGTGGGTTTCAATACCGTTGGATTTCACTCTAATCCTCACTTAGGAGCCAAGCAGAATTACGACAGCGGGTTTCAGATTTTTAATGACTCGGCAGAGGGGTCCGATTCGGTCGCCACGATAAAGGATCGCGTCGAGCGCCGCCTTGATCCCGATTCTACCATTTATAGCCTCCTCCGACGGATCTGGCACTACTTTACACTCACTACGGACTCCTCCGCGTATGCCAAGGCACCAACAATCACCCAGAACGCGCTCAACTGGTTCGACGACACGTGGGACGGCGAGGAGCCCTTCTTCATGTGGCTCCACTACATGGACGTTCACTACCCCTTCCAACCGCCCGAGCGGTTCCTTGAGGAACTCGATATCGATCCCCTCCCGAAGCGCCGCGTTGCGGAACTCAACGGCAAGATGCAGGAGAATCCTGAGGAACTCACCAAGGAGGACGTTGACGACCTGCTCAAGCTCTACGACGGTGAGATACGCTTCACGGACCATTACATCGGGAAGGTGCTCAACGAGCTAGAAGAGCGAGACATCCTCGACGAGACGATCGTCGTCATCACCGCCGACCACGGCGAGGCGTTCGGCGAGCACGGCCGGTTCGGCCACCACCCGTACCTCTACGACGAACTCCTCCGAGTGCCACTCATCGTTCACGCACCGGGCCTGGAGTCACGAACAGTAGACCAACAGGTGTCGCTGCTCGATCTCGGCCCAACGTTGTACGACCTCCTCGATATCGAGACGCCCGACGCGGTACAGGGAACGAGTTTCGCGCCGTTGCTCCGCGACGAGGAGATGGAAGAGGAAGTCGCCATCGCGACGGGCAAGAGCGGCGGCACACTGGCCTGTCGAACGTCTGAATGGAAATGCTTCTGGAAAGTTGAAGAGGATAAAATCGAGCTATATGATCTTCAGTCAGACCCTGATGAACTAGAGGATGTTAGCACTAATTATCCAGATGTAGTCTCAGAGTTCCAAGAGGTTATGCAGTTGTATCTTGACGAAGCGGAAGAGGCGGATATTGATCTTCCAGATATTAAAGAGAGTGCAGAGGTTGAACAGCGGCTTCGCGATCTCGGATACGTAGATTGACGCACTGACCTAATCAGTATCACCGGCTACAGATATCCTAACTGTTCGAGGCGCTCCTCAATACGCTCGCTACCGGCCTCACTAATCTCACCCTCCTGGATTTCTCGTCGTTCACCATCGGTTGTCGCCCAGGGCACGTTCACGAGTCCCGGATAACGTACACGCGGTGGGTGGCCACCCAGTCCCAGTCGAGATTTTAATCCTATACTATATATCTGACCATGGTCTGCCGTTACTGCAGTTTTTCCGGGGATACTCTCAATAATGTCATCCACATACGGTAGTACGTATTCCAAGTTTTGCTCGTAAGCATGCCAATACTCGTCTTCGCTCTGATACGGCTTTTCAATATCGCTTCCAATGAACGGCCCATGTGGTTGCATGAAATGGATGATGAGACGTTTGTTCGGGAACTGTTCGTATGCCTCGATAGCGGCGTCTCGAACGATCTCGGGAAGGACAACACCTGCATCGTCGTCGAAGTCGTTCTCCCAGAGCTCGAAAATTCTATGGAAGGAGTTGGAAGCGATTAGGGATGTATGAGGGTTCGCCGAGACATAGACGGTGTCATCGAACTGTTGTCCACCGAAGTTTCGTCGAGTCCACTCGCTTGAATGACTCCCCCGACTCACACGAGTAGAGTACTGGTCGTACCGGCTCAAGTCAACCACTTTCTGGAAGGTATCTGCACGGCACGCGTCGAGTACGATTAGGGTATCCCAGTCATCCTCCATCACGCGGACAGCGTCGTCGTATCCAGGGTACTTTGGGTGAAATCGGGTCGCTGTACCGATGACGTAAGGGACAAAAACGCGATTCCGCCACCAGTTCAGTGAGGTGCAATTCTTTCGGACCTCTGAGAGTGCATGCCAGATCTCACGTTTCATCGGTTGCAGATTCAAGACACACGAATAAATCCGTATTGATGTTCCCTACCGGGAGAGGAGCCTGATGAGAGGTTCCAACGGGTCAAGGTTGATTCCGTACTTTTCCTCCATCGACCGCAGAATCATAATCTCTGTCTCCGGGAGCCCGAGCGCGAGTAACACGGTTCCGCTGTATAGGACAGAAAGAACTCCGGAAACACCGACGAGCCACAAGAATGTTCCTGGAACGTTTGGAGCGACAAAAGCCACGATACCACCGAGAAACGGAATCGAAATCAACGTTGGACCAATTGCCTCCCACGAAATCGGCGTCGTATCAAGGAAGTGTCTGACTTGTAGCGCTGCGAGACTGTCCCGGAGGATGAAAGAGAGGGACGTTGCAATTGCTGCACCCACAATACCGTACCTTGGAATAAATATAATGTTTAAAATGAGATTGACAGCAGCAGCTGCAACACTATTATATGACAATATTTTCGAGTGCCCGAGAGCTTCTAGGATTGGGCCATGTACTGATAGAACGTTCTTTACGGCGAACCCGATTGCGAGAATGGTGAGTGCAACTCCACCGCTCGCATACTTTGACTGATAAATTATACTGATAAAGTCCGCAGAGAAGATACCCAGAGGAATAAGTACACAGACACTCCCGATGACAAGCCAACGGGTAACCGACCGGAAGACACGCATCACTTGATCAATATTTCCGCCGTGTTCAAGTTCACTGGCTACTGGTGCTCCTAAAAAATTAAACGCTGTCGAGAACATTCCCATAAAACTCGTTGCTGCGTACGCTACGCCGTAGATTCCAACTGCGAAACTACCCATGAAATGAAGAATTAGAAATATATCTAAACTCCTGTATATGAAGCCTGAAACACCAGTAATAGTAAATGGTAGCGAGTAACTAGATACTTCTTTCACGAGATCGATATCAAAAGAGATGATTGATGGGGGTAGTGAACGGTGTAGTAATACGAGTGCAAGCACGGCGCTCGCAACGTACGGGATTGCATACGCACTCGCCAATCCAACCTGCCCGAATCCATAACTAACCGCAAAAATAACGAGAACAACTCGGGCAACGGGATGCACGAGGTTCTTTACGTACACCCGATATAGGGACTGCTTCTCCCCTCGAATACCACCAATTGAGACGTTGAGTAACGCCGCAAACGGGATTGCGGCACCGAAGATTCGTATACTGGACGCGACACTTGAGTCACCAAACACCTCGCGAGCGATTGATGAGGCATTAAGCGTGACTGTCGCACCGAGTGCAAACGACACCACGGCCGTTACGACGACAGCTGCTGTCGCGAGCGACCGCTTCTCCTTGTCGTCAACTCTTGGTAAATACCTGGTAAGACCCGATGCTAGCCCAAGGCCACCAATGATGGACCCAATATCGAGTAGAGCGGTCCCCGTTGTGATTCCGCCAAAATCACTAACTGAGAGATATCGTGCGGCGAGTATCTGTGCGACGAGAGCGATGAACAATTCGGCGAACAGACCGATGTAGACGATGCTTGCGCCCTTGACAACGTCCCGTATCGCCTGGTCCGTATCACTCATCGCTCTAACTGTTGACAACCTTCTCCAGGAATCGTTCGTATCGCTCGTACATCGTCTGCCAGCTGTAGGATTCGACGACTGCGCGTCGACCGTCCCTGCCAAGTTGAGCCCGGTAGGTTGCGTCGTTACCCAGTTTATCGATTGCTGTCGCAAGTCGATTCGGTGCTCGCGGATCAACGAGGAGTCCTGTTTTTCCGTCTTCGACGACTTCTGGGAGGCCGCCGACTCGTGTCGCAATTACGGGAGTCGCTGTCGCCTGCGCTTCGAGGACGACCCGAGGTAGCCCCTCCGTGTGCGATGGCAGAACGAGAACATCGATACGATGGTAGATCGCCGGCACCTGCTCATACGGGACCGCGCCCAGAAACACCGCTTGCTCTCCGAACCTTCGCTCTAACCGCTTCCGCTCGGGACCGTCACCAGCGACGACGATCTGACACGCAGTTTCTACCTCGTCAAGCGCGGAAGCGAGGTCATCTAGACCCTTATACGATTGAAGTCCGCCGACGAACCCGAGACGGATTTCGTCACCTAGTGTGTCGAATTTCCTCTGGTACGCTTCGTCAAGTTCGACCGAGACGCGCTCGGGATGAAAGCGTTCTGTGTCGACGGCGTTCTTCACGTCGAACACCTGGTTGCGGTCGATTCCCAGTAGTACCAGATCGTCGGCGATAGCGTCACACACGACGAAATAGCCGTCGTGTGGAGCTTTCAAGCGAGCGATCACCGATGCACTATCTATCCGATCAAGCAGCCCGCTCCCGCCTCCTCCCGGGCTTGACCCGATATGAACGACGTGCGGAACACCCAACTTTCGGGCAGCTAAAACTCCCGGCAGGTACGTCTTTCGTGTCTTCGACACGATGACATCAACATCGGCTTCTTGTCCGACAGACATAGCACGACGGAGCGTTCGTACTGGATCAACGACGAACCGCGAGCGTGGATCGACGGAATGCTGGTACTCCTGTTCGGACTCGCTGTTCCAGTCAATAAGGTGTACATCGTGTCCCTTCTCGCGTAGGCCCTCAACGACGTTCCGGACGTGAATCTGTCCCCCCCTCACCATCGTCCCGGAGAATGTGATCGGTTCCTCGGTGAGATAGAGGATACGCATACAAGGTAGGCATTCGGTCAAGGGTAAATAAATCGCGCTTCTGGTTGAAAAGCGTTCGAGTGACGAGTTACGAGGGACTCGATCTGTTCAGTCTACTCAGACAGCAGCCTACGTACTGATTCCGCCACGCTCTCACTCGGCTCCCACCCAAGCCGCTCTCCCGCCGCCGAAATATCCACCCCGAACTCCTCAACCATCGTCTCTCCACTCCGCGGATTCTCGACCAACTTCACGTCCACGTCGATCCCGCTCTCCGCCGACGCCGCCTCGCGCACGATCTCCGCGACTTCCATTACGCTCATGTCCTCGTCGCTCGCGATCTCGTACGTCTCGGTTCCGGTCTCCCCGCGCTCCAACTGCTCCAACAGCCGTTCCGCGCTACAGACGTACGCCCGCGCCACGTCTTTCACGTGGACGAAGTTGCGCGCCTGCGTCCCGGGCTCGTAGACGGTCAGCGTCTCGCCCGCGAGCGCGCGATTCACGAAGAAGTTGATCACGGTCGGCTTCCCCACCTCCGTCCCGTCGACGACGTGCTCGCCGTACAGGTTCGACTTCAGGAAGAGGTGCGCCGGGAACGCGCCGTCGGCGAACGTCTCGATTGCGCGCTCGCCGAGCAGCTTCGTCCGTCCGTACCAGTTCAGCGGGTCGCGCGGCTGGTCGGCGGTGATCGGGAACGACTGCGGGTCGCCCAGTACCGCCATGCTGAACGGGAACGCGAGGGCGGCGCCCGTCTTCTTACAGAACCACGCCACGTTGTTCGTCCCCGTGACGTTCACCTCGTACGCGAGATCGGCGTTCTCCTCGCAGTCGTCGACCCCGCTTATCGCCGCGAGGTGACACACCACGTCCGCGCCGGCGAGCGCGTCCTCCAGCCGGTTGCGGTTCCGGATGTCGACGTGCTCGATCTCGACGTCGCCGATCGTGTCGACCTGCGCGCGGTACCCGTTGTCGATCGCGATCAGCTCCCAGTCGGGGTGCGCCTCGCGCAGCTCGACGACGACCCGACTGCCGATGTACCCGGCCGCGCCGGTGACCGCGATCGTCGGGGTCGACTCCTCGTCGTTCGGTTCCGTCGTCGCCTCGGTGTCGGTGTCGGTCTCGATGTCGGATTCNTGGTCCGTCATACGGTCACCTCGTCGCGCGCGTCTCCGCGCAGTTCGTTCGCGATGTCTCGGATCCCCTCCCGGAGCGTCCACTCCGTCTCGAAGCCGGTTCGGCCAGCCGGTCGAAGTTCACGTGGTAGGAGGGGCCCGGCTGTTCGTCCTCTAAGTACGTCACGTCGAGGTCCCGATCGAGCTCTTCGCGGACGACCTCCGCGATCTCCGCGATCCGGTAGTTGCCGTCGTTCGACCCGACGTTGTACACGCGCTCGTCCCACGCGTCGGGCTCCAGTGCCGCGTGCTGGTACGCTCGCGCCGCGTCGCGCACGTGGATGAACGGGCGCCAGTTCGACCCGTCGCCGTACACCGTGAGCGGTCGGTCCGTCAGCCCGCGGAANACGAAGTGGTTCACCACGAGGTTGAACCGCACGCCGGGCGACCAGCCGTAGTTCGTGCTCATCCGAAGCGCCGTCCCGTCGAGATCGTATTTCTCGACGGCCTCGGCCAGCAGCTCCTCAGAGGCGACCTTCGACTCGGCGTAGGGATTGAGGGGATTCTGTTCCGTCTCCTCGTCGATGTCGGTACTCGCGGCGCGTCCGTAGTTGTTACACGACGAGGCGACGACGACGTTCTCGACGTCGAACTTCCCCGCGGCCGTGAGCACGTTCTCGGTCCCGTCGCGGTTGACTGCAAACGTCTCGGCCTTCCGGTCGTGCGTCGAGGCCGCGCCCGTGATCGCCGCGAGGTGGATCACCGCGTCGACGCTGCGAACCGCGTCCTCGACCGCACCGTACTCGCGCACGTCCCCGCGCCGGAATCGAAGGTCGTCGCGGATGCTCCCCGCGAGGTTCGCGGGCGAGCCCGACGACAGCGAGTCGAGAACGACCACGTCGTCGACGCGCTCGTCCGCCAGCAGCTGTGGGACCAACGCGCTCCCGATGTAGCCGCAGCCGCCGGTGACGAGGACGCTCGTCTC